>Ga0206943_1110_pt1 | contig 21037 bp, 13 predicted proteins | sample Alteio_BWOrgHeat_7_FD_153243 | JGI IMG/M metagenome (GOLD analysis project Ga0206943, IMG submission 153243) | Enriched cells from forest soil in Barre Woods Harvard Forest LTER site, Petersham, Massachusetts, United States -... | ecosystem: Environmental > Terrestrial > Soil > Temperate forest > O... | reverse complement strand
GATATCATTTCCCACCTGTGCATAAAAGAAAGTATAGAAATCAAAATTCTTATAAGTAACTGAAATATTCAACCCAGCGGTAAATGAGGGATTGGGATTACCAAAAAAGGTCCTGTCATTACCGTCAATTTTACCATCATGATTTACGTCAGCATATTTGAATCGTCCGGGAGCAGCATCCTGCTGAGTCGGTGATTTGGCGACATCGTCATAGCTTTGAAACAGACCGATCACCTGGTACCCAAAGAATGCTCCCAGCGGATGGCCCGGTTGTATCCTGGATGTGATGGTTTGCGCGCCAATAGGCTGATTGATATATAAAGTTCCTGCCGGAAGGCTGACTACTTTATTACTGTAGGAAGTAAATGTACCGGTGATGTCAAATCTCAAATCCTTATTGACCCTCCCATGATAAGTAAGTCCCACGTCAATACCTGTATTCTGAATATTACCTGAGTTTGTAAAAGGATCCAGTGCTCCTCCATTGGTACCTGGAACAGCAGGAACAAATAAAAGTCCGCTCACCAATTTTTTGTACCAGTCAAAACTCAGATCGAATTTGTTATTTATGAGACTCGCATCGAATCCTACATCCGTTATGATATCCTGTTCCCAGGTCGTATTGGGATTCCCATACTGGCTGGTATACAGTCCTGCGACGGGAGAATTGCTGGTCGCATTGATATCATAATAAGACTGATTGATCTGCTGGCCGTATAAAGTGTAAGCGTTTGTTGGGTTTATATTGCTGATGGATCCTAACTTTCCCCAACTGCCACGTATTTTAAATACGTTTAACCAGGTAATATCCCTCATAAACGATTCCTGCGAAATGGACCAGCCTGCTGACACGGATGGGAAAATACTATTCCGCTTTTCTGGCACGAACACGGAAGAGTTATCACTTCGGAGCGTGGCGCTGATATAATATTTCTGGTCGTAATTATAATCTATCCTTCCGAATACTGAAAAAATGGCCAATTGATATGGCGTAGTTAGTCCGTTATCACCCACTATGGATGAATTATTGGTCTGTGTGGAAGCCTGCCCGAAATTCAGTGTCCAGAGGTTGGGAGAGACCGTCAGATTACTTGAGTCAGTAATATAATAGTTACCTCTTGTTGCATTCACTCCCTGACCCGTATTATAAATATATTCTGTACCACCCAGAATGGTAAAACTATGTTTGTCAATCTGATTGCTGTAGTTCAAGGTATTGGTCCAGATCAGACTTGAGTTTTGACCGTAGGTTTCAGTATATAAATTGGCCGCATGGTTATTTTCCGCATTTTCATACGGCGTGGTTGCAAAACCGTTAAAATAATAATTGTCAAATGTTCCACCGGCACTGGTGTGTAAAGTAAAATGCTTTAGAAAATTAACATCAGCAAAAACATTACCCAGGACCTGGTAATCCCTGTTCTGGTTGTGTGCCTGCCGGTCCTGAATAGCTACTGCATTGGATGCGTTGCCCAGTCCCTGCGATATACCACCTGCGTAATTTCCAGCGATATCATATACCGGAACAATATTGGGAAGCTGATAGGCGGTATTGATGGAATTTGTGCTGTTTACACCGGGTGCGTTCAGATAACCCGGATTTGTTTTGTAAAAAACAAAAGCATTTTCACCGACATGAATATGATCGTCGGCCATACTGAAATTCGTATTGGCCCGTACGGAGTATCGTTGTAAACTGGTTTCAATGAGTGTACCCTGCTGGTTCAGATAATTGAATGACATAAAATAAGACGATTTGCCGGATCCACCACTGACCGAGAGATTATGTTCCATAATCATCGCAGGTTTGAAGATATCTTCAAACCAGTTGTTCCCTTTTTGAGCTGCGAGGGTAATATGATTGTTGTATAAATTATAGTCAGCCAGGCTGGTGTTGGGCGCTCCCTGTGGAGCTCCTGTTGGTGTGATATAATAGGGAACGACAGGTGTGGGACCGTTGCCATACTGAGGATCGGATGGAGTAAGTCCGTCGTTAAATGCCTGTGCCCATTTTGCTACGCCTGTTTGAGTCGGGCTCGCAAGATCCCAGCCCTTTCCCAATGGCTGCTGACTTCCAATAAACCCGTCGTATGAGACTTTAGGAGGCCCCACACCCTTTCGGGTGGTGATTACGATGATTCCATTGGATCCGCGCACACCATAAATTGCTGCACCACCTGCGTCCTTCAGTATCTGAAGGGATTGAATATCATTCGCGTTGATATCATGCATGCTTCCCGGTACGCCGTCTATCAACACCAGCGGCGCCGAATTACCGGATGAAGTAATACCCCGGATATTCACCACGGCAGCTGCGCCGGGAGCGCCGGAAGTGACAACGGTCACACCGGACGCTTGTCCCTGCAACAGGGCTTCAGTACTACCTGATGGCGTCGCCTTCATGTCCGTTACATTCACGATTGAAATGGCCGCGGTAATATCTTTCTTCCTTTGTGAAGTATATCCTGTTACAAAAACTTCATTGAGGTTACCGACAGTAACGAGCAGCTGTACTTCGCCGATATTCGTTTTTCCGGCAATAGGTATCAATGCGTTTTCATATCCTACAGAAGTAATTTCAAGTTGGGTGCCATTTTTTGGAACCTCGATACTAAAATTTCCCGAGGAGTCAGTTTGTGCAGCAATCACGGTCCCTCTTACCTGTACGGTAGCATTCCTGACAGGCTGCTGATCTGTTTTATTAATTACTTTTCCAGTAACTGTTCGTTGGGCAAGGGCGGCGCATGAAAGCAGGAGAAGCCCCATGAGCATGCAACACACTTTGTTAAGCCCTGTTTTTTTCTTTGGCATAAGCAATCATTGTTTTAGTTATAAAAAAGATTTTTTTGTTTAGCAACTGTCAGTCGGTATACATATTTCAAATCGTCTAATTTCTGCTCAAAAAATTAAGAAGGCCCTTCCGGTGAACAGGAAGGGCCTGTTCTCATTGCTTAACCGTAAACCACTAACTGCTGAACGAGTTACAAACGGGATATAAAAAAAATTCCGCTTTCAACACTTATAAATTTTATTTCTACTGATCATGGTTTATCGGAATTACTCACGAATGCAATTCGCTTACTGTCGGGCGACCAGGACGGGGCATTCAATGTACCCTGTCCGCCAAACAAGTAGGCCAATACTCTTGGAGCTCCGCCTGCAGCAGGCATTACCCTAAGCATAACACGCTGGTAAGTAGGATGCGAATTGGGATCGATGTCAATTGGGAAAGAAATGAATACAATCCATTTTCCATCCGGTGAAATATGTGGGAACCAGCTGTGATACTCATCGAAAGTGATTTGTTCCTTACCGGAGCCATCCGGTTTCATGCGCCAGACCTGCATAGTACCCGTGGGATTTGCATTGTAGTAAATCCATTTCCCATCGGGAGAATATTCCGGACCGTCCACATGACCTTTTGTATTGAATGTGAGCTGGATTTCCTTTCCGCCGTTTATATCCTGCTTGTACAGATTGTAAATTTTGCTTCCGCGCTGTGCTACAAAACATACTTCTTTGTTATTCGGATTCCAGCCATGCCAGTAAGAAGGAGTTTGTTCCGTAAGCAATTTCGGTTCGCCACCCGTCAGCGGAAGAATATATACTGAGGAGCCGCCGCCAGGCAAACCCTGCCTGGAATTACTAATGGCCAGCATTTTTCCGTCGAAAGAAATTCCGTGGTCATTATTGATTCTATCGGCTGATCCGGTATTCAATTTTTCCGGCGCACCACCTTCTATCGGAATGGTAAACAGGGAGCCGTGATCATTATACAATAATTTTTTCCCGTCCGGCATCCAGTTCGGTGCTTCAAACCGTCCTTTGGATTCATAAATGATCTTCCGGTCGCCATTTGCGAGATCCATTATTTCCAGGCGACAACCCATTTCTGCCTGAGGCGCAGGCTTTGCTAAAAGCGGATTAGGCTGATATGGATTTTCAATCGGATGATCGATCCGTACATTCCATACTCGTCCCGCGGCCAGCGTATTCGAATCATGTGAACATATATAAATGCCAGCCAGTACTGTATCTTTTAAATCTATCAACTCGTGCTCACCTACTTTCTGAAGTGGTTCGCCCGGATTCGCCATACGCATGATCAGCGTTTTACCCCTGCGTTCCAATTGCATAGTTTGCAAACCCCTTTTAGCTGCAAAAATTTCTCCCTGAGGGTCCTGCATGTAGGCGCCTTTCATGGGTCTCCATTGCAATGCGATCAGACCGTCAATATGCTTGCACCCATTCATACTCACAGCATCCGGTGCAACTGATTCCCTGACCATCCATCCTACTTTACGATGCCCGATCGCTCCGACCGTATCGCCATAAAAATCAAAATCGGCTGTTAAAATAAAGTCACCGGAAATCTTTTTATACGTGTAATGGAACTGGTCTTCATTAAACCAGATGTTTGCTCCTGACCCTTTAATAATATAACTCTGTGTAGCGGGATCATATGTTGAAGATCCGGCGTGTTTCACATATCCGATGTCCTGTTGGCTGTCAAAAACGCCGATCGGAGAATTTTGGGAGAAAGACGGCAAGTAAAATAAACCAAGCAGTACAAAGAATGAGAGAAAGAGTTTCAATTTCATAAGCAGATTCGTTTCACCAAATCTATTCTGCTATCATTCTTTAACAATATATTTCACTACATCAATACCACATCAATTTCTCAAAATCCTGATAATCTGCCTGAAACGATACTTCATTAATACATCATCAGAAAGCATAAGGCTTAAAGCGCAAGGCTTAGGGCGTTTAAAATTTCAACTTAAAATAAAAAAGCCCCGTTCAGAGGGGCTTTATAAAAATTCCTGCCATTCAATTTATGCAGACTGATTATTAACCGTTTAAATCAGGCTTTCCAACGTTCAGAAAGCCAATTGTAATCGTATTCCAGACTATCAAACGCAGTTACTGCGTATTCTTCCTGCTCAATAAAATAATACTTCATGCCGGCTTGCTTTGCATGTTTCATCAGGCCGATAATATCCACGCCCCCTTTTCCAAATTCAACACTCTTTTTTTCAGTCAGGCTCATATCTTTTAAATGCCACAATGGAAACCTTCCCGGATATTTTGAAAAATAAGCCAGCGGATCTTTTCCCGCAGCTATTACCCAACCCAGATCCATTTCCATATGCACAAGACCTGGCTGTGTATTGTCCAACAATACATCATATAAAACCTTGCCTTCTGCCGTATCGTATTCTGATGAATGATTATGATACCCAAACATAATTCCGCTTTTTTTACATTGTTCTCCGGCCTGATTAAACATTTCCGCACTTTTCTGATAGTTTCCAACCGTTTGACCAGGAGAAGGCAGGACAGAACAAATAATATATTCCTGTCCTGCCTCTGCCGCTTCATCTATGGATTTCTGCCAGTTTTTGTCAATGTGGGTATGACCACTTCGAAGCGTCATACCCTGGTCTTTCAGTATCTTTTTTATTTCTTTTGGTTCAAGTCCATAATAATTCCCCTTTTCACTTTGCGCCGATTCAATTTCCTGATAGCCGATTTGTCCCAGCTTTTTCAGTGTGCCGATGGCATCGGTCATCATTTCTTTTCTTACAGAATAAAGTTGAACACCTACTTTTTTGAGTTTGGGCGCTCCTTCCGGTATCCTGATAAATCCTGGCAGAATGAAAGCACCGGCGCTTGCGAATGCTGTTTCTTTAAGAAAGGAACGTCTTGATTTCATATAGCGTTTTAAAAGTGAAAATTTCTACTTCTGATCTCCTGTCATATCAGAATTGCTCACAAATGCTACCCGTTTACTATCAGGCGACCAGGAAGGCGTGTTGATGGTCCCCTGACCTCCATATACATAGGCAATAACTTTGGGAACACCACCCGCAAAAGGCATTAGCCGGATATATACATGTTTATAAGGCGGATGAATGCCGGGTTCTACTTCAGCTTTCAAAAAAGAAATAAATACGATCCATTTCCCATCAGGAGATATATGGGCAAACCAGTTATTGAATTCGTCATTGGTTACCTGTTCCTGGTCCTTCCCATCCGGTTTCATGCGCCAGATCTGCATAGTTCCGGAACGGACCGAATTAAAATAAATATATTTTCCGTCCGGTGTATATTCCGGACCGTCATCCAAACCCTTGGTTTCCGTTAGTCTAACCTCAGGGCCTCCGTTTGAAGAAACTTTGTATACGTCATATTCACCCTTTCTTTCACCACAAAAAACCAGAAAATTTCCATCCGGAGACCAGCCGTGCAGATAAGAAGGTCCTTTGGGAGTGATTTGTTTGGGTGTACCACCTGTAAGAGGAACTGTGTAAATAACGGATCCCCCTAACGCACTTACACTATTGCTCAATCCAAGCATGTTTCCATCAAAAGAAATTACGTGATCGTTATTATTGTTTTTAACCGTTCCGGTATTAACGACAGACACGGCATTTGAAGCCAGGTCAAAACGATTGATAAGCCCCTTATCATCATTAAAAATCAGGTATTTCCCATCCTTGGTCCAGTTCGGTGCCTGGATGGAATAGGGGACAGAATAAATGATATTTCTCCTTCCGGAAGCAACTTCCAAAATTTCAAGATTACTGCCCAGCTTCATTTCAGTTTGATTGTCAGCGACGCCTTTAAAAGGAACAGTTAGACGTACATTACTGAAAACACCCGTCTCAGCCACATCTGCATTATGTGAACCCACGAATAACCCAACATATACTTCATCTCCCAGGTCAATATTGTTTACTGTATCTGTCACAAATGGATCTCCATAAACGGCGGCTCGCATAATATACTGGTTACCATGCCTTTCTAACTCTATGATATTGGCCTTCGTCAGTTTGGCTTTGATTTCCTCCGTCTGGGCTCCTGCCGACCTGCGAAATTGCAGGGAAGTAAGGCCATCCCCGTGCTCCACTGTATTTACATGGGCTGAGTTGCCTTCCAGACTTTTACGAACCATCACTCCAACTTTTCTGTGGTAATTCACCCAGTTTCCCAGGAATTCAGCCCTGGTGGAGATGATAAAATCGCCTTTCATTTTCTTCCAGACAAATTGAAATTCATCGTGGTCGGCCCATACATTATAACCAGCCCCGGAAATCACAAACTGCCCTGTTTCCGGAATATAGGTCGCGGATCCTGGTTTTACATTGGTCCCAACGTCAGTATGCCCTTCAAAAATACCCACGGGATTTTGTTGGCCGTTTGCAGCAATAGAAAACAGAATCAGGGAAAAGGCAAGCAATTGCTTCATGTAGGATGTTTGAAAATTGAAAAATGTCTGGCACGGTGAAATTAAATTCGAATATATGGAACTCGGGATTTCGACCTACTTCAATACTACTTCAGTATAAAAATTAAACGAAAAGCCATCCGGCACACTACATCATCACTACATCATATTAAATTTCTAAACAGGGAACAGGCTACAACAATTCATGGCAGGCAGGAGTTGGCCTTTTGGATTGACTTTCATCTTACATTTGATTCAGATTGATTTGCAAATGAGACGCATGTTTATTTTGTTCCTGTGTTTATGTACATCAATTGTACAGGGTCAGAATCCCATTGGTATTCCCGATATCATAAATTACCACAACAACAGTTATAATGCTGGAACTGAAAACCGGAGTATTGTAGAGGACCAGAATGGCGTGATGTACTTTGCCAATCTGGAAGGTCTTCTCAGCTTTGACGGTTCTTTCTGGAAATTATATTCACTTCCGAATAAATCAATCGTTCGTTCTATCGCAATGGGAAAGGATAACAGGATTTATGCCGGTGGCCAGGATGATTTAGGTTACTTCACTCCGGACCATAGCGGGAAACTTTTTTTTACCTCACTGAAAACCCTTTTGCCCAAAAAGGATTATTCATTTACAGATGTCTGGAATATTGTCCTACTGGGACATGACGTTTTTTTCCGTTCCAAGGAAAAGATTTTTCAATACAACGGCTATTCCATTACGGTGTATCCTGCGCGCAGCGAATGGGATTTTATAGGGGTGGGTAACAACACATTGATCGCACAGGATCTGAAAACAGGTCTCATGAAATTTAATAACGGACTTTGGACCAGTTACCTGGAAAAATCTCCGTTGCCGCCTGGCTTCATTGTTTCTTCGATGTTTCCCTTTGGGAACGACAGCAGCTTCCTGACAACAATTACTTCCGGTTTTTATGTTCTTTATAAGGATAAGCTTACGCCCTTCCGTTTTGCCGGATTTAATCCATTACAGAATCAGCGAATATTGACAGCCATACCCGTAACACGCGATTGGATAGCTGTAGGCACCAATCTGAATGGTTGTTATGTAATTAACAAAAAGGGTGAAGTGATCCAGAATCTTTCGCGAAAAGAAGGATTACAGCTAAATAATATTCTCACGCTGTTCCTGGACAAGGACAACAATCTGTGGCTGGGTCTTGACGACGGTATTGATTTTATTGCCTACAACAACGCCATCAAACACATATATCCTGAAAGACTGAATGAAGGCAAGGGATATACCGCACTGGTATATCAGGATGCGCTGTATGTTGGTACATCGAATGGATTTTACAAAGTGCCACTGAACGGAAAATCCGATCTCAGTTTTGTGGATGGCGATTTTTCTCCTTTATCGTACACCAAAGGTTCGTCCTGGAGCCTGTCGAATATCAACGGAGAACTATTACTGGGACATCACGACGGCGCATATACTTTACGTGATGGAAAACCGGTACCCCTGAATTCCATATTGGGATATTATAATTTCCTCCCTTTTTATAATGTACTCCCTTCGAAACTGGTATTAGCTGGAAATGTATCCGGGTTGGATCTAATGGAATGGGACAATAACCGGTTCGTTTCAAAGGGAAATATTGCAGGCTTTAATGAATATTCCCAATTTGTGGCGATAGATAATAACAATACGATTTGGGTCGGTCATCCTTATCGGGGGGTGTATAAAATTGAACTTCGTACCGGACAGCCGGCATCGGTACGGTTGTATACAGAGATCCAGGGGTTGCCGTCTTCCGTAAAAAATCAGTTATACAAGGTTTTGAACCGGATCGTCGTGGCGACCGAAAAAGGAATTTATGAATACGATCCTAAAACGGACCGGTTCGAACAATCTCCCTATTTCACTGCATTTTTTGGCACCCGGAATATCAGGTATCTAAAGGAGGATGGCTCGGGTAATATATGGTTCGTTGAGGATAAAAATTTAGGAGTGATTGATTTCTCGTGGAAGGTTCCCAAAATAATTTATTTCCCGGAGCTAAATGATAAAATGGTGAGTGGATGGGAATATGTCTACCCCTATAATAATTCGAATATCCTGGTGGGATCGGAAAAAGGATTCTACCATATAAACTACGAGGCTTATAAAAAGAACCGGTATGGGCTGGATGTCATGATCCGATCGGTGAAAGCCTTCGGAAATGCCGACAGTCTGCTGTTTGGCGGATACTATACTCAAATTAACCAGGCTCTGCTGCAACCCGAAAACAACATTCCCAGCGTAAGCAGCAGTATGAACTCTTTACACTTTGAATATTCGGCACCGGTATATGCCCAGCAATCCAACGTTCAGTATAGTTACATGCTGAATGGTTTTGATACATACTGGTCCGAATGGTCAAAAAAATCTGAAAAAGACTACACCAACCTGCCCCCCGGTAAATATGAATTCCAGGTAAGGGCAAAAAATAACCTGGGTAATGAATCCACCATTAAAGTATACAAATTTTCAGTGATGCCACCATGGTACCAGACAAACTGGGCCTATCTGACATATGCGCTGCTGATTTTCGGCATCATTTACCTGATATACCGTTCGCAAAAACAATTATTCCTGGAGCAGCAGCAGAAATATGAGGAGGAACAAAAAAGGCTGACCTATCTCCACGAACTGGAACTGGAAAAATCAGAAAAGGAAATTGTAAAACTCAGAAATGAAAAGCTGGAAGCTGAGATTGCTTTTAAAAATACAGAATTGGCCTCCACGGCTATGCATCTGGTGCAAAAAGGTGAATTGCTTGGTAATATCAAGGAAGAAATGAGCCGGATCAAAAAAAATGCCAACGGCCATACGGCACCTGACGAGTTCAAGAAAATTATGCGAATCCTGAGCGAAGAAAATAAGATGGACAAGGACTGGGAACAATTCGCACAGCATTTTGATCACGTACACAGCGATTTTCTCAGCAATCTCAAAACTCGTTACCCGACGCTCAGTCCGCATGAACTCAAACTTTGCGCCTATCTGAGGATGAATTTATCCAGTAAGGAAATTGCCCAACTGGAAAGCATTTCCGTCAGGGGTGTTGAAATTGGAAGATACCGGCTAAGGAAAAAACTCAGGATCCATACTGAAACCAACCTGTTTGATTTCCTGTTGAATTTTTCTACACCGGATAGTAAGGCCAAGGCTTAGAGCTGAGGCTAAGGCCCTCAACTGCCAACTGCCAACCGCCAACTATAATCAAACCAGGTTTGACCTGATAAATTTATAGCTCTGGGTAATGCTGTCGAACGGCGAACCCGGGCATTTATCCTGTTCTACAAAGAAAAACTTCATACCGGCCTGGTCCTTGTGTTGGAAAATTGTTTTAAAGTCTATGATGCCCGTACCGACTGCGGCAAAACTCTGATCGGCTTCCTTCGACATATCTTTTACATGCCAGAGTGGAAAACGACCCGGATGTTTCTGGAATAATGCCAGCGGATCCTGCCCTGCCTTTTTGATCCAGTACAAATCAACTTCCATTTTTACATTATTCTTATCTGTTTTATCAAGAATAATATCATATGGAAATACCCCATTTTGTGCCTGGAATTCGAAATCATGGTTATGATAACAGAATTGTATACCAGATTTTTTGCATGTCTCTCCGGCTTTATTAAAAATATCCGCCAGTTTTTTATAATGATCCAGGTCGCCGCGTTCATTACTTGACAAATAAGCGCAAACCATATACTTGAGCCCGACTGTTGATGCATCATCTACAGCCCGTTGCCAGTCATGTAACATTGTACCTTTTACATCAGCTCCTTTTTCCTGTTCTTCTCCCAGCCGGTAATGACCACTATTGGCCACGAGGCCATTTTCAGTCAGCACTTTTTTATATGTGACTGCATCCATCCCATAAAATTTCTCCGTTCCGGTATAAGTCGCATTTTCTATTGAATTATACCCAATCTGGGCTACTTTTTGCAGGGTACCAAGTGGATCTGTGCCCATGGCATCACGAACTGTGTATAACTGAAGTCCAATCACCGGTGCGCCGGCAAAAGCTGTCAGGGGACCTTTTACAAATACAGCGGCCGATAAAGCAGAGGCAGACTTGATAAAAACTCTTCTGGATGTCATAAAATAAATTTTAGCTGAGCAATCGGTTTTCGATTTATAAATGTAAGTTCTTTAAAACAAATTCAATTTTTTATGGTACATCTGTACTACTTCATTCCCCGATTCCATGCCTATGCGGGTCTGGCTACTACTTCAATCCTACTACAACCAATATAAAATTCTCTGACCCCATCCATCATTTTTGAAAAATAATTACCTTTTACATGGTTCGCCATTTGAAAATCTGTAAATCTCAATACATGAAAGTCTGCCTGATGTTCATTTTTAGTATGATCCTTGTGTCCGCCTGGGGAAATGAAATGGGGGATATCCGTAATGATTCCCCCTTCGTCAGCGATCATCCCACATTACCGATCGGATCACCCGCCCCTCCGTTTACACTTCCGGGAACCGATGGAAAGACGTATAGCCTGTCTTCATTTAGCAAGGCTGACGTGCTGGTAATTGTTTTCACCTGTAATCACTGCCCGACAGCCCAGGCTTACGAGAACCGGATCATACAGCTTACAAAAGACTATTCGGCAAAAAATGTGGCCCTGGTTGCGATCATGCCCAATGATCCCACTTCGATCAATCTGGACGAGCTGGGATACACCGATATGGGTGATTCGTTCGAGGAAATGAAAATACGTGCGAAAGAAAAAAACTTCAATTTCCCATATTTATTCGATGGCGAAACCGAAAAAGTATCACTCGCCTACGGACCCATCGCAACGCCTCATGTATTTATTTTCGATAAGAAAAGGATTCTGCGATATAGTGGCCGGATCGATGATATGGAAAAACCCACCAAAACTCCCACTGTCATGGATGCGCGTTTGGCCATAGATGAATTACTGGCCGGCAAACCGGTGTCTGTTCCAACGACAAAAGTTTTCGGATGCAGTATAAAATGGGCTGAAAAAAGTAACTGGATTGATAAGGCAAAGGCGAGCTGGGCCAAGGAACCCGTTACGATCGATTCAATCAATGAGCAGGGAATAAAGGACCTGGTTCAAAATCATTCAGACAAACTCCGGCTAATCAATGTATGGGCTACATGGTGTGGACCCTGCGTAACCGAATTCCCGGAATTTATTACGATGAACCGCATGTACCGGAAAAGAGATTTTGAATTTATAAGCATCAGCGCGGATGAAATGGCCAAGGAAAATAAAGCTCTTCAATTTCTGCAAAGGCAACAGGCTTCCGCAAAAAATTATATTTTTTCCGGCGAAAGTAAATATACACTCATTGAGGCTGTCGATCCGAAATGGCAGGGGGCTCTGCCTTATACATTGCTTGTAGAGCCGGGAGGGAAAATTGTTTTTGCAAAAGAAGGAATCATCGATCCCGCAGAACTAAAGAAAGCGATTGTGGAGAACAAGTATATCGGGCGATACTATTAAAGCGTAAGGCTTAAAGCGTAAAGCGTAAGGCCAGTTTACTTTGACGCTTTACGCTTGGACGCTTTAGGTATTACGCTTTACGCTTTGCGCTTTACGCTTTGCGCTTACCAAAACACCGTATATAGTCCCGCCAGAATTCCCATGATAATCACCGAGCCGAGGATAAATGCCGGTGAAACCCTGAAGTCTTTTTTATCAATAATGATTGTATGGGAAACCTGATTCGTCGCAGGCCGGGATAAACTGATGCCAGTCATAATCAGCACTATGATTACAAAGGTTATTGTCATTCGATCCAGGAATGGATAATCTGGAAAAGCCCCCTGCGTCCAAACCGGAAGAAATTTTAATATCGTCGATATGGGTATGGTCAGAAGACTGCCCGTTAATGCGGCTGCCGCAGTAGTACGTTTCCAAAAAAACCCCATCAAAAAAATCGCCAGCACACCGGGTGAAATAAAACCCACATATTCCTGGATAAACTGATAAGCCTGATCGAGGTTTTTTAATACCGGTGCAATGAGGGCTGCAATACCCATCGCGACAATAACAACCCATTTGCCGATACCAACCAATTGTTTCTCTGAGGCGTTTTTATTGAAAAACTTCTTATAAATATCGAGTGAGAATATGGTTGAAATACTGTTTGCCTTTCCGGCCAGCGAAGCAACAACAGCAGCTGTCAAAGCTGCGAACGCAACACCTTTCAGTCCGGCTGGCAACAGATTCATGAGGGTCGGATAAGCGTGATCCGGTTTGACAATCCCATCAGGCATCATTTCCTGCTGGAACATGCCATTCTTATGCAAAACAAACATAGTTATACCCGGAAGCACCACAATTACAGGCACGAGTAATTTTAAAAATGCTGCGAAAAGTAGTCCGCTTCTCGCGGTTTTCAGATTGGCACCCAGGGCCCTTTGGATAATATACTGATTGCAGCCTCAGTAAGCGAGATTATTAATCCACATGCCGCCGATAATGACCGAGAGACCCGGAAGGACCTGATAGTATGGATCTCCCTTATGGAATATCATATGAAAATGGTCCGGTGCTTCCTTACGCAGGATGGATATGCCTTTCAGCAAATTACTGCCATAACCGAAATGTTGTGAGAGTAATGTGAGAGCGAGGTATGTGGTAACCAATCCGCCAATGAGTAAAACCAATACCTGGATAACATCCGTGTACCCGATTACCTTCATTCCACCCAGCGTAACAACGATGGAGAAAATGGAAAGACCCACAACACTCCACCCAAAGGAAATATCTGATATGGATGTGATGGCCAGTGCGCCGAGATAAATAATGGAGGTCAGATTTACAAATACATAAACGAGTAACCAAAAAATAGCCATGAGCGTGCTGACCTGTTGATTGTAACGTGTCGCCAGGAATTGCGGCATGGTGAAAATTTTATTCCGCAAATAAATCGGCAAAATAAATACAGCCACAATGATCAGGGTGGCGGCGGCCATCCATTCATAGGTTGAGATCGCCAGACCCAGCGCATAACCCGAACCCGACATCCCAATAAAATGTTCAGCGGAAATATTTGATGCAATCAAAGATGCTCCAATGGCCCACCAGGTAAGCGATCCTTCGGCAAGAAAAAAATCTTTCGAATCGGTTAATACCGATTTCTTCCTCCGGTAGACATAATAGCCATATGCAAATACGACTATGAAATAGACAAAAAATACAAGATAGTCCGCTCGCTGTAGTTTATGCACGGGGGTAATACTCCGGTTTCTGTTCGGTGAGCAGATTAGAATTTTAGTGTGGCTGGCAGATATTTATTAACCAGATTCTCGTAATACGGTTTGAGTCTGGTCCAATCTGGTGGCTCCGGATTTTTTGAATACAGATCGTAGGGGTTAAATAGTTTTACCCATTTGAGCATGTCGCGGTCATGATCATCCAGCAAATAATCATAAGCCCCTTCCCTGTGCCACGCATAAAAAGAATGATAGCGGAGCATATATAATCCAGGTTCAGGTAATGAATTTTTCATCATCTGGTATACATATTCATCGTGACCCCAGGACATGTTCACATTCCGGAGTCCGCAATAGATTTTATAAACGCCCAATTCCGCATTGTACACCGGATCGCCGGAATCCGGATTCAGGGCAAAAAATTCAGGATAAACCACTTTTTCCGAATGTGCGCATCCGACCGGAAAGGTGTCACCGACAACCGCCCATTGGGGTTCGCCGAACAGACATAATACTTTACCCATATCATGCATAAGCCCCACGAGTACCATCCAATCGGGGTGCCCGTCTGCCCGGATGGCCTCGGCAGTTTGCAATAAATGCTGAAACTGATCCAGATCAGTATCCGGATCAGAATCATCCACGAGTTGGTTCAAAAACTGGAAAGCATCCCATACCGGCATTTCTCTTTTGCCGAATGATAAAAATTCCCTGCGCTTGCCTTGCACAAAATCATAGGTCTGATAGGTATGATTCAATTTGTAGAATTCACGAACCGTATCCCGGACGGGTGTTTCGTAATTCCTGAATTCTTCTTTTGCTTTTGCAGGAGCCTCCTGTTCAGGATATCTTTTTAACACATCTTCTTCCCATTCATCCAGGCTGTTCAGAGGAGCAATTTCGGACTGGGTAAAAGTTTTCGCATTTGACATGGCAGGCATTTTATTGAATTTACGAAAAGTTCTTTTTACATCAAATAAAATTCCCCGTATTGACAAAGAATAATAATTTTATTACCCATATAAAAAACCAGGTCATGAAAAATTTATTGCCATTTCTTTTGCTTGCAGCCTGCCAGTTCTCTTATGCGCAAAAACATAAGCTGGTGCAATTATGGTCCACAGATGCTGTGGTGGCAACGCCTGAATCGGTTCTGCCGGATTTTAAAAATAATATACTGTATGTCTCCCTGATTGACGGGGAGCCATGGGGTGTGGATGGGAAGGGTGGAATCGGTCGAATGACGAATATGGGAACGAGTTACGATTCCTTATGGTTTACCGGATTAAATGCCCCCAAAGGATTGGGAATGTATCGAAATAAAATCTATGCGGCTGATATTTCTGAAGTAGTTGTAGTGGATATCACAACGGCAAAACTGATTAAAAAAATTCCGGTTGAAGGTGCCAGCGGGTTAAATGATATTACGGTTACGGAAGGAGGGATCGTATATGTTTCTGATTCGAAGACGGGCAGGATCTGGAAAATTACAGATGATAAACCAGTCCTTTTCCTGGAAAATATTACAGGCGCAAATGGTTTGAAGGCAGTAAAAGATGATTTGTATTTTGCCAAAGGGTCTGCTTTCATGAAGGCCGATGCGAAAAAGAATATAGCGCTGATCGCGGATGTTGGACAGGCTATTGACGGAATTGAGCCTATAGGCAACGGCGACTTCCTGGTCACTTCATGGTCAGGCTATATTTTTTACGTGTATGCCAACGGTCAAACAGAACTTCTGCTGGATACGCATGAACAGAAAAAGAATACCGCGGATATTGGGTATGATCCTGTTAAAAAAATAGTATACGTCCCGACTTTTTTTGACCGGAGAATTGTTGCCTATCAGCTGAATAGTTTATAGTTATTATACTTCAATAAATTTCGAACCGGCGCCTGGCCTTACGCTTTACGCTTTCGGCTTTGAGCTTTAGCGGGTATCTCCTGATTCAGTACAGAAGAGGGGAACTCGCTGATATATATGGCTCCGTGTTTGAGCCTCCCCTTTCCATTATTTTTCGTCCAGATCTGCGGAACAATATAATGTGAAATAGCATTCTGGTTTAGCATTCCGCCATCTTCCCGGAAATAATAAACACTGAATCGCAGATCAGAACCCCGACCGTAGGCATCTCCACCAACAAGGCCGATGGGCTGACCAGCTTTTACCAACTGGCCGGGTTTCACCAATGCACTGTTTTTTCTCAATATCCCATATTTCGCAAATGAACAATCGGGTTGTGTGATTTCAATAAAATTTTCTGTTCCAATACTGGCCTGGCCTGCATCATTGGCGCCATTCTGATCCTGTACATCATTCACTTGTCCTTTTCTGGCCGCGTAGATGGTATCACCCGGTTTCATTTTCAGGCGAAGTACATACCATGACCCGGAATCAGACGCTTTAACCGGCGACATTTCATAAACCTGTGCCTGGGTGCCCGGCGTGATGGGAAGTAAATAAATAATGTTTTGATTCACATCCGGACTTATGCACCCTTTTTGAAAGCCACTCTGGTATTTGAATAGAACTGCCGCCTGCGGATCAATAGCCGAAATACTGAATAATTTGTTATATCCCGGTTTGACTTCCGCATGAAAAGGCAGGGGCTGATCGCATTTTACATTTGTGAAACTTGTAAATCGAATATCAAGAATATAATTACAGAAAGCGTTATTAACACATGAAAAAACATACGCGCCTTTCTGGTCCTGCTGATATTTTAATTCAATCACTTTCTGTGCCGGTAAAGAAAAATGAAATACCAGTAGTGATAAAGAAATCACGAAAGTTTTGTAATTGCGAAAGAGCGAATACATACCTGAAAACTTTATGATGGTTAGCTCACGAAACACACGAATCACGAACTTTGGAAATCCTGATCAGTTTTATTTTGAACTGCTGACAGATAAAAATATCGTTTTTCCCTGAAATGAGCCATCATTTGGCAGATGCGGCCATCTTTGCTCCTTTAAATGCTAAAGCTTTATTAATACATGGTTAAATGCCCAATATCAATCATTCTGCCTTCTGTATGAAATCCAAATAATGTATTTTGCCTCTTTCAATTTAAAACTGCAATTTAAAATATGAGAAGAATTCTGTTTTTGTCTCTGAGTATCTGTCTTTACTTATCCTGCAGTAAAAGTAAATCATCTCCCTCTTCACCATCAACGGTGGAAGTGGATACATTGAATAACTGGGTAAAATTGAGCAATGCGGGATTTGAACTGGATGATATATGGTTTACAGATATAAAAACTGGTTTCGTGGCTGGCGCCATTTCGAATGGCCCCACTTCGATATTTACTACAACAGACAGTGGCAATACCTGGGCAGCAGTCCCCAATACAAGTAACTTCCAGGTATTTAACATCCAGTTTCTGGATAACCTTCACGGCTTCGTACAAGGCACTAAGCAATTGGGTATTACTATTGACGGAGGCGCAACCTGGTCGTCAAAATCTATCACATCCGGTTATGCATATACCTTTCAGTTTCTCACGGCATCTACGGGTTATTATAATGATTATAACAAGGGCATATACAAAACAACGGACACAGGAACCACATGGAATCTGATATATGACGGTACCGGTAAAGGCCCAAATTTCTTTTTTGACTTTCTGGATAGCTCAACAGGATTCGCGATGGTAAGTGACTATCTTAACAAAACGACCGACGCCGGTAACAGCTGGCAGGTGCTTGCATCGAATATAACGGATACGAGTTTCAAAACTTTTTTTAAGATGCAGTTTCTGGATACCCTCAATGGTTTATTCGGTTCACCGATTGGGTTATTCAAGACTTCGGATGGAGGTAAATCCTGGACAAACTGCCTGGCCAGGCAAACCACTTTTATGGTTCCCCATTTCTTTGACAAGAATAACGGGTATTGTCTCGCAGCCAATACGATATATAAAACGACTGACGGAGGAAATAACTGGTCCGTCAGCTGCAAATTGGGCCAGGATGATTTCTCAGGAATGTATTTCCTGGATATAAATACGGGATGGGCAACCACTTTTGGTGGATTTGTGCTCAGGCTTAAACCATAATGCCCTTAATTTCATAATTCCCTAACATTGACTTCATATTGAATTCATATGTGTTTGGTTATTTTACGGTGAGTCATTCATTGTTAAAAATCATCCCCCATGAAGCAACTGAGTTATTTCTTCACCAAAATCGGAATCCGGATCTTCCTTGCCCGGTTGTCCGTTTTCTATCCGGCGTTTCGCTGTTATAAAATCCATTGATGGATTTTATTAATCGCCATTCCGGATGAGAATATTATATGCCATACAAGGCACGGGAAATGGTCATCTCAGCAGGGCCCGCGAAATCATCCCCATACTACAGCGAAAAGGCGAAGTTGACCTGCTCATCAGTGGAACCCAGGCAGATGTTGACTTACCCTACCCGGTTAAATATCGCTTCAACGGACTATGTTTTATTTTCGGGAAAAAAGGTGGCGTCGATGTTATGGCCACTTACAGAAAAAGCAATCTGAAGAGGTTATACAGAGAAATAAAAAGCCTTCCCATAGAAGATTACGACCTGGTCCTGAATGATTTTGAACCGGTCAGCGCCTGGGCGTGTAAAAGAAAACACAAACATTGTGTCGGTCTCAGTCATCAGGCTGCCGTCATTCATAAAAAAGCTCCCAGGCCTAAAAAAAAGGACCTTCTTGGGAAAGCTATTTTACACAATTATGCTCCCGTTACTGTTTCTTACGGATTTCATTTTGCAAACTACAGTAAGGATATTTTCACGCCTGTCATCCGAAGCGAAATCAGAAATCCGCCGGCAGAAATAAAACCACACTACACTGTGTACCTGCCCGCCTATTCAGATAAACGAATCATCGGGGTATTATCGGAAATCAGCGATGTTAAATGGCAGGTATTCAGCAAACACAGCAAGAAAACCTATCGCGAAAGAAATGTATTTATTCGTCCGATCGAGAATGATTTATTTATTGAAAGCCTGATCAGTTGTACAGGGATTCTTTGTGGCGCCGGATTTGAAACACCGGCAGAAGCACTCTATCTCAAAAAAAAGCTATTGGTTATTCCGATGAAGGGTCAGTATGAACAACAATGCAATGCAGCTGCGCTCGAAACCCTGGGTGTTCCCGTATTAAAATCACTAAAGAATAAACACTTGGAAAAAATAAAATCCTGGACTCAAAATCCACAGGCTATCCCGGTCTTATATCCGGATATAACGGAAAAGATTATTGACATGGTGATCCGGGAAAATATGATACCTGAAAGCAGACTGGGTGGTTCACCAGACAGCGAAATTCATTCTGTGAAAGCATTAAAGGCAAAAAGCCTGGAACGCATCCTAAAACAATCGGCAGACTGACATGCAATTGAACAGGGAATCGTTCGGTGAAGATTTTCATTGGGGAGTATCAACAGCTGCTTACCAGATTGAAGGCGGTCATGATGCAGATGGAAAGGGTCCATCCATCTGGGATCACTTCACCCGGCGCAGGAAAAAAATTTACGGCAACCATCATGGTAACAATGCCTGCGATTTTTACAACCTTTACAGGGAAGATATCCTCCTGATGAACCAGATGCATATTCCCAATTACAGATTTTCAATTGCCTGGAGCCGCATTTTTCCGGAAGGGACCGGAAGAGTAAATCAGGCTGGCGTCGATTACTATAACAGGCTGATTAATGAATGTCTGCTAAAAGGAATTCAGCCCTGGGTAACATTATATCACTGGGATCTTCCTCAGGCATTAGAATTAAAAGGAGGGTGGACGAATCGGGAAATATTAAACTGGTTTGAAACGTATGTCGCATTCTGCGTACAACAATTTGGGGATCGCGTACACCGGTGGATGATCCTGAATGAACCCATGGTATTTACGGGTGCCGGATATTTCCTGGGCGTACATGCTCCCGGCAAAAAAGGTCTCTCACATTTTCTTTCTGCCGTGCATCACGCAGCTTTGTGCCAGGCAGCAGGGGGGAGAATCGTGAAAAGCCTGCAAGGGGATGCCATGGTCGGAACAACATTTTCATACTCTCATGTTGAACCCTGGCGGAATAACGAAAAAGATCAGGCCGCAGCAAAAAAAACAGATGCGCTGCTGAATCGTTTGTTTGTCGAGCCATTATTGGGAATGGGATATCCTGTCAGGGACTTGAAAATTTTAAGTCGCCTGGAAAAATTTCACAGGGATGGCGATGATTTAAAGCTGGCATTCGACATGGATTTCATCGGCCTTCAGAATTACACGCGCGAACTTGTACGCCATGCTCCTTTCATGCCATTTATAAAAGCCAGGATCATTAAAGCACGCAAAAGAAACGTAAACTGTACCCAGATGGACTGGGAAGTTCACCCGCCGGCCATTTATCATGCACTCATGCGATGGAAACATTACAAAAACGTGAAAGAAATAATTGTAACAGAAAATGGCGCTGCATTTGAGGATTTCTGTATTGATGGAAAGATAGAGGATATGAAAAGGATAAATTATTTAAAGGACCATATCGCCCAGGTTCTGTCAGCAAAACAGGAAGGTGCCCCAGTGAAGGGATATTT
>Ga0206943_1108_pt1 | contig 21063 bp, 16 predicted proteins | sample Alteio_BWOrgHeat_7_FD_153243 | JGI IMG/M metagenome (GOLD analysis project Ga0206943, IMG submission 153243) | Enriched cells from forest soil in Barre Woods Harvard Forest LTER site, Petersham, Massachusetts, United States -... | ecosystem: Environmental > Terrestrial > Soil > Temperate forest > O... | reverse complement strand
GCCGTCATATTTCGTTACTGCGGGATCATTACCGGTAATAGATTGCTGTTGCGCTGTTCATCTATCAGGATAGATACATGTGGCGTCTGAAAGCCTGGTCTGCGGCTGTTTTGCTCATTGCCACGACGTTTTGGATACACGCGGAAGATGGAATCGCCTGGAAAGTGCGAGGCAACTGGCGCCAGAACAGGACACAAACGTTTCTGCAAAGCGGCGACGCAGCTACCCCCGGAGCTTTGCTGACCGCGGAGTCATCAAACGATGCGTCCATTATCATTCTGTTGCCTGACGGCCAACGCCTGCTTTTCGATTGCCATGACGCTCACACCTGCGCACAGGGTTTTCGCATACCTGCCCTGATAGCCAAGCCCGATTCAGACTCGATCACGTTGTTTGATAACGTTCGGCGCGCCATGCATCAGTCTGCGGGCTGCATGGGCCCTCCACCAGCGGCAACAACTGCCGAGACGGAAATAGTCGCGCCCCTCCAGCGCGATGGGGCGATCCTTCTAAAACATGCCTTGGCTGCGTTGCCTCCCGGTCAGTACCGGATGGCGGTGGAGGGAGGTAGTGAGACTAAATTGCCGGAACACTCGTTGACATGGTCAGGATCGCAGGATGAAGCGCAGCTGCCTCTTCCGCATGCCGGGGTCTATTCCCTGCGAATCTTCGGCAGCCTAGGTTCAGAGAGGATGCGCGTCACGCTGCTGGCTGCATCGCCCGAGCTCTATCCATCACACCACGCGGCGTTCGAAGACGCTAAAAAGGATCTGCAGGAATGGAATGAAACCTTCCCCGGGTGGCCTATGCACGAGTGGTTGCAGCTACTCCTCAGGGGGCTGGCACAGCCGCAAGACAATAAGAAGCCTTCACGTTAGATCCCAGTTAACCTGCCTTTCCTCCAAGCCACCACTCGCAATATCGTGCTTTACACTTCTCGCAGCACCGACAAACTAACGTATGCGTGCAGGTTTAACTTCTGAACTTGGGGGGATATGAAGGATCAGATCTTTCATTTGTGCGGGAAAACGGCCGTCGTGCTTGGTGGGACTTCCGGCATCGGTCGCGCGATCGCACTTGGACTGGCTAATGCTGGAGCAGATGTCGTTGCGGCCTCGCGCCGACTCTCTGAGGTCGAACAGACGGCGGCGGAGATTGAAGCTTTAGGGCGGGGGTCTCTCGCGCTGACCGCAGATGTGATGGACAGGCCATCGTTGGAGGCTCTGCATGCCAGAACTATGGAAGCCTTTGGGCACGTGGATATCCTGGTAAACTCTGCTGGAATCACGCGGCGCACGCCCACTCTCGAATGTTCAGAAGACGAATGGAGCAATATTCTTGAAACCAATCTGACGGGAACTTTCCGTTCCTGTCAGATATTTGCGAAGACGATGGTCGCACAGCGTTATGGGAGGATCATCAACATCGCTTCTCTGGCCACGTTTGTTGCCTTTCAGGAAGTAGCAGCGTACGGCGCCAGCAAGGCTGCCGTCGGCTCATTGACCCGATCGCTCGCTATCGAACTCGCTCGCGATGGTGTGTGCGTAAATGCAATTGCTCCCGGAGTCTTTCCAACTGCCCTGAATCAGGACCTGCTCGACAAGACGGAGCGTGGGAAGGAAATACAAATGCGCATTCCGATGCAGCGCTTCGGCCACGCGGATGAGTTGACAGGTACAGCCGTTTTCCTTGCATCTGAGGCGGCTTCCTATGTGACAGGTCAGATCGTGGTCGTCGACGGAGGGTATCTTGCCAGTGGCGTCAATCAATGACGCTGGACCTGATAGAGCGAGCCAGGCGCCTGTAATACCATGGGAGCAATCCAATGAAGATTCAAAATGCGTCGGTAATCATCTGCTCTCCCGGACGCAATTTCGTCACCCTCAAGATCGAGACTGATGAAGGCATTTTCGGACTGGGAGACGCAACGCTGAACGGCCGTGAGTTGGCCGTTGCCAGTTACCTATCCGATCACTTGATTCCCTGCCTTATCGGCCGTGACCCATTTCAGACAGAAGATATCTGGCAATACTTCTATCGCGGAGCTTATTGGAGGCGCGGCCCTGTCACGATGGCCGCCATCGGCGCTGTCGACGTAGCACTGTGGGACATCAAAGGAAAAGCACTGAACACGCCTGTTTATAACCTGCTCGGAATAAGTGGATTACAAAATGCACTCGATCAAAAGAATGCACAAACTGGGAGCCGCGTCAACAAATTGTTGAAGAACGCACAAATGACATATGTGTCACGGCTACCTGAAATCGAACGAAGAATCGATACCGCTTTGGTTGAGGTCAAGTGCCACTTTTTGCTGCTTCCCAGGTTCTCCGGTCTGTTGTTGCCGTTTCAAACATAGCTAACCGGAATCACAAAATCCGGGCACGACCGCTTTGCTTGCTGGTGCTGGCATTGAGTGCGCTCAGCGCAGCCGCTCAAACTGCTACGCCCGTGAACGTTCCGACATGGCGCTATGACAACACTCACAACGGAGAGAATACGCAGGAGACGTTGCTGACAACAGCAAACGTAAATGCGAATGGCTTCGGCAAGCTGTTTAGTGTGGCTGTCGACGGATATGTATACGCGCAGCCGCTCTATGTAAGCGGCATTACGATGCCGGATGGCCTGGTTCACAATGTCATCTATGTAGCCACCGAGCACGACAGCGTGTACGCGTTCGATGCCGATACAAATGGAGGAACCAACGGTCAACCGCTTTGGCACGTAAGCATGCTGGATTCAGCGCATGGCGCGGCCGCCGGAGCAACGACGGTGCCCAGCACCGATCTTGGTACACACGACATTGTTCCGGAGATTGGGATTACATCGACGCCCGTGTATGACCTGCCCAGCCAGACTCTCTATGTCGTAGCTAAGTCCAAGGAGAACGGGATTTATATTCAGCGCATTCACGCGTTGAATATGCTCACAGGCTCAGAGCAGTCAAACAGTCCATCGCAACCCATTGCAGCGACTGTCACAGGTTCAGGAAACGGAAGTTCGGGTGGTCAACTGGCTTTCAGTCCGATGTGGCAGATGAACCGTGTCGCTCTCAGTCTCTTCAATGGATATCTGTACATAGCCTTCGGATCGCATGGAGACAACGGGCCATGGCATGGATGGGTCATGGCCTACGACGCGACAACACTGCAACAGACGGGCACTATCTGCCTTTCGCCGAATGGATTCGGCAACGGTATATGGGGTTCCGGCGCAGGTCTGCCGATTGATACTGTAAGCGCGTCCGGCCGCCTCTTTCTCTCCACCGGCAATGGTTCCTATACAAGCTACCCGCCGCTATCGAGCAATGTGGATTATGCCAACAGCATCGTTCGACTTGATCTTGGCAATGGAAGCATTACACCCGGCAGCGCATTCACTCCGTTCAACCAGGCGGGACTTACGAGCGGAGACGTGGATCAAGGCTCGGGCGGAAATCTGATACTTCCTGACCAGCCGGGAGCGCATCCGCACGAATTGTTGCAGGTTGGAAAAGAAGGAAGAATTCTTCTGCTCGATCGCGACAACCTGGGTGGATACGCGCCGGGCGGAACCTCCAATACAAGTATCGTCCAGGACATTCCCAAGCAGACTGCGGGATTGTGGAGCACTCCCTCCTATTGGAACGGCCATGTATATATGTGGGGAAATGGCGATGTACTCAAACGGTTCGACCTTGCCAACGGATTGTTGAGTACCACCCCGATGGATGCTGGGACCGTGCAATCGCTATTTCCTGGAGCCAGCCCCGTTATCTCCGCGAACGGCACGCAGAACGGCATCGTGTGGGCGGTAAGAACCGACGCCTACAACTCGAATGGATCGGCTATCTTGTACGCATTCGACGCAAATAACCTGGCCAGTCCACTCTATGAAAGCGACGCGAATCCCAGCCGCGATGACGCTGGACCGGCGACAAAGTTCGCCGTTCCCGTAGTTACAAACGGGCAGGTATATGTTGCTGCCGCGTACCAAGTAGATGTCTACGGTCTGCTGAATGGCTCTCAACAGGCGCAGCCTCCCGTCATTACGCCGAACGGAGGCGCGTTTGCAGGGCTGCGGCAGGTGACGATGACGAGTTCGACGCCAAATGCATCGATCTACTACACAACGGACGGCACTCTGCCTACACCGGCCGCGACGCTCTATGCCGGCCCCCTCACCCTTTCGACGGGAACCACAATTCGAGCGATGGTCACCGCGCAGGGCTACCTGACGAGCAGCAGTTCTGCAACGTTCACTTTCGTGACACAAACGCCCGCGCCTGTCTTGACCCCCGCTCCCGGCTCATACACCTCAGCGCAAATTGTCACAATGAGCGACACGTTCGCCGAGGCGATTATCTACTACACGACAGATGGATCGACGCCCACGGCTAGCTCTCCTGTTTACACCGGTCCTATCACTGTAAATGGCGCGGAAACGCTGCAGGCCATGGCCACCAGCAGCCTGACTCCGAGCGTGGTTGCTGGCGGCACGTACACAATTCAGTATTCAGGCACCGGCATCAATTTTGGAAGCGGTTTCTCCTCGGTTGCGGGATTGACTCTAAATGGCAGCGTGGTTCACAGCGACGATAGCCGCTTGCAGCTCACCAACGGGGGAAAGCAGCAACGCGGCAGCGTGTTTTATAACGCGCCTATGAACGTCCAGTCGTTTACGAATGACTTTTCATTCCAGCTTTCGAATGCTCAGGCAGACGGATTTACGTTCACGATACAAGCTAGTTCGTTGACTGCAATGGGTGGTGTGGGAGGCGGCCTTGGATATGCGTCAGACACGCCCGGCAGTCCCGGAGGCATCCCAAGCAGCGTGTCCGTCAAATTTGATCTCTATAACAACCAGGGAGAAGGCGTGGATTCAACGGGGCTATACACGAATGGAGCTTCTCCCACGATCCCCTCGATAGACCTGACGTCTTCTGGAATCAATCTGCACAGCGGCGACACGATGAACGTGCACATGACGTATGACGGTACAACGCTGAGCATGATGATTACAGATGCTGTCACCGGCAAATCATTTTCACAGAGTTTCGCGATTAATATACCGCAGACAATCGGTAGTAACAGCGCGTATGTCGGATTTACCGCCGGAACAGGCGGTCAAACCGCAAGCCAGAAGATTCTTACCTGGACGTTCGTTTCCAGCACAACCATCCCCACACAGGCGCCGGTAATTTTCCCGAATGGTGGTACATTCACGACACCACAGGCTGTGAGTCTGACGGATCAGACCAATGGCGCGGTCATCTACTACACCGTCGATGGTTCGATGCCGACAACAGCGTCGCTCGTATATAGCGGTCCGCTCATAGTCACCAGCGGCACGGTGACGATTTCGACCCTCGCTGTTGCGCCCGGCTACAGTCCAAGTGCGATGCATACAGCCACGATAACGATATTGCCGCCCACTGCAGGAACCCCAATTTTTGCTCCCACGTCGGGCACGTATATAGGACCACAGACGGTGTCCATCACCGGTGGAACTCCTGGCGCGACCACTTATTACACGACCGATGGATCGCTCCCGACAGTGAACTCCAGCGTATACTCCAGCCCGATCAATGTAACAGCGAGTGAGGTGATTAACGCCATCGCGGCGTCGCCTGGATTTATCACCAGCCAGGTGAGCAGCGCTGCCTATGTTATCCAGAGCATGGGGCAGGGTATTAATTTTGGCGCAGGCTTTACGAGCACTTCCGGGATCGCCCTGAATGGCAGCGCACACCTCAACACGGCCATCAACGCACTGGAACTGACCGACGGGCACACCTATGAAAGCAGCACGGCGTGGGCGACGATGCCAGTAGACGTCTCGGCATTCACGACTGATTTTACTTTCCAGATGAAGAATCCGTCTGCCGACGGGTTCACCTTCGCGATTCAGAGCAACGGAGTTTCAGCCAAGGGACCATACGGCGGAGCGCTCGCCTATGCGACGATCCCCAACAGCGTTGCACTGAAGTTCGACATCTACAACAATAGCGGGGAAGGGACAAATTCGATTGGCGTCTACACCGGAGGAGCGCAGCCCACAATCCCGGCAACAAACCTGACGGGCAGCGGAATCATTCTCACCAGCGGCGATGTATTCCACGTGCACCTTGTCTATAACGGCGCGGCTCTTCAAGTATCCATCACAGATACAAATACCTCGGCATCCTATTCGGCTATTTTCCCGGTTGATATTCCAGGGGCTTTGGGAACTTCTCAGGGCTACGTCGGGTTTACCGGCGGCACAGGTGGCTTCACTGTTACGACGGACATTCTTAACTGGACATTGACACCTGTCAGCGCGCAGACGGCGGCCGATCCTACCTTCAGCCCCGCTCCGGGCATGTACACAAATACTTTGCAGGCTTCGCTAGTCAGCCTGACGCCCAATGCCACCATCTACTACACAACGGACGGCTCGCAGCCAAGCCACCAATCCGCCGTCTATAGCGGGCCGATCCAGGTGAACGGCAACTCGCTGACAGTGAAAGCTTTCGCCAGCGCTATGAATTTCAACGACAGCCCGATCGTTACAGGCACGTATGTGATTCAACCGGCGCCGGTTGCTCAACCGGTGATTTCTCCACCGGGGGGGAGTTACACGTCATCGCAGACGGTTTCGATTGCTCCGCCGGTTTCAGGAGCCATCATTTACTACACCACGAACGGCAGCGCACCAACTGCTGCGTCGAAACAATACACCAGCCCATTTACTCTCATCAGTTCGCAGACTATAAATGCCATCGCAGTCGTTTCCGGCGCTGGACAAAGTAATGTTGCTACTGCGGCTTACAACATCCAGGCTGGAGGCCAAGCCATTAATTTTGGTGCCGGATTTTCCAATGCCCAGGGGCTGACACTGAATGGCACCGCCTCAAACCCTAGTGATGGCACGTTGAGTCTCACTAATACAGCCGCCAAAGGCGAGGCGGGTAGCGTCTTCTTCAACACGCCGGTGGATATAACGAAATTCCAGACCAGCTTTACCTTCCAGCAGTTAAGCGCAGTCGCAGACGGGTTCACCTTCACGATTCAATCGAATTCACCGACGTCGCGCGGTCCAAGTGGTGGCGGCTTGGGATACGGCCCCGATTCGCCAACCGGTACCGGCGGCATCCCCAACAGCGTGGCGCTCAAGTTTGACCTTTACAGCAACGCCGGAGAAGGGAACGATTCAACCGGCTTATACATAGGCGGGGCGTCCCCAACAATTCCGGCGATCAATCTTGCGCCATCGGGAATCGTTCTCACAAAAGGCGATGTGATGGTCGCGAATATCACCTATGACGGCGCCGCACTTACGCTCACGCTGACCGACCAGACGACGAACAAGACATTTACTCAGAGTTTCACCGTGAATATTCCAGCAGCGGTAAATGCGAACTCGGCCTATGTCGGATTCACCGCCAGCACGGGCGGATATACGGCACTGCAAAAGATTCTGAACTGGACCTATACGCAGACCGCGCTCACGCAATGAGCAGCTAACAAAACAGTCTGTCTCTACTCGCTGTCCGACGGGAAAGGGAAATCAACAACGTAGGGAGCAACTTTGGAAAGCTCTGCCGACGCATCTTCCACTGAGTCCACTGTCAGAATGGAAAGCCCCGGGTAGGCCTTCAGGGATCGCAGCAGAGGGGCGGACATACTCTCAACATTGTCGAGCATCAGAATCGCGTCTTCAGCGCGCGCCGTGTTGAGTGTCCGCGTAAATTGTCCATCGACTTCGCTGATCTCGCTCCCGTCCACACGATAAAGCGTACGTTGTGTCTCGTATGCGATGGCTTCTGCAGCCATCAACTTTCCAGCTGCATCGCTACCGGTGAAGATGGCGATCATGCCTGATGGGCTGTCGAAGCAGGTTTTGCTCATGCGTGTTGCGATCTTGCACAATGCAATCACCTGCGCCTCAGGCAGCGGTAGAGGCAATGACAGGTCCCGCCAAAAGTCACAAGGATCGGGCCGGAAAGAATCCGTGTTTGCTGTCGCGAAAGTTTGCGTGTCGATCCACTGTGCTGCAGACATAGTAATGCGCTCCGCTACAAGGCTCACTGATTAGTGAGCCGGTGGGCCATTTCGTTTCGCGGAATATCACCACACCCCTTGCTTGCCACCGAACCACCAGACCAGTCCTACCGTCGCAGTTGTCTGGTCGTTCTTGAGAACTCCCAGAGTATCTGTAAGGAAATACGGTTGATTCGAGAAGTCATGGCGCAATTCCTCACGCACAAGAAAACCGTTGGCGACTGTCTGATCGAAGGTGAAAGTGAATTCCTTAAGAGCCTGCACCTTTCCGCTGTAGAGCGCGCCTCGATCCGACAGATATTCCGTGCGCGCTCCCAGCGCAAGCAGCGAGTTGAACTGGTAGCGCGCGTAGAGCGCCCCTCCGTCGGTATGCTGCGGGGCCGAGTAGGTCTGGTCACGTGAAATCACATAGTCGCCTTCAATCGCGAGCGTGAGTTTTGGCGTGGCGGTCCAGGTCGCATAGCTGTCAAAGATGTTCAATTTGCCTTTGGGCGGATTTAGAATCGGCTCAAAAGGCTGACCCTGTTGCTCCGGCAGCCCCGGCGGTCCATTGGCGACGTACTCGAAGTCGGGATGCTCCTGACCCAGGTAGTAGTTAAAGGTCCAGTCAATTGACTTGATCGGCTTTGTCTCGAAGCCGACCATCTCATCCTTAAAACTATTCGTCGGCTCTGTCTGCTGGGTGCCGTTCACCATCCAGTAGTGTCCCGAAATTCGTGGTGTAAAGGCATAGGTAGCCCGCAGACCCATGTGGTAGAAGGGCAGGTAGTCAAACCAGTATGATCGCGAGTAGTTGATCTGGTCCTTGGTGTAGTTGCCTTCTATTCCAAGAGAGCTGGCCCACTTCCCGAAATCGACAGTAAGACCGCTGCCTAACGGAACGACATAGGTTCCATAAGCCTGGAAGATGTTGCGGTATATCTCAGGGCGAGCCTCGTTGGCCGGATTGCCCTGCAACGTCTCCGTTGCCTGACCATACTGCAGGTCGATGCGTGCGCCAAACCTCTTTCCGTTTGACGGGTCAGGAGCGTGTTCCATGACGAGATCGGCCTGATTGAGACTGAAGGCGTTGCTGCTGACGTCATAGGCACGCAGCAGGTTTACTCGGCCAATCGGATTGTTGAAGTTGTATTCGTAGTAGCCGTCGAAAAGCATATTGATCGTTGTTCCGTTAAGACCGTCGAGCGTGCTGCGATCCGCTGAGGTCAGTGTTTGCACTGGCGTCGGGGTCGTTTCGACAGGACTCGCACGCAGCGCCGCGCTCGCTCGGACGAGAGCAGCAGCACTCCCGTCCGGAGCAGCGACCGCGACGCTGGCGGGCTCATCGTTCTCCAGCTTGGTGAGGCGCGAGTTGATTGAGGCAAGCTCGCGACGCAGCTCACGAATTTCTTCCGCACGCGAGAGCTCAGGGCTGGCCATTTGCGCTGAGACTTCATATGTGGAAGCGAGAAGCGATGCGATCGTCACGGCGAAAAGTGAAAAGCGCGGTAGAGGGCACATGGTCTCCTCCTCAACAGCAACTTGCACGATCAGCATTGCAAGGAAAGCGTCAGGAATTCATAAGTGGGTCATAAGTTTGTGAGCCCTTTTGCATATGCCGGTGCTGTCGCTCTGCTGCGCGGCTCCCTGATATACTTAGAAATTGCGGGAGTTGCTCTAAACCGTTTCTGTTTTCAAGCATTTCGCCGCAAACCCAAAACACATCAGCCTCCGAGGTTTCCCATGTCCGGCCATTCAAAATGGGCGACAATTAAGCACAAAAAAGGAGCCCTTGACGCAAAACGCGGCAAGGCCTTCACGCGTCTGATCAAAGAAATCACCATTGCTGCCAAGGCTGGCGGCGACCCTGACGGAAACCCGCGCCTGCGAACGGCAGTAGCTGCCGCCAAGGCAGAGAACATGCCCGCCGACAACATCAAACGCGCCATCCAGCGCGGCACCGGCGAGTTGCCCGGCGCAATTTACGAAGAGATCACCTTTGAAGGCTACGGCCCCGGCGGCGTGGCCATCATCGTCGAAACCACGACCGATAACCGCAACCGCACCGTGAGCGAAATCCGCCACGCCTTTTCTAAGAACGGCGGCAACCTGGGCGAGTCTGGTTCGGTGCGCTTCATGTTCCACAAGAAGGGTGTCATCGCAGTTCCCAAAACGGCAGCCGACGAAGAAAAGCTCATGAACATCGTGCTCGAAGCCGGTGGCGAAGACCTCAACGATGAAGGCGACACCTGGGAGATCATTACGGATCCCGCAGCGTTTGAGGCTGTGGCGCAGGCCGTCCGCGATGCCAAGATCGAGACCGTGATGTCGGAAGTTACGATGGTCGCGACGACCTACACCAAGCTCGAAGGCTCGGCCGCGGCGCAGATGATTCGCCTACTCGAAGCGCTCGAAGACTACGACGACACGCAGAACGTCTATTCGAATTTCGACATGGATGCGAAGCAGCTGGAAGAAGTCGCGGGTTAAGCGGCCACCAAGTTTCACTACGAGGGCCGCCGAAATGGCGGCCTTTCTTTCGGACAAAAAATCAAAGCGCGATTCCGCCCTTACTTCAGAAAATCAAAGCATCAGAAGAGATACGCACATACTATGCTGAAAAAACTCGTTCCTGCCTGTATTGTTCTGGCCTCCGGCCTGTTCTCGTTTTCGGCCACGGCGCAAAGCGCACAGAAGCCCACTCCCGCCAACGACAGCCCGGCATCGGCTGTCCTGGCTACCCGCCCATGGGAATTCGGCCCATTCTTCCAGGGCGGCGTGGGAACTGGCGACCGGTCCAACTTCAGCTTTACCAGTGCGGGCGTACGTCTCGGCAAGGTCATCAGCAACCAGCATCTGCCCAGCATCCTGCGCGGACAATTTGAGTACGCAGGCGAATTGATGCCATACTGGCAGTCCTTTACTCCTCCGCCGCATTTGCAGGAGACGAAGTATGAATTCGATGGCCAGACCGGAACAGCCTTGTTGCCATATGGCGGTGGAACCTTCACCGGTATCAGCATTACGCCGATCATTCTGCGCTGGGACCTAAAGTCGGGAAAGAGGGTCGCGCCCTGGGTTCAGGGCGCAGGCGGCCTGCTCTGGACGAACCATAAGTATCCGCCGGACATCATTGTGCCAAAGGGCGAGCCGGGTGGAACGAGCGTATGGAACTTCACTCCGCAGTTCGGCATCGGCTTTCACTATTTCGTGAAGCCTCGGCAATCATTGACGTTCGCCGCAAATGCGATTCATATATCAAGCGCATCGCTGGGCGACCGCAATCCGGGCGTGAACGCGAGCGTTCAGTTCCAGATCGGCTATACGTGGTGGAAGTAAGAGCTTGAGATGAGCGATGTCTTAATCGAGTGCGTGCCGAATTTCTCCGAAGGAGCAAACCGGCGCAAGGTCGCGTCGATCATTTCGGCCATGCAGCTCGACGGCGTATCGTTGCTTGACTGGTCGCTCGACGCCGACCACAACCGCTCCGTCGTAACCATTGCCGGCTCTCCTGCCGCAGTCGTTGAGGCTGCGATCCGCGCGGCAGGCCGGGCAGCGGAACTCATCGACCTCACATCGCAGCAGGGCGTCCACCCGCGCATCGGCGCTGCCGACGTAATCCCATTCGTGCCCGTTCGCGGCATTTCGCTCGAACAGTGCGCCCTGTTGGCGCGGCAGGCGGGCATGGAAATCTGGAAGCGCCATCGTGTTCCCGTCTATTTCTATGAAGCCGCCGCATCGCGCCCCGACCGAGCCCTGCTCGAAAATGTTCGTCAGGGGCAGTTCGAGGGCTTGCGCGATGCCGTGCGCAAAGACGTTTCTCGCCGACCGGACATAGGTGGCCCCGATTTGCATCCCACAGCAGGAGCATCCGCAATAGGCGCCCGCCGTTTCCTGATTGCGTACAACATCTATCTGGATACGACGAACGTCACTACAGCGCGTGCCATCGCGAAAGATATCCGCGCGTCGGGAGGCGGTCTTTCCGGCGTAAAAGCAATGGGTGTGCTTGCTCATGGCATGGCTCAGATCTCTATGAATATCACTGACTTTCGCCAGACCTCAGTCGCCGACGCTTATGCAGCCGTCAAGCGACAGGCGGCACTGCACCGCACGCAGCCAGTACGCGGAGAGCTGATTGGGTTGCTCCCGGAGGCAGCTTTTGAGCATGAGAGCGAGTGGGTGCGTCAGTTACATGGGTTTAATCCCGAAGAGAAACTTCTGGAGCGCAAGCTTGAGCGTCCTATTGCATGGCCGGTATCGGAACAGGACCGGGCCAGTCTAAAATAGAGGAACAGGCACCGTTTGCCTTCCCGCAGATATGAGGGTGAGCAGTCTCAGCCCTCGGAGGTATGAATTTGAAGTTTGGCAAGAATCTTTCGCTCGCGGCAACCCTGGCGCTGAGCATCTTTGCATCTTTACCCGCAGTTGCGGCCCAGCTTGGCGGTGACGCCCGAGCAGCTATTCCCAAAGACGTGCAGCAACTCATCGTCGTCGATTACCGCGCGATGCAGAACTCCGATGCCGCGATGAACCTGAAGGCGCGTGTGCTTCCGCCGGAGCTGAAGCAGCTTGAAACGGCGCTGAAAGCGTCGGGTTTTAATGAGAATCACGACGTAGACGAGCTTGCCTTTGCCGCTTTTCGCACTGCTGGCTCTGGCGATGGCACCAAGATCGTTGGCATCGCGCAGGGGCAGTTCTCGCTGCAGGACATCCTGGCAAACTTCAAGAAGCAGAAGGTAAAAGCCACCAAGCTCCGCGATAACTCCATCTATCCCATGGGCGCAAGCGGCATGCTGGTGAGCTTCCTGAACCCGACGACGATGGTCTTCGGCGCAAGTGACGCGATCAAGTACGCGCTCGACGCCCGCGATGGCCTGGCACAAAACTTCCTGAGCAACGACACCATGATGCAGCAGATGTCCATCGTCGACACCGAACCGATCTGGAGCATTCTAGACCAGAAGGGAACGCAGATGATGATGCGCGGCGTCCTCGGCGAAGCCTCGCAGCTGGCTGACTACGACACGGTTAAAAAGCGTTTGAGTGCATCGCGTTACACCATGAACTTCAACAATGGCGTGAAGTTTAATCTCGACGTGGTCACCCCCGATACCTTCACCGCGGCTACCATGTCCTCGCTGCTGAATGCGGCGGCCATGTACAAGAAGGTAAGCGGCACGGCCATCGAAAAGACAGCCATCGACAACACAACGATCGACTCCAACGCCGGTACCTTGCAGGTGCGTTTTGCATCGTCCGACAGCCAGTTCTCCAGCCTCCTGCAATCGCCGCTCTTCCAGTCAGTGGTCCACTAAGAAAGTTTCGACGCCAAAAGAAACGCCCTGGCCATCGGTCAGGGCGTTCTTGCTTGGTGGGCTATCTCATTCCTCGTGCAGCGCACTCATCGGATCGACGCGGAGAGCACGTCTAGCCGGCAACAGGGCCGCAGCAGTGGCAATCGCGATCAATACGAGGATGCCACCTGCATAACCCGCCGGATCAAGATTACTGATACCGAAAAGTATCTTGCGCAGGAACTGCGAGACGCCAGCGGTGGCCATCGCTCCAACAACGGCCCCAGCAAGCACCGGTATCAGGAACTGTTTGAGAACTACCGAGAGCACATGCAGTGGTTTTGCTCCCAATGCAATGCGAATGGCGATCTCCTTGGTCCGTTGGGAGACAGAATACGCAACCAACCCAATGATTCCCACGCCGGCCAGCAGGACTGCCACCATTCCCAGCACGCTGACTCCGACGGCGGTGTTTTCCAGAATTTTCGTAAACTCGCGGAAGCCGGATTTGAGCAGCCAGATATATGGAAACAGCTTCGGATCAAGCGTTTCCGCGATGGACTTCATCATGGGTGGCAGCTCATCGGGAGCGCCAGCGGTTTTTACAAGCAGGGTCATCGAAGCCATGTCAGAAGGCTGCATCGCCCAATACGCTTCCACTGCGTCACCATCGTTCAGCGCTTTGATGCGCGCATTTCCCGCAACGCCTACGACGAGATCCTTCTGGTCTCCGAACTTCTGTCCCAGCGCTTCCTGTCCCGGCCATTGTCTGCGGGCTAGCGACTCGCTCACGATGACTGCATGGGTTTCGCCCGGACGAAGATTTCTTCCGCGCAGCAGCGGAATTTCCATCGTCTTGAAAAACTCTCTATCGACCCAGTTCGGGTAGATATTGACCGGATGCCCTCCGATGTCGACCGTCATATAAGCCGTATAACCATTCCCGAGAAGAGAGATCTTCGACAATGCGACCGACTTCACACCCGGCAAACCAAGTAGCCGCCCTCTGAGAGTGTCGAGGTAGTTTTGTGCGGCTTGTGGAGTATAGCCATGCCCATCGAGCCCGGGGCTGATGCCGATCACCTGCTCATACCCAAAGCCAGGATCGGCGTACATCATGTGAAGCACTGCATGCACCAGCAGACTCGACACGATGAGCAGTACGCAACTCGCAGCAATCTGCGCTCCTACGAGTATCTGGCGAACCATTGTTTTACGCTGGCGTTGCCGCGCAATTTGCAGCGCAGGAGCCAATCCAAAGAAGATTGCTGCCATCACCGCGATGCCGACCACAAACAGAAGCACGCGCCAATCCGGAGCAAAGCTGACCCATGCCGGCGTCGGATTCATAGCGGCTATGATGCGCAGCCCCGTGTAGGACAGAGTCAGCCCGCTGAATGCGCCAAGCAAAGCGAGCAGCAGACTCTCAGTAAACAGTTGCCGAAAGATGCGTTTCCTGTTCGCGCCAATCGCGATGCGAATGCTGATCTCGTGCTCTCGCGCTACACTGCGCGCCATCATCAATCCGCCCAGGTTTGCACAAGCCACAATAAAGATGAGCAGCAGCAGCGCCGCGATCAACGCAAACGCGCGCAGCATTTCCGGCTGCAGGATAGCCGGGTGGCCACCCGGATCGATATGGATGTATTCCTTTTCCCAGATGAGCTTGGGATACAGCTTCCGCAGATCATTCGTAAGCGCCAGCAGCTCCTCGCCGGCCGACTTCGGGGTGACGCCGGGCGCCAGCCGTCCCCACATCCGCACCCCGCCTCCGTAGAAGACGTCCGTAAGGGCCCTGCTGCCTTCGATGAAATAGGGTTGCTGTTTTATCGGCAAATAGACATCCGTATTGCTCCCATCCAGGGTGGCAGAGAAGTTGGAAAGAACGCCGATGACTGTTACAGGCTTCTTGTTCAGGCGAATCACTCTGCCAATGATCGAGGGATCGCCACTGAATCGTTGCTGCCAGAACATATAGTTGAGGACAACCACCGGAACTGCGTCGGCGGAGTCGTCACGATGCGGATCTATGAGCCTGCCTGTCGCCGCAATCGCTCCCAGTTCCGAGAAGTAATTGGCGGTCACAAAGTCGATCGACACCGGCCTCAGATCGTCGTCCAACTCCATTGCCGGACTGCCCATGGTGGCAAACATGGCCGAAAGTGTCTTGGTGTGGGCCTGATAGAAGAGGAATGATTGATATGGAGTTTCGGAGGTATGGATCTCCGGAGAATCTCTTTGCAGCCGCACCAGTGCCGCTGGATCGCGCACCGGCAGGAAGCGAAACACAAGAAAATTAAGCAGGGTAAAGCCGGTTACACATACTCCAATCCCGATGGTCAGGACTCCGATCGCGGTCAGCGTAAAACCCGGTGAGCGCCACAATATCCTCGCGGCATAGCGCAGGTCCTGAAGGAGCCGGTCGATCCACGTCCATCCCCACGCTTCACGCGACTGCTCGCGCAGCCGCAGCGTATTGCCGAAATTCTGCCGCCCCTGACGCGCAGCCATCTCGCGATGGAACTCCATATCGTTTTCCAACTCGCGATCGAAGCGGCGATGAAACAGTAGATAGCGAAGACGGCGGAAAAGTTCGCCCATGGTGATCTCCCTTATGCGGTACGCAACACAGCCTGAATTGCCTCGGTAACACGGTCGTAGTTCGATAGCTCGGCCTGCAACTGCTTCCGGCCAGCCGGAGTCAGGCGATAGAAGCGAACTTTACGGTTCGTCTCAGAGATGCCCCACTCCCCGGTGACCCAGCCCTTCAGCAGCATCTTCTGCAGCGCCGGATAGAGTGAGCCTTCTTCCACTGCCAATACTTCGCTCGAAAGAATGTGAATCCGCTGCGCAATCGCATATCCATGCAGCGAACCGGACTGCAAAACGCGCAGAATGAGCAGCGTGAGCGCGCCGGGAGGCATATCGGGTTTAGGCATAAGACTCATAGGCATAGATTGCCTATGCCTGAGTGTCCGTGTCAAGCCGCTTTCGCAATTTTTTTTTGGGCCTACAATGATCACCATGACGGAACAAACCTGGAATGCCACGCAGTACGCGCTCAATGGGCGCTTCGTCGCCGATCTTGCCGGAGGCGTAATCGATCTGCTCGACGCACGGCCCGGAGAGAGCATTCTCGACCTAGGCTGCGGTGATGGCGCGCTCACGGTAAAGATCGCTGCATCGGGAGCAAAGGTGAAAGGCGTAGACAGCTCTGAGAGCATGGTCGCAGCCGCGAAGGCGCTCGGCATTGACGCGCAGGTCACAAGCGCTGACGCCCTCGAGTTCGATCACGAGTTCGACGCCGTCTTCTCGAACGCTGCTCTGCATTGGATGCGCAACCAGGACACCGTCCTTGCCGGCGTGCATCGCGCGCTCAAGCAGGGCGGCCGCTTTGTCGCCGAGATGGGAGGCCACGGCAACATCGCTGCCATCCAGGTAGCCCTGCGCGCGGTTTTCGCCAGGCACGGACTCGATGCCACCCAGGCCGAGCACAATTACTTCCCGACTCCGGCAAGCTACGAATCACGCCTGCGGCACCACGGCTTCGACGTGCACTACATCGAGCTGCTTCCACGCCCCACGCCGCTTCCGCAAGGAGGCATGCGCGGATGGCTCGAAACATTCCGCCGCGGGCTCTTCCAACAACTGCCGGACCCCGAAAGGGAACTGGCGTTCAAGGAAACAGTACAACTGCTCAAGCCCGTGCTCTGCGACGACCTGGGCAAGTGGACAGCAGACTACGTGCGCCTGCGTTTTCTTGCTATCGCGAATTAGTTACGATGCAATGGCCTGATATTCACGTTGTGGTACTCTGAGCCGCGATGCCAGATACCCCCAAAGCCGTCCAGGCTGTCATTGATCTGCGGCCCGCAAGCTACCAGTCCAGCATGAACGGGTTTCGCTCACTGTTGGAGACAACTCCCGACAGCATGCCCTTTCTGTGGATCGCCGTCCGTACGCCTGCCGACGAAATGGTGGAGCTGCAGATACGGAGTCAGAACATCTATCTCGTCGGATTCAAAGGCGGGGACGGATGGTATTGCTTCGACGGCGAAACCGGCGGATGGGGTAAGCCATGTGGTACCGGTTCGAACTACAACAATCTGGGCAAGGTCGGGAACGTAAATTACGACGATCTCAAAAAACTGGGAGACCTCAGCAGGTTTCGCAAAGGCAAAGATCCCTTAGATAAGAGGTTGTGCGCAATTCTCATTGCCGTCACTTCGGAGGCGGCTCGATTTGCCACGGTTGCAACGCACTTCACCGGCCTCACCAACAGCGTCGGCACATCCCTTTCCCCCTATCTTCAAGGCGGAGTCGACTTCGAACAGCTCAAGTCAACATGCTTCACGCAATGGGAAAAGCCGCCTGATCCGAAGATGGAACCTGGAAAGGTATACCACTTCGTGAAGGGCGAGATCCTTCTTCCCCACAAGTGACCGAACAGAGCTGCAGCAGAATTTCAACGCCCATATTTCTTCAGCACCTGCTGCAGCTGCTCATGCGGAAGCCCCGGCACGGTATGCCCGTCGATGCCGGTCATCGTCTTTGCCCCTACCATTGCATTTACGATGGCTTCCTCAGTGGCCTCGACTGTTGCATTGAACAGTGGACTGATCCGCTCATTCGCGACCGTCTGAATCGTGTTGGGTCCGGGTGCATCATTTGCATGCGCGTTCGCCGTCGAAAAGGCGAGAAAAATATCCCCCGACCCGTTACCCGAAGTCGAACCGGTGCGTGCGAGCCCCATCGTGGCTCGGCGCGCCAGTCGTTTCAGTTGTGTGGGAATCAGCGGCGCATCCGTAGCGACGATGATAATAATCGAGCCTAGATCACCCTGGCGCGCGCCGGAAGCATCGTCTTTGAACATCGAGTAGGGAACACCCTCGACAATTTCTTTCCCCACCGGAACGCCGGCGATTGTCAGTTGCGGACGCCGCCCGCAATTGCACTGTACCAGCACGCCTACGGTGTAGCCGCCTGCTTCTTTTGTCAGCACACGCGAAGCGGTACCGATGCCGCCCTTAAATCCGTAGCAAACCATCCCCGTCCCGCCGCCGACAGCGCCCTCGGCAACAGCACCGCCAGCGGCTCCATCAAGCGCGCTGAAGACATGCTCCGGCTTCACATGAAAGCCGTTGATATCATTCAGCCAGCCATCCCAGGTTTCGGCAACGACGGGCAGCGACCAGTCCTGATGAAACATCGGATGTTTCAGCGACCAGGCAATGATGGCATCGCGCACGACGCCAACGCTATGCGTATTCGTAATGGCAACCGGACCTTCGAGAAACCCCGACTCCTCCACCCAGGTTGTCCCAGTCATCTCGCCATTGCCATTCTGGCTGAACCATCCGGCGTATACAGGATCGGCATTCGCCTTCCCACGCGGGAAGACGACCGTGACGCCGGTCCGCACCGGACCTTCACCAACCTTCAGAGGCCCGTTGCCTGAGATCAACGTGGTGTGTCCAACTTCGACGCCGTGCACATCGGTAATGGCATCGAACAGCCCGGGAGTGCCGTCGAAAGGCACTCCAAGATCGCGTGCGCGTTGCGCCTGCATTGTCATGGCGAAAAGTGAAAGAAGAATAACAGAACAAATCCGCATGCGAGGAACGCTATCGCAGATGCGTCCTCGATGCCAGCAAAAGTTGAATGCGCAGCTTAGCCCACGTGGGCTGTGGCCCGCGACGAGGGTGTCGCCAGAGTACGGGCCGGCAGATAAACGCGCACGGTGGCGCCGTGCAACTCTCCATCGTTGCTGTTCTCGATGCGAATGTTCCCGCCATGCTTTTGCACGATGCCCATGCTCACCCACAGGCCCAGCCCAGTTCCTTGCTCGCCCTTCGTCGTAAAGAACGGTTGAAAGAGTTTCTGCGAAGCCTGATCGGCAATCCCCGGTCCGCTGTCGATAATTTCAACCACGACACCGGCGCCGCGGAACTCCTCCGCGGGCACACCGCGCATGCGAATCAGAATCCGGCCATCGTTGCCCACAGCATCAACCGCATTCGCCACCAGGTTGGCGAAGACCTGACGCAGCTCAGCGGGGAAGCCCTCAACGACGAAGCTCCCCACAAAGTCCTGCCGCACCGAAATATTCTGGTTATCAAGACGCCGGTGCAGTAGGAGCAGGACACCTTCCAGCAGATCTTTAAGATCGACCTCGACCGGCGCATTTGGCTCACGATAAAGGTTCAGCATCGTGCGGCTGATCTGCATAGTGCGCTTCAGCTCCTGCTGCGCCATGTTCAGATACTCGTTCCTTCTCTCTGGATCGTTCTCCCGCGCGATCAGGTAGTGCAGGTTTGCCACCGAATCCAGAGGGTTGTGAATCTCGTGCGCGATGCTGGCCGCGAGGCGTCCGGCGACAGCCAGCTTCTCGTTCGCAATCAGCGCGGCTTCAGTACGCTTCTGATCGGTAACATCGCGAAAGACCAGCACAATGCCGATCATCTTGCCTTCTTTGTCGCGGATGGGAGCAGCACTGTCGTCGATCACATATTCGGCTCCACTGCGTGAGAGCAGCGCCGTGTGGTTTGCCAGCCCGATCACCGCGTCCAGCCGGCGCACTTTCTCTACCGGATTCTCAGCCTTCTCGCGTGTCATCTCATTAATAATGTTGAATACCTGCGTGAGCGGCTTGCCTCGTGCCTCCTGCATCGGCCATCCGGTAAGCTCTTCGGCCACCGTGTTCATGAATTCCACGGCGCCGTGCACATCGCAGGCAATCACTGCATCGCCGATCGAACGCAGTGTCGTATGCAGCCACTCGCGGCTCTCATAAACTTCAGTCGAGCTTTTATGCAGGTCGTCGAGAGATTTCTGATAAGCGCGCGATACCTGGCGCAAGCGCATCATGGAAAAAATACTCAAAGCAATGCCAACGATGAGCGCTCCAAATATGACGATGACGATTTCCCGGCGCTCCAGCACAATCGCCTTTTCCAGACGCTCTTTGCGAAGCTTATCTTCGGTTTCGCTCATCGTTCTGGTTGCCTGGCGAACCGCGGTCATCAAGTCCCGTCCGCGATAGGCCAAACTCTTGTCGCCCGTCGGGTTTGGCGATGAGATGACGCTCTGCGCAAAATCCAGCCAGATCAGGTAGGAATCATGAATGCGGACGAGGTTCGCAATCTGCTGTGGATTGTCGCTAATCAGCTGACGAAGATAGGTGAATTGGGTGTCGATATGTGCGTTGCGGTTATCGAACGGCCGCAACATGCTCCTGTCACCGGTAAGCTCGAAGCCGCGCAATTCCGTCTGCTGATCGATGATCCGTCGTTCGAGTTCAGCGATTTGAGCGCTGACCAGGTCGCTGTGATCAAGCCAGAGCTGAGCATCCCGCGTGGTCGCCACCTGCCAGAGCAACACCCCTGCCAGGGCAACAAGGGCAATGAGCGGTACGAAAAAGGCCTGCTTTAAGACGCGCTGAAAATCCCGAAGGTTCACCGATTGCTCCCCATGGACACTTGGGATGCGTCAATGAGCAAATGCAGCCGGCTGATCAGCATTTCTGGGCCTTCTCCTTTCGACAGAGTAGCATTCACCAGGTCAACAGTATCCTGGGGCAGGTCGACGCACGCTGAATGCAGCAGAATCGGCACCTTGGGGTTAATTGCGCGCATGGCGGCGGCCACGCGGCCCCCGTCCATCTCCGGCATCAGGTAGTCGAGCAAAACTACATCAACCGCATTCGTCTCGAACAGGCTGATCGCCGTCTTTCCATCCAGGGCCGTCAGCACCCTAAATCCGGC
>Ga0206943_1107_pt1 | contig 21111 bp, 18 predicted proteins | sample Alteio_BWOrgHeat_7_FD_153243 | JGI IMG/M metagenome (GOLD analysis project Ga0206943, IMG submission 153243) | Enriched cells from forest soil in Barre Woods Harvard Forest LTER site, Petersham, Massachusetts, United States -... | ecosystem: Environmental > Terrestrial > Soil > Temperate forest > O... | reverse complement strand
AAGATACGCCTCGTGAAGATGCTTCTGCGACCTCATAAAAGCAAGCCCCCATGCTTTTATTTTTCCTTCTGCTTTGAACCTTGAGGCAATATCGGCAAGTTCATCTATATTATTGATACTTTGTAAAGGTTCATGTAAAAAAAAATAATCCAGGTAATCTGTACGTAAGGCCCGGAGGGTCATTTCAAGACTTTTGCGCATTGCCTTGCCGTCAGGCTGTATCCGGTTATGAAATCTGTCGGCAACTGTAGATCCGGTAACTGTAACCATTGCCGGTTTTGGGGAAGCGCCCGTTTTTAGTTTAGCTAATGCAAATCGCAAAACAGGCTTGGCGGACATTAATACTTTTGCTTTCCAGTTTGCTACGATGCCAAATTTAATATATTTTCCAATACGCATTATAAAATGATTTCTGTTATCATCCTTGCAAAAAATGAAGAACGTGATTTGCCCATGTGTTTAAATTCATTAACCTGGTGTGACGATGTTCATATACTTGATAGCGGTAGTACTGATAAAACAATTAGCTTAGCCCAAACGTTTGGTGCTACAGTAAGTACAAATTCATTTGAAAGTTTTGGTAAGCAGCGAAATTTTGCACTTGACAATATTATTATAAAAAACAATTGGGTCTTATTTCTCGATGCCGACGAAATTTCGACAGTAGAGTTCCATCATGCGCTTTCAGATGCAATAAACCAGGCTGATGATGATGTTGCCGGATTTTACTGTTGCTGGAAAATGATACTGGACAATAGATGGTTAAAAAGATGCGATAATTTCCCCAAATGGCAATTTAGGGTGATACGAAAAGGGCGGGCACGGTTTACAGATTTTGGGCATGGACAAAAAGAGGACAAGGTAATTGGTGAAATAAAATATTTGAAAGAGCCATACCTGCACTATGGTTTTTCAAAAGGATGGTCACACTGGATAAATCGCCATAATAACTACTCAAGTCAGGAAGCTGTTGTACGTTTAAATAATCGTCCACCATTTAAAAATTTGTTTTCAAAACATGGCAGCACCCGCAACCCGGCGTTACGCTCATGGTTGAGCCAGTTGCCAGGATGGCCTTTTTTGAGGTTTTGCCAGGCATATTTGTTCAATTTGGGTTTCCTGGAGGGGACACCCGGATTTAATTATTGTATAAACATGGCCTGCTACGAATTTTTAATTAAAATTAAGATGAGAGAAATAAAACGTAATAAATTAACTAATAAGGCATAACGGTTCCGATAACCATTGGTCCCTGATATTATATTATATTTAAAATATTGAATTCGCAAATCATTATTATATTTAGCATTTTACTATAACAAATAAAATGATTGCATACCTGCCGTGTTTATATAAATGAGCCAAAAAAGAATCCTGCTAATAAGTCATAATTTTTCTCCCGAGCTTGTGGGGATGGGTAAATACAATGGCGAGATGATCAACTGGCTTGTGGAGCGCGGTCATGATTGCAGCGTTATAACAACGTTCCCTTATTATCCGTTCTGGAAGGTACAGCCGCCTTACAACAATTTATGGTATAAAAAAGAGGTAAGTGAGCACCCGGTAAGTCACGCAAAACTAACCATTGTTCGTTGCCCTATATATATACCTAAAGATCCAACCGGCAAGCAAAGAACTATGCAAGATTTTTCTTTTTTAGTGTCAAAATTCTTCGCTGTTTTTAAATTAATTGCAACTAATCAAAAATATGACTTGATCATTACGGTTGCCCCACCATTTCATCTAGCTTATTTAGGTTTGTTAATAAGAAAGTTAACGGGTGGCAAATTACTTTATCACGTACAAGATTTGCAAATAGAGGCCGCACGCGATTTGAAATTATTTTCGAATAAAAAAGTGCTGTCAAGTTTATTTAAAACTGAAATTAATATTTTACGGAGTGCTGATTATGTGAGCAGTATTTCAAAAGGGATGATCAAAAAAATACAGGCGAAAATAAACAGGGATGTCACCTTTTTTCCAAACTGGGTAGATACTGATTATTTTTTTCCTTTACCTTCCAAGCATCTTTTAAAATTAAAATGGGGGTACAAATCAACCGATATTATCTATTTATATTCGGGAGCTACAGGAGTTAAGCAAGGCCTTGAAGAATTATTGTTAACAGTTGAACATTTAAATAATGAAGATCATATCAAATTTATTATTTGTTCTTCCGGCCCATACAAGGAACTATTAGTAGAACAGGCTAATATTAAAAATCTGAAAAATGTGGCTTTCTTTCCCGTACAACCAAAGGAAACTTTCAACGAATTTTTGAACATGGCCGACATACATTTGGTAATACAAAAGGCCAACGCCGGAGATTTAGTTATGCCATCAAAGTTAGCCACCATATTAGCTGTAGGCGGCGCAAGCATTATAACAGCTTCAACGGGCACCTCGCTTTATCAAATGGCAACTGAAGGCGATTTTGGTTACATTGTTGAGCCCGGTGATCAGGAATTAATAACCAAGCAAATATTAGACATAAAGCTTGACAGTGTCCTGGAAATAAAGAGAAAAAATGCACGCGATTATGCATTAAAGTACCTTAATGTTGATAAAGTTATGAATACTTTTTCAGATAAGTTTTTAATATAGCGGTCATTGATAATCTGATTTAAGGTTAGTATAACCTAATAAACAACTTCAAATCTCGGCACATATATTTCATTATTTTAGTTTTAAATCGCTCATTATTGCAAAATGATCGGAAATTTTATTTTTTACAGTTTGATAATTAATAATGTCAAATTGGGAGCTTGTAAAAATATAATCAATTTGAAAATGCGGGAAATCACCATAATAAGTAGTTCCCAAACCACCACCTTTATTGATAAAAGCATTTTTTAGTCCCTTGCCAATCTGATTAACTACAAAGGATATTGGCGTATCGTTAAAATCACCGGACAGAACATATGGATATGGGCATTTTGCAAGATGGTTTCTTATTATTTCAATTTGGGCGCTTCTTCTTATGAAAGCTATCTTTAACTTACGGCAAATAACCTCCAACTCAGATGGACTTACACTTGCCCTATGTCTTATTTTACTAATATATCGATGCTCTTTATCACCTAAATGTATGGGTTGCAGATGAAAAGAATAAACTCTAAAAATTTTACCATGGCATTTTATATCAGCAAATATGGCTTGCATATCAACATGTTCATCCTGTGATAACACTAACCCACGATTTATTATTGGGAATCTTGAGAAAATAGCGACCCCAACAGAATCCCATGGCGAATTACTATACGGTTTAAAATAATATTGATCTGATTTAATTGCCTTTTTTAATCCCGAGTATATAGCCTGATTATTCTTAATATTTACAGAAAACTCCTGCATACTAACTACATCAACCTGGTTATCACTTATTAACTGAAATATTTTATTTTGAGTATATGTGCGATGTATCGTATCTAATCCCATAAAATTATGTACGTTATAGGCCATCACCCTAACATTGCCTGGTAAAGGTTTATCTAAATCAGCGGTTGATAAATGAAAGCCGAAATAGGCTGTCAATACATTAAATCCTAATAAAATACATACACCTGAAATTAGCGCGTATAAACGCAACCTGATTGACCAATAAATAAGAAAAACCAGGTTTGCCAGTAATAAAAATGGGTAAAGTATTCCGATTAAGGCTATTATCCAAAAATCGCGGGGATCAACATAAGGAGCCAGGTAGCTTAATAATAGCGCCAATGAAAAAATGCCATTCAGGACCAAGATAATTATTTCAAGAATGACTATTCTTTTGTGAGATTTTACGGGCATAGGTCAAATACAGCTATAAGTTTAAGATATAGCCATAGGATTTAAAACCTTTTAAATATACAGTTTATAAATTATTGATACAATCATATTGTACTAATATTAATAATTAGAATAATGTGTAAAAAACACCAACAAAGTAAAATTATTTTTTTTAAATGCGTAAATGCTACCTTTTTTGAGATGTGGCACTTAATTAAAACTAAATGCCTTTACCATATATTGTTTATCTTTACCATATATTGTTTCAATTTATTTAGACATTACCAATGAGAGGATTTCTGAATTAAAGAAACTTTATAAAAATTACCTTTTCATGCGGTAATGAATGGCAAACATAAAAATGTTTAATTCCGAACCTTTAACATGCTTTTTAATTCTGTACCATTTGTTGCTTTTTTTTCGATAGTTTTCCCATTATACTGGTTTGTTTTCGGCCATAATTTAAAACTTCAAAATGCATTTCTTTTAAGCGGCTGCTACGTTTTTTATGGCTGGTGGAACTGGCATTTCCTTTTCTTGTTAATTCTTACTTCACTGCTTAATTATGCACTGGGCTACTATATGGGCAAAACCAATAATTTGATTAAAAAAAGGCTTTTGCTCAATACAGGTGTATTTGCTGCTATTGGATCGCTGTTTTATTACAAGTACACTAATTTCTTTATAGACTCATTTGTTCAGTTATTCCGAAAATTTGATATTCATTTAAATATTCACACACTTAATATATTTTTGCCACTAGGCATAAGTTTTTACACATTCAGAACGCTGAGCTATTTATTTGATATTAACAGGGGGAAATTAAAACCTACCACCGATTGGGTTGCTTTTTTTACTTATGTTGCATTCTTCCCAAGTGTAATAGCGGGGCCAATTGACAGGGGTGGGACATTGATACCACAAATACAAAAAAAACGCGTTTTTGATTACGCTCATGCTGCTGATGGCATGCGCCAAATACTATGGGGCTTGTTTAAGAAAATTGTTATTGCCGATAATTGTGCATCGGTAGTCAATCCTATTTTTAATAATTACCAAAGCCTGCCCGCCAGTTCATTATTAATTAGCGCCTTTTTTTATGCCATGCAAATATATGCCGATTTTTCGGGCTACTCTGATATCGCTATTGGGGTTGCACGTTTACTCGGATTTAATATCACCAGGAATTTTGCCTATCCTTATTACTCACAGAACATTGCCGAATTTTGGCGAAAATGGCACATGTCATTAACCTCTTGGCTAACAGATTATATATTTACGCCTGCATCTATCAGGTTTCGCGATTTTGATAAATTGGGATTAATAGCGGCAATACTCGTTACCTTCCTGGTGTCGGGTATATGGCATGGCGCCAATTGGACGTTTGTGTTGTGGGGTTTTTTATATGGTTGTTATTTTATCCCTTTAATTTTAAAGGGGAAGATGAACAAAAAGAAGGATATTCCGATTAACAGGTCGGCCACTTTTAAAGAATGGGTAAATATGGCATCCACCTTTTTGCTGGTGATGTTCACCCTGGTTATTTTCCGGAGCGATAGTATTAACCAGGCATTTAATTTTTATAAAAGGCTTTTTTCAAAAAGCATATTCGCCGTGCCGCAATTAAATATCGATCCGCAATTAGGTGAAAAAACAGACACTATAATAACAGCCATATTAATTATTATAATGATGTTTATTGAGTGGCGGCAACGTGATAAACAACATGCTCTACAAATTGATTTTGTTAAGAGCCCGTGGGCAAGATTATGCCTGTATTACCTGGTTACTTTTAGCATACTTTTCTTCGGCGCTTCTAAGGTTACTCAATTTATATATTTCAAATTTTAATGAACAAAATGATTTTGAAAAACTTTATTGGGAAAATATTATTACTCATTTTGCCAATAATTATCCTTTATACAGTTCTGTTTTATTCTGGTTATTGGCCTGTGTTATCTAACTCAATTTCGTTTGATGCAAAAGCCTATGAGCTTAACAGGATTAACTTGAAACACACTGACATATTGGCTATTGGGTCGTCAGTAGCTTTGAACGACCTTAATACTCAAATAATTAAAGATAACAGCTCCTTGTCATACTACAACTTCGCCTCCTGGAACTTGCAGATAGAAGATGATTACCTCTTATTAAAGCATTATGTTTTTAAATATAAACCTAAGTATGTTATGCTGCTTTCAACAATGCACGATTTTACATTCGAGCCTAATACTTCTCTTCCCGCAAATTTGGATTTGGGTGGTCAAATGCTGGGATATTATTATATAAAAAACTTTGCTAACCTTCATGAAATTATTAAACGTAAAAATGCGCTTGACCTGTCAACAGAAGATAACAACCGGTATGATTGTTTAAAATTTGATAACGGTGGTGGTGTTGAATTACAGCTAACTACTCTTAGCCCCAAAAGGCTAAAAGAATATTTAGGGGATTTTCCAAATAAAAAAAATACGCCAAAAGCGTATCAAAGCCTAATTAACCTTTCAAGATTTTTAGAGTACCGCCAGGTTAAACTGATCTATATTCAGGCTCCATACCGCAAAAATTTTGTAACATCGCAGGCGCTTAATGATAGTGTTAATATACATTTTGCGAGGTGTAAGTTTATTATTGAAAGCAATGGGGGGACTTACCTGAATTATCATGACTTTTTTGCCCCAACAGATAGTGTGATGTACGTTGACCCCTCACACTTATCGGGTGTCGGGTCTAAAGTGTTTACTCGAAAAGTTATGCAAGATTTAAAAGGTATTACCAATTAAATATTTTGGCACTTTATAAAAAGCGTAAATTACGTCGTATTTTAATAAGTTAAGTTAAAAACGCACATTGATTAATATTTGGAAAAATGAATTCATTTAAAAAAATTGATATTTATTATATTATTACCTTCCTTTTCTTATTGCTATCGGCTAATTCCAATATTCTATCAGCCAGCGATATTTGCTGGTTTTCTATTTTAGCTCTCATGCTTATTGTAGCGATCAGCAAAAAGCAATTAACCATAAAAAACATCAGAACAATTGGACTGTTTTCCATAATTTATTTGGTATTGGTTGTTATACGAGACTTTGTTGTTAATGATTTGGGCACTGAATTTTTGCTTAGCGATGGCTTCTTTCTTGTTAAATACATATTTCTAACCTTTATTTATTGCACAATACTAAAGGAGAAAGCCGCTTATTATTTAGTTAGGGTAATGGTACACCTAACCATTTTGTCTTTTTTCTTTTTCTTTTGTCAGCTAATCGGGCTTAACGATTACATATATAGATTTTCTATGGCTTTGAATTTAAAGTCTGATAATACTATACCCGGCTATACCAATTTTATAATTTTCACATTTACAAAAGGTTTACATGATTACAGAAATTCAGGCTTTGTATGGGAGCCCGGTTCATTTGGCTGTTTCTTAACTATAGCCTTGTTGTTAAATTTCTTTTTAAACAAATTCAAGATTGATAAAAAGGCTATTATTTTTATAATAGGCATAATCACTACACTTTCTACAACTGATTATTTAGCATTATTAATTGTACTGTTTTTAGTGTATAGGATTAAAGTACCTAAATTCAGTTGGGTGTCTGTTTTAATAGTATTAGTTGCCGCTGCTATAATTATAATAGTCCCTCTTCTAGGCGAAAAAATAGCAGACAGTTATTATGAAGACATGGATGACTTAAACCGGTTAAAATACCTTGAAATATTTTACAGGCATAAACATATGCAAATACCTTTAAACAGGTTTTCGAGCATGGTTTATATTTTTGATACCTTTAACTGGCATTTAATATTAGGCGAAACCAACAAATACAATGTAATTTTAAATAGAGTATATAGTATTAACATATCAAACGGCATTTTTGATTTTTTAGCAAAATTTGGACTTGTCGGTTTTGCCTATTTGTTATATCATTATGCGAAATTCTGCCTGGCTACAGTATTAAAATGGGAGTATGTATTTTATTGTGTCGTAGCTTTATTAATAATAGGTTTTGGCGAACCATTGTTTTTTCTCCCGATTGTATTAATGTTCATTTTTTTACCGACAAAACAGTTAATCCCGGAGACACTTAGAAAACCCAGGGGTAAAGCTTCTTAATTAGTATTTCAACATAACAAAAAGGGTAAAAGCAATTGATTGATGGCCAAAGCAGGATTAGTTACTGTATTATATAAGTGTGATGATGTGTTGGAAGGTTTTTTTAAAAGCTTATCAAACCAGTCATTTAGTAATTATCACCTATACCTTATAGATAATTCGCCAGCTGTCGAAACTGATAGACTAATAATTCATTTAGCCGACAAATACCCCATACCAGGTTATACTCACATTAAAAATCCGGAAAACTGCGGCGTTGCTAAGGGTAATAATCAAGGGATTAAGCTCGCTTTGCAAAGCAATGCTGATTTCATAATACTGTTGAATAGTGATATTGATTTTTCGCAACCATTTTTATTAGAAGAAATGCTAAATTGTGCTATTGAAAAAAAGGAAGACATGATAATTCCTAAAATTCTTTATTATGGTAGCAGGAAAATATGGATGGCGGGCGGAGAATTTATTAATTATAGAGGCACTTCGCGTAGCATTGGCAGAAATGATGACGATGGTGACCTATACAACAATGAAAGGTATTTTAATTGCGCCCCAACCTGTTTTATGCTAATTGGTAGTAAAGTATTTAATGCGATAGGCTTTATGGATGAAAGCTATTTTGTTTATTATGATGACAATGATTTTTTGATGCGGGCTATAAAGAAAGGATTTAAAATTTATTTTTTACCTGTATTGGAAGTATTTCATAAAGTATCGTTTAGCACCGGTGGACACGAATCTTTGTTTTCTATTTACTATTTAAATAGAAACCGTATTTATTTTATTAGAAAACATTTCTTATTCCCTTTAAAACAAATTGCTCTAACTTACACACTTTTAACAAAAGCAATGAGGTATTTGTTTTTTTATGATGCTGATAAAAAAAGGGAATTACTAAGGGCGTTTAAGGATGGTTTCCAGATGAAGCTTAACGATGAATATTACACTAATTAGTTTATAAACAAAAAGCCTGATGAAAGAGAATGTACTAATTACCGGCGGGGCCGGTTTTATCGGCTCGAACCTTGCGTTAAAACTAATTAAGGACGGATACAATATTACCATTTTAGACAATTTATCAAAACAAATACACGGTGACGATCCTAAGGTGACATCCCCTACTTATCAATCTATAATTGATAAGGTTAATTTTATTGAAGGCACCGTTACATCCCCAGCTGATTTAAAAAAAGCGATAGCTAACCAGGATGTAATTGTACATTTAGCTGCCGAAACCGGCACAGGCCAGTCAATGTATCAGGTTGCGCAATATGCAAATGTAAATATTGGCGGTACTGCTCTTTTGCTTGACCTGTTGGCTAATAACAAAAACACAATAAAAAAGATTGTTATTGCATCATCCAGATCTATATATGGCGAGGGTAAATATTGGACCGAAGAATTAGGTTTTGTTTACCCCGACCGCCGTATAGAGAGTCATATGGAAAGTGGCGATTTTGAGGTAAAATATCCCGGTTGTAATAAGCCGTTGCAAGTTGTTGCAACAGATGAAGCATCAAAAATTCACCCATCATCAGTTTATGGAATTACCAAACAAACCCAGGAACAAATGGTGATGACTGTATGCCCAACAATAAGCATAGCTGCTGTTGCATTAAGGTACCAAAATGTTTATGGGCCGGGGCAATCACTTACTAATCCATACACCGGTATTTTATCGATCTTTTCAACATTAATAAAAAATGGTGAGAACATTAATGTATTTGAAGACGGGAAAGAAACAAGGGATTTTGTATTTATTGATGACGCGGTTAATGCAACTGCTTTAGCCATTGAGGCTGGCGAAGCTGATAATGAAATATTCAATGTAGGCACAGGTGTGCCTATTGATATAATTACGGTGGTAAATGAATTATTGGCCAATTACGAAAATGAAGTTAACGTTGAAATTTCCGGCAATTACCGTTTGGGCGATATCAGGCATAATTTTGCTGATCTTACAAAAATCACATCGCGCTTAGGTTTTAAACCGTTAGTAAACTTTAAAGATGGTATTAAGAAATTTGCCGATTGGGTAATTACGCAAAACATAAATGAAGATAAATTCCAACACTCCATAGAAGAAATGAAGCAAAGAGGATTGTTTAAATAATGAATAAAAATATATGTCGATTATTTACAATTTGAGACGTATTCAAAACAAAGGTGATAAATGATGAAGGTTGTACTGATAAATTATGATTTTAAGGTTTTCTGGAAAGGGAGATTACGATACCTTAACCAATTTTTGGCTATAAATCATATTGATTTTCATGCTATTGAGCTTTTTGGAAAAGGTTCGGCATATTCATTTGACTCATATGATAATGAAGAAAAGTGGTGGTCGTGTTTATTTCCAGCTAATAGCGCCAGTGAAATCGAAAAAGAAGAAATGAAAAAAGCGCTATTTGAAATGTTGAACAGTATTAACCCTGATATTATTATAGCTTCGTCAGTTGCCTTTTTTGCCGGAGCGTTAGGAATGCGTTGGGCAAAAAAAAACCGGAAGAAATTTATCATGTTTGAAAATGCGAAGCCTGCTCAGTTCAAGAGAAATTTTTTGGTGCAAAAGGTTAAAGATTTACTTATTGAGCAGTCAGATGGTGTATGGTTACCCTCCAGTGATTACGACAAAGAATATCCTGAGTTATTCAATAAACATATACATGTATTTTATGGATATTGTTGTGTAGATAATAATCTTTTTAAAACTAAAGAAAAAAATGACTTTAATCATAACAGCTTATTATGTATAGCCAGGCTTGTACCAATAAAAAACATCGACAACTTACTAAAAGCATGGAAGATTGTTGAAGAAAAAGGCATTAATCATAAACTCACTATAATTGGAGATGGGCCCGATTACACTAGCTTAAATGATTTAGCAACGCGCCTTAATTTGAAAAATGTTGAATTTTCAGGTGCGCTTGACAATAAGGATATACCACCATATTTTTATAATTCTGACGCTTTTATTTTCCCCAGTTTATCTGAAACATGGGGGTTAGTTGTAAATGAAGCAATGGCTGCCGGTGCACCTGTTTTACTCAGTAATAAAGTAAACGCCGCTCATACATTATTAAAAGAAGGCATTAATGGTTTTGGATTTGATCCATCAAATATAAATGAAATAGCTAATGCTATTTTTAAATATATAAGTTTAGATGTTGAAGCGAAAAAAGAAATGTCATCAAAGTCTGTAGAAATAATTGATATGATGGATTATGAAAATATGGGTTCAGGTTTGCTCCGCGCTTTAATAAAAATAAAATCACAGGAATTCAAAAAACCGCAGCTTTTAGCTACATTAATAATAAATTTTTGGGACGGCAGGTATAGTACATCCTCGTGGAATAAATTATGATTTGAATTCCGATTTGTATTTTTAATTAATACGCAGGTTATTTTTGTTTCCGCATTTCGAATATCGCCCCACAAAGCTGAAATAATGAAAGAACAAAAGGAATTCAAGGTAAATAATTTTGATCTGCTGCGTTTATTAGCTGCTACACAAGTAATTGTAGATCATTATTTTCAGCATCTAAATATTAAGATCAGCAATTTTTCTACCCAATTGCTTTATTTATTTCCGGGCGTCCCGGTTTTTTTTGTGATCAGCGGTTATTTGATCTCGGCATCTTATGAACGCAACAACAATTTAAGTATCTATTTCAAAAACAGGGCATTAAGAATACTACCCGGTTTATGGGGTTGTATATTTGTTACCATTATTGTAATTTCATTAACAGGAGTAAGTTTTTTGAATAGCCAAACAATTGTTTGGCTACCAAGTCAGCTCATCGGTATTATTTATACACCAGGCTTTTTAGCGAATTATGGTTTTGGTTCGTACAATGGCAGTTTATGGACAATACCAATTGAACTACAGTTTTACCTGCTTTTACCTCTATGCTATTTTTTAATACCCAAAAACAGAACTAATTATTGGTTTTACGGTTTATTTAGTCTGTTTGTAATTTTAAATTGCCTGTATAACTATAGTAATTTTAATTATGTAATTACTAAGCTGTTAAGGTATTCGTTTATTCCGCATTTCTACCTCTTTTTAATGGGGGTTGTTTTACAAAGATTACGGATATATAAATCAACTGTTATTTATAATAAGGCATTGTATTGGGTTATAGGTTACCTATTATTTAGCTTAACATTGCCCAATTTTATAAACCCGGTGTTATTCCTGTTAATTAAAAATTTATTTTTGGCATTCACTATACTCTCTCTGGCTTATACGTTGCCCAATACCGCTTTAAAGCTACTCAGAACAAATGATATCTCTTATGGCATATATATCTATCACGGCCTTATTATAACCGTTTTGGTACAGGAAAAAATGGTCAGTTATGAAAATTTATTTTTTATAATAGGGCTAACATATATTGTTGCATACCTGTCATGGGTATTTATTGAAAAGCCTTTTATAAAAAGAAAAGAAAAAACGATAAGGGTTACTCAATGATAAATATGAACATTTTAGTTAACCTGGCTTTTCCTTTTAAGCATTTTTAATTCTATCAAAATAATGTATGCTTTCAACAGTGTTTTGAATATTAGCCCTGGATGATGCGCCAAAAAGTATAGATTCAATATTCGGAAGACGACAAACATATTCAATAGCCTCTTTAGGAGCAATTGCGCCTCCCCCTAAAACTTGCATTGCTATTGCCCTAAACTTCCTATTCCGCAGGTAATCTTCATAAACTTCTTTTCCTCCCGACATTCTAAAGCCGGCTTTATTAATAGACGAGCAAATTATTGGGTTTTCAATTCCACCTTTTTCTAAAACATCTAATAATTTAGGCATATTCATAGTAATAAACCCGGCCTCGGCATTATATTTCTTTTTAACATAATTGTAAAATCCAATTAATATTTCGTTTGCATTTAGGCCTAAAAACAAATCGGTAATTACATTTTGCAGAAAAACAACCGGGGTATTTACCCCTTTAAACATTTTCAACTCCGCGTCAATAAGGAGTTCCATTATTGACAGAAAATCCTTTGACAAGTAAGCCACGCCACCTTTTAATATCGATCCAAATAAGTTACCCGGCACGTATTGTTTAATTGTACCCGCTATACCTAATTCAGTTACAGCATTAGCATACTTGTGGGCATAAGGCATACAAGGAAATATCTTAAAATCTTTATACTTTTCAGGATTATTTCTTACAACCTCACAAATGTTTGCAATACGGTCATGCGTAGTGCACATAAATGTATTTATTCCAAAAGACATCGCCTCATCAAGCGTTTTTATTATTGCGCTATCTTCTCTAAACTTGATGGATTGTGCTCTTGATTTTTCATCAGAAATATGATTAACCGCAAAAAACTGATTATCACCAAATAGAATTCTTTCCATTATACTTTATTTAGAACTTTTTTTTATCAATTCAATAGCGTTGTCTGTGTACCACGCAGATTTAAAGGTATTTATTGAATTGGGGACTTTTTTGGCTACAGCATTAATAAAATAATCCATTTGTGCTGAATACTCTTCGCCGCGGAGATAAAAATCTACCTGCGCTGTCAAATCAGTAATATAACTTACATTCCAGCCTTTTGAATAACCTTTAAGACTATTTTCATCTTTAAGAAATACTTTTAATTCATTAGCATCTGATACTATTTTACCTTTTGTACCTATAATAGTAACCGTGGTTGACATTTTGCGAAAAGTTTCATCACTCCAGTTAACAGATAAAACACCCGAAATGCCATTTGATAATTCTATCAAGGAATAAACTGCATCTTCAACATTATTTGAGTATATTGATTTCAACAAGCTCCCTTTTACAGAACTTATAGGAGCCAACAGATCATTAATAAGATCAATTACGTGAGAGGCGTAATCTAATAAGCATCCGCCGCCCTCTGAGGGATCAGAGCGCCAGGTATCTTGTTTAGGTTTTACAACTACCGGGCCATAGGCCTCGCCAACAAAGTGATAGATATTTCCTAAAGCACCGCTACTAATAATTTTTTTTACCTCGTTAAATGTGCCTATAAATTTATTATGGTAACCTACCTGGTTCACTACTTGTTGTTTAGCGGCTAAATTTACCAGTTCCTGCCCCTGTACTGCGTTTAAGCAAAATGGTTTTTCGGCAAAAACACTTATTTTTTTTTCGAGCAAATATTTAATAACCGAATAATGAAACTTAGTAGGAACAGCAACAACTATTGCTTCTGGTTTAGTTTCATTAACCATTTTTTGGTAATCAGTAAAACATTCAAAATTCCCATACTTCGATAAAAAGTCATTTACCATTTTCGAGGTATCACATACTCCAACTATTTCCACATCCGGGTGGGCACCAAGGATCGATAAATGCGATATTCCCATTTTTCCTGCACCTATTAATCCAACTTTAATCATACTTTTTAATATATAAAAACCAACATAACATCCAATAAACTTTCCTTTGATTGCCAATGCTTCTTTTAAAGATCTCTGGCTCTAAAAATCTCATCAGCAATCCCATCCTTTATTTACGCCAAATAGGATTTATAGATTTTATGGTGCCCGTAAACGATTCAAAGACATTCGCAATACATATAACCAGGCACTGACTATTTATTTCTTCATTCCTTATTATCCATTTTTCTAATTTATTTACGCCAACGGACAAGATTTCTTGTTGAAATTCATGAGTAATAGAATAGTTACGACTAATTTATCGTCCTCATTATTGAAAGACCCTTTAAATAGTGGTAAAAAAAACTAATCTATAAATTCAGAGACTTAATATCATTTATTTATTCCACAGCTATTCGTAATTATCATTTTCCAATAATAAAGCAGACAAAGTTAATGACGAAACTGAACGATATTTATATTTATACATCCATTTATCTAAATTAAATGGTTGATAAATCAAATTTGTCTTTTTCCAGGTAAATGCCCTTAGCAAAAAGTTATATCTCTGATTTTCGCCCAAAAGCCTAAACAGCCAGGGTAACGACCTAAGGTTTTTGCTAATTTCCCTCACTTCTTTTTCATAAACACTTTCATACAGTTTTGAACGTCCGGTACTTCGTATCCGGAAAGCCGAAAGCGACAGGTTTAAAGTCCATAGTTCTGAATACTGCGAAAATTTTATCCACAACTCATAATCAGCAGCCATTTTATAATTTAAATTTAATCCCTTGGATTGCTGCCAAAGTTCTTTTCTCCAAAACATGGATTCCTGCTGAAGGTGACCATATCCACCTTTCTTAAACCATCCATTCCTTAAGGCCTTCACCGGCTTTGCAGAGGCATTATTATACATTTTTTTTAAAGACCCGTCTTCATTCAAGTATGTTGGGATACCAATAAGCCATTTTAAATCCTGTTTTTGCTTAAATATTGTGTTAATAACAGATAATGTCCATGAAAAGAAAATATCATCTGCGTTAAGCCAGCAAAAAACATCACCTGTTGCAAAACTAAACCCTTTCATAATGGCATCATATTGCCCGCTATCCGACTCAGAAATCAATTTACAAACATGAGATTTATATTTATCAATTATATTTAACGTATTGTCATTTGATCCACCATCAATAATTATCAATTCAAGATTAGGGTATTCCTGTCTAACAATACTTTTTAATGTTTCCTCGATATATAATTCCATATTATAGCAAGGCAAAACAATCGATATTTTTAGATATTCGGAATTATACATAGTTTATTTTATTAATTAGGGGTATAATCATTATCGTAATTTCTGAATAACTGTTTAAGCAATATTCATTATTTAGCTACTAAAATAGTGCTTTTTTAAAGCTTTTAAATATATTTTTTTACATTTAAAAATAGAGGTGTATTGTAAATTTCACTAATATACTTTGTAGTTTATTTATTGCTTTTCTTATTTATTGTTTAGTAACCGTTCTTTTTGCTAATTCAGCCATTGTTTCTTGGCATCACAAAATTATTTGGCGGCAGATTATTGCGTTTTATCATCAATTGAGCCTCATGTACTTACCCATCTGCAATCATTTTCTATTTATCAGGTATATATAAATGATGAGCGTTAATCTTATAAAAATCTTACCGAACTATTATTAAATCACAAATTATAGAAATGAAGTATATTCAAATTCTTTACTATCAGATGGAATATAAAATGTATCCATTTGCCAAAATGATAAATCATGCTTTCTTAACATTGGGTCAACCATTTCTATACTTAAAAAACCAAGTTTGTTTAAATATTCGTTCATTTCCCAATATCGTAAACTATCTTTTGTTAACTTATAATTATAGGTTTCAATAATTAATAAATTGGTGCTTTTCAGTGTTTCAACCGCACCCTCCAATATTGGGACTTCATAGCCATGTGTATCCAATTTAATTAGAAACGGGCCTTTCAGATTCCTTTTTTTAATTTCAATATCTATACTAGTTAATGCAACTTTAACTGTTTTCACATTTTGATCAAAAGGCTTGTCTGATGCCTGACCACCTAATGGATCAGAATCATTAAAAAAAATTTCACCCTCTTCTTTTCCGGCAGCAGCAATCACATAATCTGAGTTCAAATTTTTTAATTTAAACTTTTCAAGATTTTCAGAATGTTGTTTTTGAGCTTCGATTAATAAATATTTTACTGATGGATAAAAATCCATACATAACTTTGACCATCTGCCATCAGAAGCGCCAACGTCAATTACAGTATTTAATAAAATCCCTCGTTCAGAACATCTTTTCATGGCCGATTCCATTGTAAACTTTATCGGAGATTTGGTATTGCTAAACAAAAGCCTATAAGCTGCAACTAAATATTTTCTCATTTTTTATTTCTAGTACATTTTATGTAAAAAAATCATTATAAAACTACAAATATTTTGCGAATAACGCATTAAAAGATACAATAACATATATTATTGATTCATCTATTACACCTCACTTTTATACAAACTTTACCTCTTTTATATTATACATTTTCGCTAAGCTGTTTCTAATAAAAATCAATTTTTTCGTTTCAGTATTTATGAATATCCTTTAATCTATTTATGTTCTGAGGCCAATTCATTCTCTTATGATTGATTATTTGCACTATTATTTTAGCTTAAAATAGGGTTCACAGAAAAAATTAATTCTTAAAAAATTTAATATCACATAACTATGTTTCGTTTATTTTTTTAATTCATTCTTCTGTCAATATATTTTCTTTCATAAAAGAACTAAACACGTCGCCTACATTTAGTTCTGCATTTTTATAAAATTGCATTTTTTCCTTTTGCCTTCCTTTCATTTTAATATACTCAGCATCGGTTAAATCAAGTGCTTTCTCAAGAGCATTACATAGTGCTAAAACATTTTCCTTTTCAAATAAAAAACCATCTATGTCTTGATCAATAAGATTGGTAAAACATTTTAAATTGCTTGCTATTATAGGCAAATTATAATTTATAGCTATTAATGCTGGCCCGCTTTGCGTAGCATTGCGATATGGAAGAACAAGAAAATCAGATCCCTTAAAATAAGCCCCAATTTGTTCATCATTTATAAAAAAATTGTGCGATAAAATATTATTATTTCCTGCTACTTTATCTTTATAAATATTCCAGTCATCTGCGGCGCCGGCTATAACCAATAAGTAATCCCTTCGCTTTAATTCGCTTAATGCTTTAATTAAAATGTCTAGCCCTTTATAATACCTTATAAATCCAAAAAAAAGCAAAACTTTTTTTCCTTTGCCCCTTTCAAAAGGTATAGCTTGATACGTGAGCAAATCTCCAAAATGTTTTAACGGCATAGGCGTATAAAATGCTTTTTTTTCTGGATGGTCTAACAAAAATTTACTTAGCTCATTTTCTGAAAAAAAATGAAAAAACCGCGCTCGTTTAATGATCATGTCTTTAAATGTTGTTCTTAGTTTATTTCTTAATCCAACATGTTCTTCATAGTCATGTATTGAAACCACCATTTTTGATGGCTTAAACAAAAGCATGATCAAATTAATATAGGGGTCATAAGTATAAACATAATGTATTATTGAATTATCTCCTTTCTTTAATAAGATTTCAAAATACATTTTTAAATAAATAAATAAATTAAGGGGATTACGAATACGGTTAATACGTTTCCTGATGGTTACCGGTATAGTGTACTTTTCTTTAAAATCACTTATCGATTTATCAGAAAACTTATTATTGTCTGTTGAGGCGATAAGATTAACTTCAAGGTCAAAAAAGGGACTCAAATACGGCAAAACAGTTAGGTCAGTATCCCACCATCCCGTATCGGTTATTAAATAAATTTTTGGCCTCATTTATATAATTAAAAAGTTAAACCTATAAAACCACAGTAGCTGTGAAGACTTATAAGCCAGCATTTATTATTAGCAAAAAAACAGAATAGTATCATCTTTTCCGAATATGGATTAAGAATCACTTAAACATCAGCTATGCATAATATAGTGATTCCTCGGCGGCATTAATTATTTCGTAAATCAATGAATTTGCTTAATCTAAAATAATTTTTGTTATTACTTACGGAGAGTAGCGTAAGGCTATTTTTAAATATTTTTTATTTTTTTCAGTCGTAAAAATAGCAATATAACATCTATAAAAAATTTCATTTGATTACCGATGTTTCTTTTAAAAATTTCGGGCCGCAAAAAAATCCGTACCAGCCATCCCATTCTCAATTTAAACCAAATAGGGCTTATAGATTTCTGGGTACCTGCAAACCAATCAAAAACATTACCGATACATATTATTAACCCGGTGTCTAAAACTTCTTTATGTTTTACCGCCCATTTTTCTTGTTTAGGGCAAGTCATTCCAATAAATAATATATTGGGTTTAAAGCTATTTACGGCACTAATCATTGCGGCATTATCTTCGTCATTAAATTCGTCTTTAAAAGCAGGTGAATAAAATTCGCTTTGAATTTCAGGATATTCTCTTTTGATCTTATCTTCTATTTTTTTTAATATCGCCGGCGATGACCCCATAAAAAATGCTTTACCATTCATGTTTCTTAAACTTTTCATAAAATGGTAAAACACATCAGGGCCCTGGTTCCGTTTTATATTTTTACCCTGAAGTAAAATAGAAGCCAATGCAAAATAAACCCCATCCAAAACAAGGTAATCACTTGATTTTAAAGCTATGTTAAAGACTTTATCGGTAGTAGCTAAACCATATGAATTAGGACTGATAGTATTGATTACCTTAGTTTTGCTGTTCTCAATGGGAATTAGATTAAGATCATCTGAAAAAACATCATAGCCTAAGGTGTTAACGTACTTGGGGGGCAGTCATATTCTATTAGGGGTATATATTTTTGAAATCAAATACTAAATAAATTTTTTCGATAACAATAGTTACTTAGTAAATTTACAATTTATTTTTCCATTTGTTTGTAGTTCTTTTAAATAACCTGTTTTCTTTCCTATCAGTTTATCAAAAAATGGAGTTATTTAAAATACTATCAATACATTCCATTTAAATTTTCGCAGAAACTTAATCTTGGCGGGCAAAAATCATTATTAGTCAACCATAACACGTGCCTTTATTATCTATAAATTATAACTGAATGAAACTTAAAGAACCTCATAATTGTCGGCCCCAATAATCCATACCTCAATTTTTAGGGAGAATAAGTGGGTTGAAATATTATTCCATTCGCTAAACCTTGTAACACAGTTAAGAACATAAACTTTTCCTTTGTATATGTGATATTTGTAACTATGTATCGTTAAATACTGTCAATATACTCAATAAGAAAATCCACTATCTTTTTATTGTCTGAACTGTAAACTGCTGGTACAAATGATTTTATCTGTTGCAATAACACTTCTAAATTATCACTTTCATTCCACGGAATAATATAATTTTTATTCGTAAATATTTGAAGTATCTCTAATTGATGATCATCAATATGCTCATTAAACTTGTGTAAACGAGGAATGGCAATTACTTTCTTTCCTTTCTTAAGAGCTTTTATAATTGAACCGGTACCAGAATGGGTGATAATAAAATCTGCCTCATCATATAAACGGTCTAACTCGTTTGGCTCAATAAATGGTCTTATATTAAGCAAATCAGAATTATAATTTGTATATCCCGTCTGAACGATTATCTCTCCTTTTACCCAACCATTCATTACAGCTTTTTCAATTGCAATTATGGGTCTGGCAAACTCTATATTAAAGGTCCCTAATAAAACCAAAATCATCTAATAAATTCCTCCCAGGTAAATAGCATTTGGATAAAGTTTTTTTGCGCTCTCCCATTGTACGATAAACTTATCAGCAAAGAAGTAAACAATATTTGCAGATTTAGCTTTTGAATTTATTCTTGCATATGATAATATCCACACAATCTTTTTATTAAAAAGTTTCCCTAAAATACACATTGGGACAGCAGTATGACTCCCCGTAGTAATAATAACATCAGGCCGAAACGAACGAAGAATATTAAAGCATTTTATAAAATTCACTATAAAGTTAAAATAAAACTTGACTGATCGCCCCTTAGCATCGGGTTTAATAAATTGAATATTGTAGTTATCAACTAAAGAAATTGTTGTTTCAACATTTTCAGTGACAATGAGATATTCGTATTTTTCACGAATCTCCTTAAGCTCTAATATTTGTGCTAGATGCCCCCCCGCAGAACAAACTAATAAAACTCTTTTTTTAATTAAATCCATATTGTTATTTCAATAATAACATAGTTAACAATACACAATGAAATTGCAATTAGTAAATGTTTTTACAACTTGCTTTTTGAGCGGGGTTTTTCGAACAAGCAAGTATTTATAATAATGATACGAAAATAACATTTTATATGAAAAGCATTCTCTAATTTTTTAAAAAAATTTGAACAATTTAGTTACAAAAAAACAGCGCACTGATTAAAAGATGCATTTAGCGCTTGTTTAAATTTGCCTACCAATACCTTTATAGCTGCGCATTTAATCCTGTTTTCAGAAGATTCGCACGGAGTCGAGAGTTTTCACCTAAACTTCTGTCGTTATTCACAATTAATATTCATTTAATTGATTTGAGGTAGTCTTTTTATACTCAACACATAAAAAATATTATCCGTGTTACACAACCTTCTAATTTCATTGACGATATATTGCTTCTAAAAATACTAAGCTATCCTCTATTGGAAATACATACCCGTAAATTTCTCATTATTGATATTTGCGCATGCTTCATATTTTCACCGATACCAATGACAAATAA
>Ga0206943_1106_pt1 | contig 21175 bp, 23 predicted proteins | sample Alteio_BWOrgHeat_7_FD_153243 | JGI IMG/M metagenome (GOLD analysis project Ga0206943, IMG submission 153243) | Enriched cells from forest soil in Barre Woods Harvard Forest LTER site, Petersham, Massachusetts, United States -... | ecosystem: Environmental > Terrestrial > Soil > Temperate forest > O... | reverse complement strand
CGCGCGTTGTGGGGGGAGGGTAGGTTTCAGCAGCTAGGTTCCATTATTGTAAAAAAATTGTAGGGAGCAACCTTTTTCGACGTTTTTTTGGAGTTTTTTTTCGCAGGGAAAATGGCCCCCTTTAGCCGTCGTTGGAATTGGGGTCATTTAAACCAAAAATAACGTTGTTAAAAATATGTTTGTAGCCATTTGTTCACAATTCGAAACGGCTTTAACCCCTTGGAATTGAGCGTACGAACCGAGTTGTTAACATTTTGGGCACTTATCGTACCTATTCTCGTTTCTATAAGCCTTTCGGATCAAAAATGGGGGGAAATCCCCAAAGCAACGCTCGTCTTTCGGCGTGAAAATCAACTTTCTGGCGCAAAGCTCGATTTTCAATCATTTTGTATGTCAAAAATGATATTTATTGTCTCAAAATATAAAAATTGATGGGTTATTTCCGAATTTAATTTCATCGGCGGCATCGGCAAACTAACGCTGGAAAGAATGTATGCCAGGCGGCTATTGCTCCCATCCCGGCAGCCCAAGTTGCACCGGGCCGGAACGGCGAAACTCGGCAGTATTTAACTCCAGCAACTTGGGCTCCAAACGGGCCTTGCGACAGGATAACTCGAACAATCCGGCGAACGTTTCCGCCCAGATCCCCTCCCCTGTCATCCGGGTGCCGAAGCGGGGATCGTTCAACCGCCCTGCCCCACCCCGCAGATCGCCCAGCCGCTGTAAAATACGAGCTTTTCGGTCGGGGAATTCGCGTTCCAGCCAGGAGGCGAAAAGCTCCTTCACTGCATAGGGCAGGCGCAAGACTTGGTGATGGGCAAACCAAGCTCCGGCTCCGGCAGCCGCCTGCACCATCTCCGCCATCTCGGTGTCATTGAGCCCGGGGATGATAGGGGCAAGATTGACGCCGACCGGTACGCCAGCGTTCGCCAGCTTTTTTACGGTTTCGAGACGCAGGCGCGGCGAGACAGTCCGAGGCTCCATGCGCCGGGCCAGGTCAGAATCCAGTGAGGTCAACGAAACCAGCACTGCAGCCCCGCGCCAACGGGCCATCTCGGCCAAAATATCGAGATCGCGAGTTACCAAGGCGTTCTTCGTGATGATGGTGACGGGGTTGCGATAGCGCGCGAGGACTTCCAGGCAGCGCCGGGTGAGGCCGAAGCGGCGTTCGGCAGGCTGGTAGCAATCGGTTACGCCGCTCATGTTCACCCAAGTTGGGTCCCAACGGGCATGCTCGAGGGCAACTTCGAGCAATTCGGGAGCCCGGTGCTTGACCATGATTTTCGTTTCAAAATCCAGACCCGAGCTGAAGCCCAGATACTCGTGGGTTGGCCGGGCATAGCAATAGATGCACCCATGTTCGCAGCCCCGGTAAGGGTTGATGCTTTTGCGAAATGGGATATCCGGGCTGTCGTTGTGGCTGATGATGGATTGGGAAATATCGGGGATAAAAACGGTGTCTCTGCGGCGTGGCTCCATCAAGTCAGCGGCGGGAAGCTGCTCCCAGTCGGGGACGGTACGGACGTTTTCGAACCGGATGCGCGGGTTTTCCTGCGCACCCCGGCCATGGCTATGGCCAGCGGGTGGAACGGGCGAATTCGGTGGCGAATCCATTACGTGTACAAATTAGCACCTATTGGGCTGAATGCAACTATTGCCGTATTAGGTATGGCGAAAATTTTGGGAGAACCTATTTTCAACAGCATCATTGACCCCGAGCCCCACTTACCCGCGCCCGGAGAAGCTGCTCAGCCGAGACGCCTTATCGCCAGCAAGACCCACACAATTATCGTGCTCGTCTTGATGATGGCGCTGTCCACCTGGTCGTATATTCGCGCGCAAAAATTGCTGGCCCTTGGCGAAAATGACCATCGCGTCTTCACTTATTTGTTATCCATCGCAGCCGAATGGGCGATGGTGGGCTACATCGCCTGGGGAGTGAAGCGGTCGGGCGGTTCTTTGCGCAATTTAATCGGCGGCCGCTGGGTCAGTGTGGAAAGATTTTTCATTGATGTGGGAATTGCGGGTGTCTTCTGGATTGTCAGCCTACTCATTTTGTTGGGAGTGACCAAAGGGGTGCTCCACGCCAAGGATAACAGCGCGGTACTCAAACTGCTGGCCCCGCACACCGGACTGGAAATGTTATTGTGGATCTTCGTCGCGCTGACGGCGGGATTTTGTGAAGAAGTTATTTTTCGCGGTTACTTGCAGCAGCAATTTATTGCGTGGAGTAACCGGGTGCCCGTGGGCATTGGGTTGTCGGTATTGTTTTTTGGCGCCGGGCATATTTATCAAGGCATCGCCCCGGCGATCGGGATTACTGTATTCGGGTTGCTCTTCAGCCTGCTGGCCTACTACCGGAAAAGCCTACGCCCCGGGATGATGGCCCATGCATGGCAGGATGCCCTCGCCGGAATTGCACTCGGGCTGATGGACAAATTGAAACGATCCTAGTTTATCCGTGTTTGATTTATCGTTGCCGGTTGAAATAATGGCCGCTTGATTTGCCGTACTGGTTATGAAAGCTCCATCGTACACTTTCCGTCTTATTTGGCCGGTACCCGCCTTGGTCAGCATTTTTTTGGCAAACCTGCCGTTGTCCGCAGATGAAATTGGCGCAGCCACCCCGGCGATCACACCAAACTACACTTCCGCTTCCCTGGTTTTGCTGGATCCACCAGCACTGCCGGCGCCCGTCATCACGAGCGGAAACAGCGGGCCGATGGACCGCTGGACATTAGTTAACTCCGGTGAAACGACCAACTTCTATGGCGTACGCTGGATCGCGAACCAGTTTGTCGCCTTGGGGCAGCACAATATCATGACTTCCCCCGATGGCGTTACGTGGAAAAGTCCGGGCGCGTCCCTGACGGACACCTTTTACGACATTGCTACCAATGGAAAACTATTTATCGCCGTGGGCGATAAAGGTGGCGTGGCCACCTCGCCCGATCTGAAAAACTGGACAAGCCAGACCTCATCCATTGCGGGGCGTCTGTTTGGGATTTTCTGGTTCAACGGCCGGTTTTTAGCTACGGGAGAGTCAGGAATCGCCTACGCCTCGAGCGATGGCTTAACTTGGCTCGCGAGCAAACTCGCCAGCAATAACTTCCACCACGGCACGATTGCTGGAAGCAATCTGGTCATCGCCGATGGCCAGGGCCTGACCATCACCGATGGCACCAGCAGTAGTCATATCTCCAAAATTGATCGTATGCTGGACGTTGCTTACAACGGCAACTTACTCGTCGCCGTAGGGTCCGCACCCGACACAGTTTGGATTTCGCTGGATGGACTCAATTGGCAAAAGTCCAACCCCGGCAGCACCGAGGGCTTGGCGACCGTGGCCTGGACCGGGACGCAATTTGTCGCCGCCGGCAGTAATACCACCGTCCTGAGTTCGACCGATGGCAAAATGTGGTCCGTCCGCTCTTTGGGCAATAAAGCCAATATTTACGCCGTTGCCGGGCATGGGGACACCGTGGTCGCGGTGACATCCTCCGGGGAGATTTTTACCAACCAATCCGTGGCGGCAGTGACGGCACCGGAGATTTCCTTTGCGCCAGGTCCGGCCGGCTCCGTGCCGCAACTGGAAATCAAGTGTGCCACGGCAGGCGCAAAAATTTTCTTAAGTGAAGATGGCAAGGACCCCTCGATGCAGGCCACACCCTATGCCGCGCCGTTTTCCCCGGCCCAATCTGAGACGATAAAGGTTCGCGCCTACAAAGACGGGCTCGCGCAAAGCGCCATCACTTCGGCCAACTTCATCATCACTCCGTCCAAGACACCGCCGTAAAATTTTGCCGCAAATAATTACCCCATGGAACCCATCAGCGATTTTCAACCTTGGCCACCGCCAACGAATCTCTTTTATCGGGGAACGATGCGAATGGCTTTAATTGCCGTAACGGTAGTGGCGCTGCCCTTTACCACGCAAGGCGCAGAAAACACACCGGCTCCGGCCAACTATACTTCCGCCTCGCTGGCGTTGTTGGACGAACCGGAGCCTCCTACACCGGCGCCGCGTATCGAAAAGACTAGCGCAGCCCCCAGCGATCCGCTCGGACAATGGTCTATTGTGAGTTCCGGCGAGACGAACGTACTATACACCGTCCGCTGGATTAATCATCAATTTGTCGTGTTGGGCACCAAGGCAATCCTGACCTCACCCGACGGTATCAACTGGCAGAATAACGCAGGCAATTTGACCAATATCTTTATTGACGTGGTCGGCAATGACTCGGCGTCCAACTTTATCGCCATCGGAGATAATGGCACCATCGCCACGTCACCTGATCTTAAAAAATGGACCCCGCAAACCTCCCCGACCACAGTTCGTCTCTTCACGGCATTCTGGTACAACGGACAATTTCTTGCCTTGGGAAATGGAGGCACAACTTTGACGTCACCCGATGGAACTCATTGGGTGGATGTGGCAAATAATACGAGTGAGACTTTTCACCGTGGCACCCAAGTTGGCGGAAGACTTATTGTCGCCTCCTATGAAGGGATTGTTTCCAGCCCGAATGGGCTGGTTTGGTCACGGGCACTTCGATCCAGTAACCGCATGGTGGATGTTGCCACCAATGGTAAATTGGTCGTGGCCGTCGGAGGAACTCCCGATAATTTTCGGGTTTCCACCGATGGCGTAACGTGGAGCCCCTACAGCCTGGGTACGACGGAGCAGCTCAATGCGGTCATCTGGACGGGCAACCAATTTGTGGCGGCCGGAGGTAACGGAACGATATTGAACTCGCCGGATGGCGCGACCTGGAGCCTGCGCACCTTGGGCGGCAATTATACCATCGAGGGCGTCGCCGGCCATGACAACACTTTCGTCGCCGTCACCAGCGCCGGACTGATCTTCACCAACCAAAAGGTCGCCACCGTGGCCCGGCCGGAAATAAGTTTTGCGCCCGGGCCGGCGGGCTCCGTGCCCCAATTGGAATTAAAGTGCGCCACCGCCAACGCGAAAATAGTCTACACCGAGGACGGGACTGACCCGACCTCGCAGTCCACCACCTACACCGCGCCGTTTTCTCCGACACAATCCGAAACGATCAAGGTTCGCGCGTACAAGGATGGTCTGGCGCAAAGCGCCATCTCTTCAGCCAAGTTCATTATTAATCCCCCCAAGGCACAACCCTAAGACATGGCAAACAACCCCGGTTTTGGGAGACTGCTGTGGCCGATTTTTTTTGCCGCGCTGATGGGCCTTGTCCGGTCATATCCCGCGTCTGGAGCGGACAGCGCCCCGGCCCCCGCCAATTACACCTCTGCGTCGCTGGCATTGCGGGATGAGCCTGCACCAGCTCCAGCACTTGATAATAATAATTCAGCCACGACCTCAACTGATCCGCTGGCGCAATGGACCATCGTCAATTCCGGGGAGACCAGCGAATTCTTCACCGTTCGCTGGATAAATCACCAATTTATCGCGCTGGGCACGAATGCCATCATGACGTCGCCCGACGGCATAACCTGGCAAAATACCGCCGGCAATTTGACCAGCAAGTTTCTCGACATTGCCGGCAACGGCAATACCACCGCCCCCGCCTATGTCACGATTGGAACCAACGGCACCATCGTCACCTCCCGGGATTTAAAAACATGGGCCGCGCAATCCTCCCCGATAAGCCTGCGCCTGTTTAGCGTCTTCTGGTATCATGGGCAATTTCTAGTCTTGGGTGATAATGGATCCATCCTCACCTCACCTGATGGCCTGACTTGGACCACAGTGCCCGGGCGGACCAGCGACACTTTTCACTACGGAACCATCCTGGGCAACAGCCTCATCATGGCGACCAAAGAAGGAATTGATTTCAGCCCCGACGGGGTGAACTGGCAACTTGTGGCCGGCACCTCCAACCGCATGGTGGACGTGGCCACCAATGGCAAACTGGGAGTGGCCGTCGGCAGTTCACCGGATAATTTCCGGATTTCCACCAACGGTGTCGTCTGGAGTAAGGCCAATCCCTCCACTGCGGAGTCACTCAACGCCATTGTCTGGACGGGCAACCAATTTTTCGCCGCCGGCGGCAATGGCACAATTTTGACGTCACCTGACGGCACTTCGTGGACGGTGCGTGCTTTGGGCGGTAATTACACCATCGAGGGAGTGACCGGCCATGAGAACACCTTCGTTGCCGTCACCAACGCCGGGCTGATTTTTACCAATCAAAAAGTCGCCACCGTGGCCCGGCCGGAAATTTCCTTTGCTCCCGGCCCGGCTGGTTCCACGCCACAGTTGGAATTCAAATGCGCGAACCGGGATACAAAAATATTTTATACCGAAGACGGCAGTGACCCCACACTCCACTCCAAGTCCTACACCGGACCTTTTTCCCCGGCACATTCCGCCATCATCAAAGTCCGGGCGTACAAGGATGGCCTGCTGCCCAGCGCCGTTGCGACCGCGGATTTTACCACTGCGTCGGCCACCTCAGGGAAATAACCCTAGACAAGGAATTCGAGTTGTTGCGTGCGGGCAAATTCGGTACAGATTAACCACCCTACCCCCCATGCGTACTTCAACTTTATTTGCTTTTATCTTCTCCCGGCTGGTAACCGTACCGGCATTCCTCATCACTTTGGCCCTGACTTCCGGCTGCGCAACTTCTGGCACAACCGCCAGCAGCTGGAAGCCCGACGCCGGATTCACTAGTTTGTTTAATGGGCGCGACCTCTCCGGCTGGGAGTACCGTGGAGCGGATGCCGGGGTGTTCGATGGCCTCGGCCAAAGCAGTGACGCGCGCTACACGGTTGCCGACGGCATCATCAAGACCAAGGACCGCGATCTGACCAAGAAAGAGCCCATCCGCCAGCTTTCCACCGTCCGCACCTTTACCGGAGATATGGTGATCAAGTTGGAATTTCGTGCCGGCGTGAATGCAGACAGCGGCATCTTCATCCGCGGGAAACAATTGCAATGCCGCGATTACCTCGTGGCCGGCCCGTACAAACAATTACAGAAATACAAACCGCAGGATTGGAACGAAATTGAAATCGTGGTGAAAAACAACCTCGCGCACTGCACCTGCAACGGTGAAGTGCTGGAGGAAGCATTGCTGGTGCCCGCCGAAGGCAGCATCGGCCTCGAGGCTGACCGCGGCGTGCTCGAATACCGGCATATTGAACTACACAGCGGGACTTGAGCGGTTCAGTGCGGATTCACTCTTTTTTCTTTTCGGGCTCCAACTTCAGGTGTGCGTTGTCAAATAGCACAAAATAGCCGTCCTGTGGGAACAACAAGAGCGAAACAGTGAAAGGCATGTCCACGAACCCTTCGGGTCTTTTGGCAAAACTAAATTCGATAAAAATGGTGACGTACCTGCCCTTCTCCTGGCCGCGGGCGATTTTTTGCAGGAGGCTAAAGGCTGGCAAGGTAGCATCGGTAAACTTCAGCTCATATTCTGTTTGGGTCGTGGTCGTGGGATTAAAAAATCCCGAAGTCTTGGTTATGTCCCGCTGAATTACCTTCTCGAGTTCAATTTTCCCCTGGGATGTTCCGTGCGCGGTTTCGATCTTGAAGTTCAGGTGGGGCGTATCCTTCACGAAGTCCAACTCAAAGCCTTGCGGCAGGAGCACCTTGACCCGCAAATCCTCGGGCTTGATGCGGGCAAAATCTTCCGTCCCAAATGAATGCATCTTCCACATCGTAGACAAGGGAATGGACGAGCACCCCACCAACGCCAGCAGAAGGCCCAGCGCAAAAAGTCTAAAGAGGGATTTCATATTTTGCGGTGTGTTTGTGGTATCTCCAGTAACACCCGCTCGATTCTAAAACGGCCAAAAAAGCATCGCCCCCAACCTCAATGTCTTTAGGTGGGAAACACCGGGCTGATTTCGAGCGATTGCCCGGGGTGCAGCACAATCGCTTCGCCCTCGGCGGGAACTTCATCGTTCTTCAGAATGCGCAAGGTAATCGGCTCCTTGTTTGTGCTCGGGGCCGCCCAGCGCCATTGGCCGATCTCGACAAACTCCATCGGGACGCCCTTGTCCAGGGAAAGGCCGGGGCCAGTGCCACGCACAAACGGTTTGTTGCCGATGCCGATGAGGACGCGGGCAATCAAGGTAGAGACATTGACGGGCGCGCGGCTCGAACGTTTTTTGCGAATGCTTTCGGCTTCGCGGGCCAGCAGTTCACCCTGGGTTAAACCATCCGGGGATTTTTCCGCCGGAGCCTCTCCCCGGGTGGGGGAGAAAACGATCGGCGTATTTTTCCGGGCTTCTTCATCTTCCTCGCCCCGCAGCGCGAGCGCCTTGGCCCGGGCCGACCGGCGTGCCGACGAGGCGGACTCTTCCGCAGAAATTTCCGGGATTTTGGCGGGCGCTGGTTCCTCTGTTTTTACTTCCTCCACCAGCGGGGCCTCAGCTACAACGCTGGCCGCAGGTTCCGGAGTTATCGGAGTTTCACTACCGGTGAGCGCTTCAAATTCACCGTCCGACAGTGCCTGCCAGCCTTCAGCTTCCGCAGCGACGTTTGACTCAACCGTCGGGACCGGCGCTTCCACAGCTTGCGCGGCAACGGGAGCAGATAAAGAACCCAAATCCAGATGGGGTTTTGATTTACGAGAGCGCCGGGGCCGGGACTGGATAATATCGCCGACCGCAGAAGATTCCGAGGGGGCTTGCACTGTGGCCAACGCTTTGGCCAGCATGGATTCGCCTTGTTCCGCTTTTTTTCCCTCAACCGGAATTTCTTCCACAATGGCCGTATTGGCGGCGATGGACCCCAAGGAAGGCGCCTGGGTGTCGTTGGCCGCAGGCGTTTCCAAAACTGCGGTAGGTTCTTCCGACTGGGCAAAAGCCGGAGCCTCGGCAACCGCTACGCCAGCCAACACTGGTTCTTCCACTCGGACCGGCGCCGATACTTTGGCCCGTGTGCGCACCGGAGATTCAGCCCCGGCAGTCACAGGGGCCGGGCGGATGGAAAGGGCTTTCACATTCGCCGCCAGAACGGCGAGCGTGTCACTGAGTGCGGCGATTTTTTCTTCCGTGGTCTTGAATTTTTCCGCCTGTTCTTTGCGCAAGCGGTCGAATTCGCGCGTCGTCGCCTTGGCTTCATCAACCGTAATGGCGGCGCGGGATGCCGCAGCCTCGCGCAATTCGTTAACGACGGTTTCCAGATTTTTATGAATTTCGACCAACGGGGCAAACCGGGCATCAAAACGGCGGGCGGAACTTTCCAGCGCCGCATTGGCGCGGGCGGCGTGCTCCACGGCTTCGGTTGCGGCCCGGATTTGGCGGCGCAAGTCCCCTTCTTCGGGTGGCAGGGGAGCGGAGTCATCCGCACCAGCGTTACCCATGGTAAATAATTTAGCCGCAGCAGGGAAGTAATCCAAAACGTAGGGGATGGCAAATAAACCGGCGCCCAAACCAACGGCGCCAAGGCAGAAAAACATTTGGGCGACACTTAAAGTGCCCGCCGTGGCCCACATGGTAAGGGCGGAGGCGACGAGGATAACATCACCCACAATAAATGGCCATTGGGCAATGGCTGGGCGGTTGGCTGGAGCGGTATTTTCGAAGCGGTGGTCGTCGGCGATGGACATGGGGCTAAAATCAGCGGCCATCCTGCAGCGCGCAGAACCGCCACAAGGGCGAGGATAACGCCAACTTCGTCCGTAACAAGCCAGAATATTGGCCAACCCGGCAGCGCTTACCAGTCCGTGCCCGATTTGCCGCTGTTCTTGTTATTAATCTGCGCCACCTTGTCGAGGATGTCTATATCCGAGCCCTTTTTATATATGATGACCCCCGCGGCCTTGACGATGACGTACCAACCCATGACGGCGGTAGAGTTGGTTGTGGTCTGGGCGGTGGTGATGAGGGTGCGGCTGGTTCGCGCACTGGTGTTTTTGGTTCCAGTTGGGGCGGCGGAAACTGTGCTCGTGGACTTCGGGATGTTGGTGGTTTTTACCTGCTTCTTACTATTAACCGGGATGACGACACTTTCCGTCCCCGTGATGTCATCCACCGTCATAGTCGAGCTACCTCCGGTATGATTGGTGGTACGGTTAAAGAAATGATATTCCACATCCAAACTGGGTGTCGCCTCGTGTCCCAAATTGGTGATGGTCAGGGTGTATACGACATCGCTCGACGAAGACGAGAGAGTTCCCTGCGGCAACTTGCTCGATTTAGCAGTTGAACCTGCGGGAGCCGGCGGCGCACCCTGGCCCTTGCGCACTGTGTTGGAAACCACTCCATCATCCACATCAACAGTGACCGAAGGCACCTCGTGGTAAGCAGCCGCACGCAAACAGGCAGGGAAACAAACAGCGGAGGCAAAAACCAAGCCAACCGCGATCTTCAAACCAGCACGCAAACGCAAAACGGCAATCATGGCGTTCATCTTTTTGGGGGATTAAGCAGGATCAGGGTGGTTAGTAATAAATACCTGTGGGTATGGAAAAAGCAAGCATGGCGTAGGAGCATTAATTTCCACTTGCGGAGTCCATACCGCGCGTAAAAAGCGGTTGCACTAGAACAAAAATGCCTAACGGGTAGACGCTTAGCGCGCCTGTTCGCGCCAACCGAGCGCAGAGGAATAATACCTGCAACATATTGGTCATCATGGGAAGAGGGTGATGCTTGCAGGCGGCACCATTATCCATGTTAGTAAACGCAACCCCGACAGGATTGTTTCGTGATATTTTAAACCACAACGGCGGGCGCCGATGAGACGCCCGCCGTTGTGGTTACTGGCAAAAGTGCCTTTTAAAGGCCCGGCCAACGTTTAGCCACCATTTCGCTTCTGGATGGCCTTAACTTGGTCCTGGACGTCATCCGGATCAGCCTTGGGGCGACCCAGGGTTTTGCCATCATACTTGAGAACGACATAGGTGCCCATCACCGATGTAATGCTGGAGTTTTGCACGGCAGGGGCTTTGGTGCCTCCGGTTTTTTTGCCATAGCCGCCGGCATTGCTGCTGCTACTGCTGCTGCCAGAGGTTGAATTAGAAACCACGTGAGGAATGTCGGAAGTCACAACTTCCGCTTTGCCATTGCCGTCCAGATCAACGGTTTCCGTTCCAGTAATGTCATCTACCGTCGTGCTCGAGTTGTTTCCATTGTGGGTGGCGGTCTTGTTGTAAACGTGCCACTCGACCTGCAAGCCCTTGACGGGGGTCGCGGTAAGATTCCTCACCGTGATGGTATAAGTCAGGGTGCTGGAGCTGGTGTCGGACTTGCTGCCGCCACCGGAGCCGCCACCAAAACCACCTTTGCTCATGCCCTTATTGGCCCCGGAACCGCCCGCGCTGCTGCTGCCGCTGGTTTGGTGTTGGAAGCCGCCGACACTTTTTTCAACCGTGGAAATGATGACCGAAGGGCCGGCGGGCGTATTAGCCGCTTGGGCGACGTAACTGGCGGCTGTCAGCAAGGCACAGCCAGCCAGGAAAATGGATGCAGGGAGTCGTTTGGCAGAATTCAGGGGTGTAGTCATGGCAAATCGTATAACCGGGATGTTGGTTGCAGGTTTCAACATTCTTTGACAATACTTTTGCCAAGGAAGTTGCAGGGTTTCTACTCTATTTGGGAGAGGAAACAAAATAGGGCTTGCCTCCATGCTGTCAACCTTTACCTTTATCCTCTTTTTCCTAATTCGGCACCCTCTTTTATCTTCATGCCTACCATCAACCAGCTTGTCCGGCGTCCGCGCCGCGCCCCGCGCTTTAAATCCAAGGCTCCCGCCCTGGCCGGTAACCCGTTTAAACGCGGCGTTTGCGTCCAAGTCATGACCCGCACGCCCAAGAAGCCCAACTCCGCCATTCGCAAAGTGGCCAAAGTGCGCCTCACCAATGGCTATGAAGTCATTGCTTACATTCCCGATGAAGGCCACAATCTGCAGGAACACAGCGTCGTCCTCGTCCGCGGTGGCCGCGTGAAAGATTTGCCCGGTGTGCGTTACCACATCGTCCGTGGCCCGCTCGACTGCGTGGGTGTTGAAAAACGCCGCCGTAGCCGCTCCAAGTACGGCGTCAAACGCCCGAAGGAAAAGAAAGTCGCCGCCTAAATTTTGCCACAACCCTTCTAGAAACTACTTACCATGTCACGCCGTCGCCGAGCAGTCAAACGTGAGCGCGCTTCAGACCCGCGCTTCAACAGCCCGTTGGTCACTCACCTCATCAGCACCATCATGCGCGGGGGTAAAAAGACCGTCGCACAGCGCGTCGTCTATTCCGCCTTCGAAAAAGTCAGCGAAAAGCTCGAGAAGGGCGATCCCGTGGATCTGCTCCTCGGCGCGCTGGAAAACATCCGCCCGAAGCTCGAGGTCAAGAGCCGCCGTGTCGGTGGCGCCACCTACCAGGTGCCGGTCGAAATTTCCTTCGAACGCCAGCAGAGCCTTGCTTTCCGCTGGATGGTCGAAGCCGCCCAAGGCCGCAAGGGCCAACCGATGCGCGAAGCCCTCGCCGCGGAAATCGTGGACGCGTATAACAATACCGGCACCGTCGTCAAAAAACGCGAAGACGTGCACCGCATGGCCCAGGCCAACCGCGCCTTCGCCCATCTGCGCTGGTAGCGCTTCCCTTCCCTCCTCCCGTTCTTTCTTTTCTCCCTCTCAGTCATGTCCGCTCCCGCCACCGCCTCCGCCCTGCCCGCCCTGTCGCCGCTAAATTCGCCGTCGCGCCGGTTCCCCATGGAATACACGCGCAATATCGGCATCGCCGCCCATATTGACGCCGGCAAGACCACCACGACCGAGCGCGTGCTCTTTTACGCGGGCGTCATTCACAAGATGGGTGACGTGCACGATGGCAATACCGTGACCGACTGGATGGAGCAGGAACGCGAACGTGGCATTACGATCACGGCCGCCGCCATTTCTGCTGGCTGGACGACGAAGGAAGGCCTTCGCGCCGGTATTCCGCACACGATTAACATCATTGATACCCCGGGGCACGTGGACTTCACGGCCGAGGTCGAGCGCTCCTTGCGCGTCTTGGACGGCGCCATCGCCGTGTTCTGCGCCGTGGCCGGCGTGCAGCCCCAGTCCGAGACGGTCTGGCGCCAGATGGATAAGTACAAAGTTTGCCGCGTCGCCTACATCAACAAGATGGACCGCACCGGTGCGAATTTCTTTAAGGCTCTTGACGACATCCGCAAGAAGCTCAAGGGCAATGCCCACCCGCTCTTCATTCCCTATGGTGCGGCGGACACTTTCTTCGGCGTCATTGACCTCGTCAAGATGGTGCTGTGCGAATACGACACCACGGACACCAGCGGCGTGCGCTTCTTCGAGAAGCCCATTCCCGAAACCCACCTTGCGGAAGCCCAGGAATGGCGCGAAAAACTCATCGAAGGCCTCGCGGACTTTGATGACGCCCTCGCGGAAAAATTCCTGGAAGGCAAAGACATCAGCATTGATGAACTGCGCGACGTCATCCGCAAAGCGACGCTCACGCAGCGCTTCGTCGGCGTGATTCCCGGTAGCGCGCTCAAGAACAAGGGCGTGCAGATGGTGCTCGACGCCGTCGTCAATTATTTGCCCAACCCGCTCGAGTCCCGCCCGATGACTGCCCACCGGGAGGATGAGACCACGACCGAAGTCACCGCCAGCGACAAGAGCAAGGCCATCGGCCTCGTTTTCAAGCTGTGGACGGACCCGTTTGTGGGTCGCCTCGTATTTTTCCGTCTCTATGCTGGCACGCTCAAGAAGGGCGACAGCCTGTATAATCCGCGCACCCGTCGCACAGAGCGCATCTCGCGTCTGTTGTTCTTGAAGGCGGACGAACGCGTGGACGTGGATGCCATTTATTCAGGTGAAATTTGCGCCGTCGTTGGCGCCAAGGACGTGGTCACGGGCGATACGCTGTGCAACGAAGACCTCGAACTGCGCCTCGAGCCTCCGACCTTCCCTGAGCCCGTCATCTCGATGTCCATCGAGCCCAAGACCAAGGTTGACCAGGAAAAGCTCTCCATCGGCCTGCAGCGCCTTGCCGCAGAAGACCCGACCTTCAAGCTCTCCAGCAATCCCGAAACCGGCCAGACCATCATCGCCGGCATGGGCGAGTTGCACCTGGAAATCATCCGCGACCGCCTGTTCCGCGAATTCAAGGTCGAGGCCGAAGCCGGCCGCCCGCAGATCGCGTACCGCGAAACAATTACCGCCGCCTCCGAAGGCGTGGGCAAGTTCATCCGCCAATCCGGTGGTAAGGGCCAGTACGGCCACGCCGAGATCAAACTTGAGCCCGCCGGCACCGGCAAGGGCAACGAGATCATCAGCGAGATCGTGGGCGGCGTGATCCCCAAGGAATTCATCAAGCCCACCATTGAAGGCATCGAAGAAGCCTCCAAGACGGGCACGGTCGCCGGCTACCCGGTGATTGACTTCAAGGCCAGCATCGTCTTCGGCTCGTTCCACGAAGTGGACTCGAACGAAATGGCGTTCAAGATGGCCGGCATCTTCGCGTTCAAAGACGCCATGAAGGACGCCAAGCCCATCCTGCTCGAGCCGATCATGAAGGTCGAAGTGGTTACTCCCGAAGAGTACCAGGGCGACATCATGGGCGACCTCAACCGCCGCCGCGGTCAGATCCAGGGCATGGAAACGAAGAACGAACTCGTTTACATCAACGCCAACGTGCCGCTCGAAACCATGTTTGGCTATTCCACGGACGTGCGCTCCCTCTCCAAGGGCCGCGCCTCGTACTCCATGGAGCCGTCCCACTTTGAACAGGTGCCGGCCAGCCTGCTCGTCAAGATTGTCGAGACCAACTCGACCCGTGGCGCCGCCCGCACCATTTAGTTTTTCCTTTAAAAAATCCGCATGACGAACTAGAAACTGTCCTCGCCTCCCCGTTCTTTCCCAGTTTGATGTATTCTGACTGTTTGGGCGCCGTCCTCCCGGCGACTGAAATGAAGAACGCTGGCGCATTTTTAAACTCGTCACTTCTCCCTTAAAACCGTACTTAACTCCCTCCTCCCATGGCTAGCCAGCGCATCCGCATCAAACTGAAGGGCTTCGACTATCGCATCATCGATCAGTCCGCCGTAGAAATCGTCGAGACCGCCAAGCGGTCCGGCGCCCGCGTAGCCGGCCCCGTGCCCCTGCCCGTCCGCATCGAGAAGCTTTCGGTGAACCGCTCTCCGCACGTGGACAAGAAGTCCATGGAGCAATTCGAGCTGCGCACGCACAAGCGCATCATTGATATCGTCGAGCCCACCGCCCAGACCGTAGACGAGCTGAAGAAGCTCAACCTCCCGGCCGGCGTGGATATTCAGATTACGGTGTAGTTGTTGGTCGTTTCGGTTGGTTGGCTTCGTGAGCAGTTTGACAATGTCCTGGCATGCGCCTACGTTGGCCTCATGGCCGAAAAAATTGCAATTACCGGCGGGACGGGCTTTGTGGGGCGGAATCTGGCCCGCGTGCTGGCGCGTGAAGGCCACGAAACAGTGCTCATTGCCCGGGGGCAAAACCAGACAGATGCTTCCGTGCGCGATATTCCGGGCGCAAAATTGTGTCCCATCGGCACGGACAACGAAGACAAGCTGGCCGCCGCCTTCGCGGGCTGCACTGCAGTGGCCCATTGTGCTGGAATTAACCGGGAAGTTGGAGCCCAGACTTACCAAGCCGTGCACGTTGCAGGCACGCAGAACGTCGTCAACGCCGCCCGGCGCGCCGGTGTGAAAAAAATTGTGTTGATGAGTTTCCTGCGCGCGCGGCCCGATTGCGGCTCCGGCTACCACGAGTCCAAATGGCAGGCCGAGGAAATCGTCCGCCACTCCGGCCTCGATTATACGATTATCAAAGCCGGGGTGATTTATGGCGCGGGCGACCACATGCTCGATCACCTCAGCCACGCTTTTCACACTTTTCCGGTGTTTGGTTTTGTCGGGCTGAAAGACCAGCCCGTGCGCCCGGTGGCCGTGGAAGACCTTGCGCGCATCTTGTCGGCCGCACTGACGCAAGGCCGCCTGACCCGCCAAACGGTGGCCGTCATGGGTCCGGAGGAAATCCCCCTGCGCACCGCCGTGCGCCGCGTCGCCAAAGCCGTCGGTAAACATCCGCTCATGATTCCGCTGCCGCTGTGGTTCCACTACATTTTTGCGTGGGCAATTGAGAAGACCATGGTGGTGCCGATGGTTTCCACCGCGCAGGTGCGGATGCTTTCCGAGGGCATCGCCGTCGCGGCGACGCCGTGTGATGAATTGCCCGCAGACTTACAGCCCACGCTGCCTTTTAGTGATGAACAAATCCGCCGTGGCCTGCCGCCAGCGAAAGGATTTGGTTTTGCGGACCTGCGGCTCTGCCGCCGTCTGCACCCCAGCGCGAGTTAAATGGCGCTCGCCCAGTTTTTGAAGACGTAGCGGTGGATGCATTTCATCCCTGCGCCCATGGCCAGGCTCTTGGCTAACTTGGCAAAACCGATGACGTTAATGTCGGTTGTGCGCGTAATCTTGGTTTGCCGCTCGCCCACGGGCACGAGCACAAACTCATCGGCCATCGCCGTAACGCATGGATGAAAATAAAGCGTGGTGTCCTCCATGGCAAAACGCAGCCGCGTCGGCTCCTCCCACTTTTGGATACGCTGGTGAATGACCCCACGATTGGAGATACATTCCCGCCGCTGGCCGACGCCGCCGACACCATCCGGCAGCCGGCACTCTACCGGCTTGGGCATGCCGAGGCGAAAATAGCACGGGATGCGCGGGTCCATCCGCGAACGGCACAATAATGGCCACAGCTCCTCCGGCGGTTTGTTGATCAACATGGAAGTGCGGATGCGCATGGTGGCTTTGGCCAGTTTAAGCAAAGCCCCAAGCTTGCAAAGCGGATATCCTAAAATCCGCATATACGGCCTGATTTACTTACCACCCAAACAGCAATTACACCGATTTTCACAAAAGCGCTTGACGAGGGGGCAAGTTTTCTCCTTATTCGAACTCTTTCCCCTGTTCCTTTCCTAGTCCCTCAGTACTCACAGCCGCCCCTTCGAGTCAGGCGGCGAAGTCGGAAAGCAGTCTCCCTTACGGGAAACCGGCTCCGATTTTACCATAACTTTCCGACTCGAAACCTAACCAACACATAACTTTCACGTCTAACGCAGGCCCTGGCCACTCGCCGGGTGCAATAAGGCGTCCCCCCAGCCCACTACGGGCCACGGGAGATTCCACCTGCCAATTAGCAATATGAGCTTAATCCTCCTTGGAAAAAAAGTGGGCATGACCCAAGTGTATGACGCTGAGAACCGCTTGGTTCCCGTCACCGTAGTGCAGGCCGGTCCCTGCCCCGTCACCCAGGTGAAAACCGTTGGTAGTGATGGATATAACGCAGTCCAGATTGGTTTCTGGGTGCAAAAAGAACACCGCATGACGGGCCCGGAGCTGGGCCACCTCAAAAAGTCCGGCATCAAAGAGCCGGTATCCCATTTGGGCGAATTTCGCACTGTCAGCGAACCCGAGTTCAAAGTTGGTGACGTATTGACAGTCAATAAGTTCAGTGAAGGCGGCCTCGTAGACGTCATAGGCCACAGCAAGGGTCGCGGCTTCCAAGGCGTCATGAAGCGCCACAATATGGACGGCCAGCCGTCTTCCCACGGTCACATGATGCACCGCCGCCCAGGCTCCATCGGCATGCGCCAGACCCCCGGCCACGTTTTCAAAGGCAAGCGGATGCCTGGTCACATGGGCCAGGAACGCCGCACCGCCCAGAACCTGTCGGTGGTTAAGATTTTGGAAGACAAGAACTTAATCCTCATTAAGGGAAGCTTCCCGGGCGCCAATGGCGACTTTATCGTCGTCCGCCAGGCCAAAAAGGCCAAACCCGCCGCCCCGGCAGCTAAATAACCAGGCTCGCGCCGCCAACCTCTACTATTTGTCACCATGAAGCTCAAAGTTTACAGCTCCGACGGCGCGAAAGCCCAGGAAAAGGATTTTGCCCTCAAGGAATTTGAAGGATCCAAAGGCGTGCAAGCGCTCAAGGAAACCATCGTCGCCTATCAAGCCAATGCCCGCCAAGGCACGTCGAAGACCAAGAACTTCGGTGAAGTCAAAGGCACCGGCAAGAAGCCCTGGCGCCAAAAAGGCACCGGCCAGGCCCGCCACGGCTCCCGCCGCAGCCCGCTCTGGGTCAAGGGCGCAGTCGTTTTCGGTCCCCGCCCCCGCGATTGGTCGCTGACCATCAATAAAAAGGTCCGCCAGCTCGCTTTCCAACGTGCCTTGTTTGACAAAGTTACCGACGGTGGCCTCGCCCTCATTGAAAAATTTGCTCCGGCGAAGCCCAAGACAAAGATCATCAACGAAGTTCTGAACCGCATCCACCCCAAGGGCAAAATTCTGCTGGTGGACGAACCTTTTGGCGAAAACGCCGCCCGCGCCGCCCGCAACTTGAAGCGTGTTGAGCTGGTGCCGGCCTCCATGGTCAATGCCTGGGACCTCGCCCGCTATGACAACGTGCTCGTGAGTGAACAGGGTTTCGAGAAAATCCTGGCCCGCGTAAACGCCTAAACCTTTTAACGCCGACCTATCATGAAGCAGTCCACCCACGTTTTAAAAGCCTTCCGCATCACGGAAAAGGCCTCGGCGCTCAACGCCAACCTGAACAAGTACGTGTTCGAGGTTGCGACGAACGTCAACCGCATCGAAGTGGCCCGCGCCATCACCGAGAAGTACAAGGTCAAAGTCACCCGCGTGAATACCTTGAACCACCCGGGCAAGTACAAGAGCGGCCGCATGTTCGGCGGCCACCCCGGGCGCACGAACCGCCGCAAGGTCGCCATCGTCACCCTCGCCGAAGGCCAGAAGATCGAAGTGATGTAGCCTTCGACTTTTCTTCCATTTTCCATCTTCCATCTTTCTTTTCGGAGAATTTTCCCATGGCCCTCAAGCAACGCCGCCCCCTCACACCTGGCCAGCGCTTTCTCATTGAGAATACGCGCGCGGATCTGTCGAAAAAAGATCCGGAACCGGGCCTCATTGAATTCGTGCACCGCGCCCAGGGCCGCAATTGCTACGGTCGCATCACCTCGCGCCGCCGCGGCGGTGGCCACAAGCGCCTGTACCGCATCATTGATTTTAAACGCGACAAGAAGGAAATTCCCGCCACCGTTCAGGCTTTGGAGTATGATCCGAACCGCTCGGCCCGCCTCGCCCTTTTGGCGTATGCGGATGGCGAAAAGCGCTACATTCTCGCGCCGAACGGCCTCAAGGTTGGCGACAAACTCGTTTCGACGGACAAAGTTGTCACGGAATTTCCCGTAGGCCTCGCGATCAAGCTGCGCTATATGCCACCGGCCACTTTCATCCACAACGTCGAAATGCAGCCCGGTAAAGGCGCGCAGATCGCCCGTGGCGCCGGAGCCGGCGCGCAGTTGATGGGTATCGAAAACGACAGCGCGACAATCAAGCTGCCCAGTGGCGAAATCCGCCTCGTGCACGCGGAATGCCGCGCCACCATCGGCGTCGTTGGAAATCTTGATCACCAGAACCGCAGCCTCGGCAAGGCCGGTCGCAATCGCTGGCTCGGCAAGCGCCCCCGCCAGCGCGGTATGTCCATGAATCCGGTGGACCATCCAATGGGCGGCGGCCAGGGCAAAAGCAAGGGCGGCGGCGGCTGGCAGCACCCGGTGTCCCCTTGGGGCCAGCTCGCGAAGGGTTACCCGACGCGCGTCAAGAGCAAGCCTTCAAACGCCTTCATTCTCACACGCCGTAATGGCCGCAAGGTCAAGAAGGTCTAACTGCCTCCCACCTTTCTCACTTCTAATTCTCCTCCACCATGTCCCGTTCCGTCAAAAAAGGTTACTTCGTCGAACCGTCCTTGCAGGACAAGATTGATGCCATCCAAAAGGAAGCCATCCGCAAGCCGATCCAGACGTGGTCGCGCCGCTCGACCATCACGCCGGAATTTGTCGGCCTGAACTTCAACGTGCACAATGGGCGCACGTTCATCCCGGTTTACGTCACGGAAAACATGGTCGGCCACAAGCTCGGCGAATTCGCCCCGACCCGCATCTTCAAAGGTCACAATCCGCACACGCAGAAGAAGGTCTAACTTCTTTTCTCCTTTATTTTCATGTCTCTCCTCCGCACCACCGCTCTTACGCTTGCCGTTGCCACTTTGTTGGCTGCGGGCAGCCCGGCGCGTGCGCAGCTGACGGACTGGCATGCGCCGATGCTCGCCCCCGGGACCAGCCATACTTCGCATGCCGATCGCCCGAGCTGGGTGGACGAAACCCTTGAGCCCACCAACCGCGCGCAAATCGTGCGCATGGTCGAAGGCAAAGCCGACGTCGTCCTGCTTGATGGCGGCCTCTATCAAGGTTTTCGCGCCGGGGTTGTTTGCACTGTTCAGCACCCGACCGGCAGCGCCCAGCTCATCATCGTCGCCAGCGAAGAAAATCGTTCCGCCGCTTTGATCATGTCCAACGACCTCATCCTTGTCCCGGGCGATGTCGTCCGGATCTCCACTCTCTAACTTTTTCGTCTCAACCTTTTCCCAATCCGGCCATGGAAGTCCAAGCTCTCGCCAAATACGTTCGCGCCTCACCTAAAAAGGTGCGGGAAGTCACGCGCGTCATCCAAGGCCGCAAGGCCACCGAAGCGCTCGACCTGCTGCGCTTCATCCCGCGCAAGACCGCGCGCCTCGTGCGCAAGACTCTCGCCAGCGCCGTCGCCAATGCCGAGAACAACCACCGCCTTTCCTCCGCCGACCTCGTGGTGAAGTTCGCGTTGGCCGAGCAAGGCTCCGTCATCAAACGCTTCCGCCCGGTTTCCCGTGGCAGTGCCCACCCGATTCACAAGAGCACGACGCACATCCGCATCGTCCTCACGGACAACGCCGCCACCCCGGCCGCTGAGTAACCCCTCGAACTTTTATCCATCATGGGACAAAAAACCAATCCGATCGGTTTCCGCCTCTCCTTCCGTCGTAACTGGGAGTCGCGCTGGTATGCCAACAAGAAGGACCTGCCCCTCCTGGTGCATGAGGACTACCGTATCCGCGAGCATCTGATGGAGAAGCTGCGCTACGCCTCCGTGCCGCGCATCTTCATCGAGCGCGCGAGCAACCGCGTGCGCATCAAGATTTACACCGCCCGCCCCGGCATGGTTATCGGACAAAAGGGCCGCCAGCTCGAGCAGATCAAGGCCGACCTCGCCAAGCTCACAGGTAAAGACGTTCTTTTGGACATCCACGAAGTCAAGAAGCCCGACGTCGTGGCCTACATTGTTG
>Ga0206943_1105_pt2 | contig 21199 bp, 18 predicted proteins | sample Alteio_BWOrgHeat_7_FD_153243 | JGI IMG/M metagenome (GOLD analysis project Ga0206943, IMG submission 153243) | Enriched cells from forest soil in Barre Woods Harvard Forest LTER site, Petersham, Massachusetts, United States -... | ecosystem: Environmental > Terrestrial > Soil > Temperate forest > O... | reverse complement strand
TGCTGATCATTGCAGAGGCGTTAAGAAAGATCGGGATCGATGCGCAGGTTAATGCACTGGAATGGAGCGTCTATCTCGACCGCCTGCGCGACCATTTGCTCGAAGCGCATTTGGGAGCATGGATCAATGACCCATTCGAGTCCGATAGTTATCAGCTTTACCATTCATCGCAGGCGAAAAATAGGGGTTCGAATTACGATAATTATAACAATCCCAAAGCCGATAAGCTCATGGAGGATATTCGCCTCGAATTCGATCCCGTAAAGCGCATGACGATGGAGATGGAACTGCAAAAGATCATGTATGACGATCAGGCAAGCCTCATCCTATGGGAACCGCTGAACACAAGAGCGTGGCTTGACCGCTTCGATAATGTATCATGGACGGGCTACCGCCCCGGCTACAATGCTGCAACCTGGAAAATTCGTGGCGCTGGCGGCGGCATCAAGGCGGCGTTCTGATCATTTATCGCCGAGCAGCCACACATGCGTGTGGTCGATCTCCTTACCCTTTTGGGTGGGCGGGACGTTGTCGATATAATAACGCTTATCGTCTTTCTTGAAATAATGCTTTAACGAGGAGCCGGAGGGTTCTGGAACAATAATTCCATTCGGCCCAAATAGTTTCGAATCTTCATTTGGGCCGCCATGTATCGTGATCGATCCTAACATGCCGACGAGGCTGTCGCTGTCTATGGCTAACGTGCCATTATCGTTGGCGATAATTCCCGAACCGAGGATGCTGTCGGAATTCAGGAAACCACGCCGGAAAACATCGCCGTTCGGCTGTGCAAATCCGGTAGATGCAATGAGAAATGAAAGTGTAAGAAGGAAGGTCGAAATGCCGAGTGTTTTCATACCACTGCAAAGGATGAAACAGCTTCATTAATTCCCGTTTATGATCGCATAAGTCTTTGTTGAAACGAATGTTCCATGCCGAATCTCATAGTCCCGAAGTGTCCCTTCCAACTTCATGCCACAACGCTCCATAACTCGTGCAGAACGCACATTCTCCAAATCGCAGTTGGCCGCAACACGATGCATGGACATTTCCTCGAACGCAAAGCGGATCATCTCGCGGACGGCTTCCGTCATGTAGCCCTTATCCCAATACTTTCGATTCAGAACGTAGCCCATCATCAGCCGGTGATGCTCTGATGAAATATCATGGAACCCGCTGCTGCCGATAAACGTCCCATCCGACTTTAGCGTCATTGCAAACGTCATCCGCTCTCGCCGGTCGAATTCTTTAGGAACCGTCATCAGCCATTTGATCGAGTCGGCAAGCGAAGCGAGAATGTGGGCTGCCTTCGCAGGATCATAGGAAATGATAGGCAGGTCGTGATTTGCCTCCGGGTGTGTCGAGGTGACAACCGATTGCGTTAATTTTGCCGTGCCATAGAGCAGTTTTTCAATGATTGTTTTTCTATCGACCATGTAGGCCATAGCCCATCGGACACCTGGATCGCGAAAGATCGGACTTTTTTCGCTAAAGCCGATGTACGTAAATTGGCCAAGCGGGAACGCTATACGTTTCAGTTCGGAGTGGTTCGTGTCAATTCCCGCCCAATACTGCGCTTGCAGTGCGCCTAAAAGATCGACGTCATGCGATTTAAGTGCCGTTGTTGCGGCATTGAAATCGTTGATCGTTTTGTAGATCATCGTATCTGGGTTAGCTTCGCCGAATGTCCCCCAATGATTGACGTAATTTGGATTGCGCACGAAGCGTGTATATTGATTCGTCAGCCATTCATCTAATTTATAGGGGCCGGTTCCCTGAATGTATTTCGGTTCGCGATTGCGCGAAGCATCGGTGAACCATGTTGCCTGATCTGCCATTGCGTGCATTGCCGGGGAGGCATCGTTCTTATGCTTTGCAAGCGCAGCGCTATCGATCTCTTTATTTCCCGTAGTCTCGACGATGGAGGCAATGTCATCCCAGGAATAGTGATCGGTGAGTCCTTGTGGGTCGAGGAGGTGCTTTGGCATCATGTAAAGCACATCGCCAAACGATGCTTGCATGATAAGGAAATAGGGTTTCCACAATTTAAATCGGACGCGATAGGGGTCTCCATCGATCAACTCGACGCTATGGATCGGATCGACGTACACCCGCTTTTGTCCTGCACTGATGTTAAAGGGATTCTTCAGGGCTTTCAGGCTAAAGATCACATCCTCGCCGGTGAAGGGTTTGCCATCCGGCCATTTTATATCGTTCCGAAGCGTGAAATCATATTGCAGATGATCGGGTGATTCCACCGGCATGGCAGTAGCAAGTATGGGAACCGTGTATTTCATCGTCGTGGGATCGATGGTAATAAGCCGCTGATAGATCTGTTCTTCGAGGTACGTCGCATCGGCAGAGGTCGAGTTGAACGGATTGAGCGCATCGGCGTCCGAAAGCTCCCATTCGATGACGCGGTTGCTGGTCGAGACCGGTTTATTGCCAGAACCGGAACAGCCAAAGAAAAGAAATGGGACGATCAGAATAGAAGCGATGGTCTTTATCATATACGTATAAAATCTTATTCAAAAAATGTGCAGGGGACGAATCAGATTATTACTTTTCTCGTGTATCTTCGCGAGCCTGAGAAACGTCGAGTATGCGCGTAACCCAAAGCGAAGCAGAATCGGCGCGGGTCAGGTTTACTCCAACTGGCGCAGGGAAACGAAACACTTCCGGAGCATAAAAACGTCCATGCATGACTGGTGCCCAGGGTTGAACCTGCTGTTTGTGAGGCTCGAAGAGCTTCCAATTTCCATCGTGCTCATCGAACTCGCGAAGCGGGTAGGAGACGATGTAATAGTGAACGCCATATTTGCGAAGAACATTAAGCAGATCGGCTTGCATGGCAATCGAATCGACCATTGCCTGATCTGCGGCAAGGCCTTCAAGTTGCAGTATCGGCTGTCCGGTGATATATGAGGTCAGGCCAGCGCGATCGCCCATGGCATAACGCCCCGGATGAGAGTCAGTGAACGGCTTTATCCCAAGCGCGTGAATATAGATATTCGGTTGCGCGCGCGTTTGGGACTCGACAAGATTTAGCTTTGTGGTCAGGCCGGGAATGTCCCTGTAGAGAATGAAGGCAGCGCCTATAATGACCAAAATCGTACCCGCAAAAGCAAAACGGTCGAACAAGGCTTTGTTTTTTTTAGAAATAAGTTCGCGAATTTCAAATAAAGCAGCCGCAGCAGAAATCGGGTAGGGGTAGAAATACCAAAAATAGGAACTCCACGAAAGCCTGAACGCAAGTGCCAATGCGAATAGAACTGGGAATCCGAATATGATGAGGCGAACGGCAGCCGTTCCATCCGATCTGCGAAAAGATCGAATCGCCAGAACCACCCCAAAGATCGTTAGTAAAAAATAAAGCGATCCGCGTGGTGTACCGATAGCTTCAATGGCACGCCAGGAAAAATGAAGACCTCTGCCGAGTTGCTTGGCTTCCGCACTGACTGGTAACCAGGAGCCAAACACAAAATAATTCCACATCAGATAGATAGCTATAGGCGAAAGTCCTGCGAGAAACGATACAAATTTACTCCAACCTGGGCGATTGAAAAGAAGTAAGACAAAGAAGATCACTACTGCAAATGCAGAATCCAACCTTGCCAGGATCATCAATGAAGCTGCGAAGCCGGAGAGCAAGAATGCTTTCGAAGTACTGTTGCCTTCACAAAGAGGAAAAACCGACAGCATAAAAATAAAATAGAAAGGAATCACAACTGCAGTCTCCATTCCTGAAAAAATTAGGACTGTGAGAAGGAGTGATGAAAGCAAAACGACTGGAAGCATCCATGATTGCCCAGCATATAACCTTACAAATAGCCGCCACAGCAACCATGCGCTTATTGCCGCTGAGAGAATTTGAACAATGGGCAACGCATAGAAAAATGCTTGGTCATTTCCGCCAGTGAGCGAAACAATTCCGGATAAGCACCATAGCCATAGTGGGTGGTAACCATTCGTCGGCACAATGCCATCGAAGGAGGAAAATCGGTGGAGCGCTAAGTTTTTGGCAGTAAGGTAGTAATAATAGAAATCATCTTGTGGGATGATCGAGTAGGCAAGTGAGCCGCGCCAAAGATGATAGAGTGGCTCATGGGCAAGACCACAACTAAAGAGAAAGACAACTCCAAGCAGAACCCAACCCGACCGAGGAGCAGGATGCAAATCCCTCATACCACCGTTGTACTCTCAGCTTCCGGAGCTTCCTCGCCTAGATAAGCTTCGATCACTTTGGGATCGTTTCGAATTTCGTGAGGAGTACCTTCTGCAATTTTGTGGCCGTAATCGAGCACATAAATGCGCTCGCAAATTCCCATCACAAGCGACATATCATGCTCGATGAGGAGTACCGCGATCTTGAACTGCTCGCGAATTAGTTGTATCAGCTTCATCAAGGCTTGCTTCTCTGCGGGATTCATTCCCGCCGCAGGTTCATCTAATAGAAGCAGTTTCGGATTTGTGGCTAATGCGCGCACAATTTCCAATCGCCGCTGATCGCCGTATGGGAGGCTGGTTGCAAGCTCATCTTTTGCTTCTTTCAGATGAAAAATGTCAAGCAGTTCTTCGATGTTTATCGCAAGCGTTTTTTCATTCTGATAAAATCCACCAAAACGGAGAATGGAACCCCAAAGCCCGAAGGAAGTTTGTGATGTCAGAGAAACGCGTATATTATCGAAGACCGTCATACCCTTAAAGAGACGGATATTCTGAAATGTACGCGCGATGCCACGATGACTGATCTGATTCGGACGCAATCCGTTCAGCTCCTCGCCACAAAATTGAACGTGACCAGTTGTTGGTTCGTATACTCCAGTGATGACGTTAAATACGGTGGTTTTACCCGCTCCGTTCGGCCCGATAAGCCCGACGAGATCGCGCGGGCCGATTTCCGCTTGCAGTTCCCCGACGGCCGTAATGCCACCGAAGCGCATGGTAACGTTATTGAGAGATAAGCCTTCCGTCATTTCACATCTGTTTTGATAAACGGTGGCTTTTGCACGATTGCTTTTACCCGCTTGCCGGGGCGGACTTCTACGAGAATCTCAGTTCCATCTTTCGAAAGCTCGGTCGGCAGAAACCCAAGTGCGATGGATTTATTCAGCATCGGCGATATATTCCCACTCGTCACTTCGCCAATTTCTGTTCCATTGGCATCCACGATCTTGTGCCCATGCCGCATGATCGCGCCTTTTTCATCAGTGTAGAAGCCAACAAGCTTGCGGGTGAGTCCCTTTTCTTTAATGGCGCGAAGAGCGGGGAAGGCTAAACATTCTGGTGTCTTATTCAGCTTCGTGATCCACGCAAGTCCTGCTTCGAGCGGATTCGTATCTTCGGTAATATCATTCCCATAGAGGCAATAACCCATTTCTAATCGAAGGGTATCGCGCGCGCCGAGTCCGATTGGTTGAAGTCCTGCACTGGCACCAGCGGTGAAGAGCGCATCCCACACTTTATTGGCGATTGCGGGGACGCTAGAGAAGAAGATCTCGAAACCCGGCTCGCCGGTATAGCCGGTGCGGGCGATGGTCATGTCCACGTCCGCGAGCTTGCCGGTCGTGAAATGATAATACTCGATCATATCGAGATCGACGCTCGTAAGCGTCTGCAAAATACCCTTTGCGGATTTCCCTTGCACGGCAAGCAGTGCGGTCGCATCGGAATCATTCCCGAGGGTGACGTTAAACTTGGCAGCCTGCTTCGAGAACCATTCCCAATCTTTATCTAATGTAGCACCATTGACGACGATCATATAATGCTCCGGCTCGCGCATATAGACGATGAGGTCATCCAGCAGAGTGCCGCGCTCGTTCGGCAGGCTGCTATACTGCGCGCGTCCGGGAACCAGCGCCGCGACATCGTTCGTGGTGATGGTTTGCAGGAACCGGAGTGCATCCGGGCCGGTGGCATCGAACTCGCCCATGTGCGAAACGTCGAACACGCCGCCGCCGGATGTCTCGGTGCTTTCGCGGACGGCCCTGTGCTCGGCGATAATGCCCTTGGTGTACTGCACCGGCATCTCATAGCCGGCAAACTCGACCATCTTGCCACCAAGGGCAACATGCTTATCGTAAAATGGTGTGCGTTTCAATGACAATAATGAATAATGAATGATGAATTATGAATGATGAACTTACAGTTTGTAAATAAACGCGCCCGACGCTTGAATCGTTAAGGATTGAGCAACATTTTTGAGGGCTGAGTGTTCCTGTGTTATGAAATTTATTCTCATATTGATTTTAAGCTTTTTTATTGTCGGCTGTGCTCAACAGAGGGGTTACGAGTTAGAGGCTTGGTTTTGGCACAATCATCTCAGCACGCGCGATAGCCTTTACACTCAAGATGTTGACGTCAAATCTCAGAATGAAGTCATCACAGTTCATCTATCGATTGCAGACTTCGATTACCTCGATTCCATTGCGACCTCCATTGGATTTTGGACTTTGCCAGATTCGATCTATGATCCGTCCGATACATTATGGAGAAATAGGAGAATGAAACGGGAAGCAGGATTTTCGGGTCGGAGTTCCGAGAGAATTTCCTTTGAATTCCAAACGCCAAGACATCATAAATTAGTTGAAAATATCTTTTGGTATAAAACAGGCCATTTACTTGACAACATTGATAAGTTAGAAGTAGCAATCTTGACTGTTCATGAGCGACAACCACAATACAAGACATTGCCCCACGTAATGTTCCATGATTAATTTGCATCTTACTTTTTGTGTGTGACGAAATGATATTTCGCTCTTTTTAATTTTTGGGACGAAATATCATTTCGTCCCACACCATCATTGAGGCACTAACAACTTCTCAATTCCTTCTGCGAAGGTGTTCCAGGAGTATTTTTTCTTCTCCTGGATGACGCCTTCGGTGAGCTGGGGTTCCATGCTCTGCTGGAAATAGCGGCGTACGGCCTCGGCAATGGCGTCGGGCGTAGCATCGGGCGTAATGATTCCGCTGATGCCATCGATGACGATCTCGGCCAGTCCGCCGACATTGGTGGCAATGACCGGCACATCGAAATTGTAGGCGATCTGCACAATTCCGGATTGCGTCGCGGAACGGTAGGGCAGCACGGCCACATTCGCTGCGCTGAAATACAGCGCAACGTCGTCGTTGGGAATGTAATCGGTGGCGAGCACCAGGTTTTTCGCAGGGATGCGAAGTTCCTGGATGATGGAGCGATATTCCTTCACATCACCATAGAATTCGCCAGCAACGATGAGGCGAATATCGGGCAGCGATTCGATGATGCGTGGCATGGCTCGGAGCAAGATGTCGAGTCCCTTGTATTTTCGGATGTAGCCGAAGAACAGGATGGCAGGGGCGTCATCGGGGATCGAAAGCTTCTTGCGGGCTTCGGAACGGTCGATACGTTCGCCGAAGATCTCGTAAATGGGATGGTCGAGCCGAATAAATTTGGCGTGGGGAACGAGAGATTTCAGATCTCGCTCCACGGATTCCGACTGGACGATGAACTGATCGACTGCTCGGAATGCAAATTTGGTGAGCATGATGTCGCCCGGCCGCTTTTCATGCGGCAGGACGTTATCGGCAATGAATGCGATCTTACATTCTTTCCCAAACTTGCGGGTGATGCGCTTTGCAGTTCGGGCGATCACTCCGTATGTGGGAGCGAAGAACGGGATCCAATATTTGAAGATGATGAGATCAGGTTTGAATGCAGCAGCAACGGCTCCGGCTTTTCTCCAGGTGAGGGGATTGATGGAGTCGATGATGATCTCAGGAGCAGAGGACTCGTTTGTCCATGCAGGAATATCACCAGATTCCTCTTGAGATTTTCCGGGAAACAGGAACTTTGGATATTGTCGCTTGAACGTAATGATCTTAACATCATGACCACGGCGAATCAGCGTTTGACTCAGCAGGGACACATAATGTGCGATACCACCGCGAAGCGGGTAAGCAGTTCCAACGATGACGATTCTCATGCTGTAATGAATTCGGGTTCCTATGAGAAAGTTTCGGCGCTGTATCGGGCGATGAGTCCGGTTCGGACGGCACGCAAGTACATGCGTTGGAAGAACCAACATGCGAGAACGATATCGAGTACAGCGATTGCAGCACCGATAGCAAGCATGAACCACGAGAAGGGACGGCCTGCGATGACGGCACGTAAGCTCTCGAACACGTACGATGCGGGTAAGAGGCTTGAAACGGTCTGCATCCAGGAGGGTAATGTTGCAACGGGATAGAACACTGCGGCGAACGGAGCGAGCACCATGGGCATGGGCCAGATAAACCACTCAGCGGTCGGGCCCCATCGGAGAACTATTCCGATACCGATAATTCCCAACGCGATACCGAATAGGTAGAGTATGATGAGGCATGGAACCGCAAGCAAGCCGATCGCGGCATACGACAGGCCAAAGACTGCGCCTGCAAGCATGACCATAATGGCGGATGCGATCACGGCAGTCAGGAATCCGGAGAGCACAAGGCCGGTCAGATATTCGACGATGGTGATTGGGGATGCGAAGAGGTTCAGGAAGTTGCGCGACCAGACATCTTCGAAGAATGCCATCGTGGCGCCGTATGCCGCACGGCTAAAGAATTCCCATAGCAATGCCGCGCCAAGGAATGCAGTAGCAAAATTGAATCCCGGCGATGCAATGGTGCCCATGTATTTCGAGATGAAACCCCAGAGGACAATATCAAGCGTGGGCCACACGATGGGCGATACCAGGCGCGTGACGCTCCCGCGCATCAGATATAGAATGCGGAGTATAACGGCGTATATGCGTCCGAAGTGCATCAGTCTTTTTCCAATGTTAACGGCTCGCGAGCCACCGTAATGAACAGTTCTTCTAAGTTCGATTTACCATGCAAAGAAGGGAGCGATTTTGGGTCACCTTCGAGCAGGATCGTTCCTTTGGAAAGGAAGAAGACGCGATCGCATACGTCGGTGACCTCGTTCATATTATGTGAGGTCCAGAGCACGCCGACGGAACTTGCTTTGGCGTATTGGCAGATCATTTCCCGGGTTTGCTGTGCAGCGGAGGGATCGAGCGATGCTGTGGGTTCATCGAGGAGCAGAAGGCTGGGATCGTTAAGCAGGGCCTTTGCAAGCCCGGCGCGAGTCTGCTCGCCACTGGAAAGGACGCCGCATTTGGTGTTCCGGAAATGCAGGAGATCGAACGCGTTTAATAATTCCTCAATTTTCTTCGATAGATGCTGAACTCCGTAGAGCAGGCCGAACACGCGAAGATTTTGAGCAACGGTAAGGTTCCCGGGCAAAGGGGCATAGACGGCAGCAAAATTGGTCCGCTCCATTGCCTTCGAACGCTGCTTTGCAAGATCGATCCCGTTGATGGTGATGGAACCTGTGGAAGAGGAAAGCACACCTAAGATCATGTTGATCGTTGTCGTTTTTCCAGCGCCATTCGGTCCGAGCAGCCCGACGATCTCATTCTGTTTTACGTCGAAGGAAATCCCATCGACTGCCACGGTTTCGCCATATACTTTCCGCAGTTCATGGACAGCAAGAACGGGCAACGGATTGGAGGGCATCTTATGCGCGCTTTACTTTTTTATGTCCCTTGGCTACCTTCTGTTTGTCCTTGATAGAGGAGTTATTCAGGACTTGCTCATAGACGGCCTCGTAGATAGGAACGATCCGTTCCTTTGCAAATTCTTTCGTCGCACGGGTAAAGGCAGCCTTCGCAACGCGAGCGTGAAGCTTTTTGTCGGTAAGAAGCTCGATCGACCGTTCGGCAAGCGCTTGTACATCCGCCACTGGAACCACATATCCAGTTTCGCCATCGATATTCAGTTCCGGTAAGCCGCCGACATCGCTGGAAACGACAGGAAGGCCGCAGGCCATCGCTTCAAGAGCCGAAAGACCAAAACTTTCGTTACCGGATGGCATGAGAAACACATCGCTTGCCGAAAGCACGGACGCGAGTTCGCTTTGCTTGCCGAGAAAGCGTGTTTGCTGCCAGATGCCAAGTTCCCGCGCAAGCGCTTGGCACTCACCGCGATCGGGGCCATCGCCAATAAGCAGGAGTTTGGCTTTTACACCACGATCAAGAATTATTTTAAGAGCAAGGATGGTATCTTTCACACGCTTTACTTCTCGAAAGTTGGAAGTATGGACGAGGAGCTTTTCTCCATTCGGTGCAAGCAGGCGTTTCAGATTTTTAGAATCGATTGGACGGAATGTTTCGGTATCGATAAAATTGGGAATAACTTCGATCTCTTTTTCAACATCGTAATTATTAATGGTTTCATCGCGAAGAAATTGAGAGACGGCTGTAACTGCGTCGGAAGACTCGATCGAGAACTTCATCAAAGGCTCAAAACTTGGTTCGAGGCCGACAAGGGTAATGTCGGTTCCGTGGAGCGTTGTAACGATCTTGATGTCGTTTTTGAGGATCTGTTTTGCAAGCACGGCTGCTGTGGCATGCGGGATGGCGTAATGAGCGTGAATCAGATCGAGCTTTTCGAATCGGGCAACTTCTACCATCGCGCTCGTCAGCGCCATCGAGTAGAGCGGGAACTCAAAAAGAGGATAGGTGGACATCTCGACCTCGTGATAAAAGATGTTGTCGAGATAGCGAGCATCCTCATGTCCTGCTCCGGTGAGGCGCATGGGGAGCGCGTAGGTAATAAAATGCACGTGATGGCCTCGCTCGGCGAGGGATTTACCAAGCTCGGTCGCAACAACGCCTGAGCCGCCATACGTAGGGTAACAAGTGATGCCAATGTTCATAAAGTCACACGAAAACAAACCGAGTCCGCACTTCGTCCCTTCGTTAGATGTTAAAGTGAAAATGCCTCTCGACGATTTTTATTATACGGTCGAATCCCCGCTTCGCGCGCCGGACCTCAAGGTCAAAGGTTCGCGGTTCATTGCGGATATTGCCCCGATGGAGACGAAAGAGAACGTGGAACATTGCCTTACCAATATTCGAAAAGAATTTCACGATGCATCACACCATTCGTTCGCATACCGGCTTGGCGCTGAAGCGCTTCTGGTGCGCGCAGCCGATGATGGCGAGCCAACCGGCACTGCGGGCAAACCGATCCTGCTTGTGCTCACATCTCGCAAATTGACGAATGTGCTGCTTGTTGTCACCCGATTTTTTGGCGGCACGAAACTCGGTACGGGCGGACTTGCGCGGGCGTATGCTGAAGCAGCACAGCAGGCGGTTTCGATGTCCAAGGTGGTCAAAGTATTTTTGACAAAAAAAGTGTCACTCGAAGTTCATTACGAGGATCTGCCGGCGATGGAGCGTTTGATCCATTTATTTGAAGGACATATTCAGGAGTCGAACTATCTTTCCAGTGTTTCGCTCACATTGGCTGTTCGTGAATCGAAGTTGGAACCGTTCCTTGCGGCGGTCATGGATACGTTTCACGGCCGCGTGCGGCTGGATTCTGTTGAAGGTATTTCCACTCCGCATTGATTTCGTCGGTTATTTCACGTGCGGCCCGGCGATACTTTATCGGACAGTATTCTTCGCCAGAATAGCTTGAAACAAGTTTTCCTCGCTCTCGAAAGTAGATAAGAACTGCGAGTGAGTCGTTCTCAGTATATGCTCCTGAGTGCATCGAATCGACCGTAGTCAATACATTTGTTGCCTCCATGAATTTGCCTTTTCGAATGAGATTATCGGAGCGAAGTATATTGATTGCGAATGCCGTTTGATCGAATGTTCCGTTTGACGGATGGGCATATTGCAATTGCATTGTTTTCAATAAAGAATCCGAAGCATTAGAATTCCACTTATTATTTGTGAACACATTGGTGAGATAATTTTGCCAGAGTGATTCGGGATAAGAATGCATTAGAACTTGACTCGCATACGACAGCAAGAACCGCTGCCAGCCCAATTTTAATGCTTGTGCATGGGTGTAGAGATTATCGGCGATCGCTGTGTCTCTTGCTAAAGCATGAAGATCAGCGCGTTGCAGATCGAACGCAGACTTTTGCTTTTTAAGGATAGGTGTGTTAGTAGTGTCGAGCATTGCAAGCGCGCCGCGCCAATTCCCTGACCAAATGAGCACGTTTTCAACTCCAAAGGGCGCAGAGATCCCTGCTCCCTCCTTGATCGCATTGCCATAGAGCATTGCGGCATCGCTATAGTGATGACTGCGAAAGGCCACTGATGCTTCTCGCTCCAATTTGCCGATTCGCCTCAAGCAGGGATTATAGATAATAGAAGCGCGGTCATAATAATATCGAAAATGCTCCGAATCGCCGGCATCCATTGGCGACATCATTGGTACGAGCCAATGTTTCCATTCGGCTTCGAGCGAGTCGAGCGGCTTGCCATATTCTTTTTTCCAATCGAGCGAGGCATAGACGCGATTGAAAGGCAATGGGCCATACGTTTTCAAAAGGTAAAGCGAGAACGATCCGGCAAGCACATAACTTTTCTGGGAAGCATTTGATGCAAAGCCGGAGAATGACATTACTTCTTTCACGCCGGTCGCGTAGTGCATTTGCAAAATGCGCGCGGCGTGTTCATCGAGTGTGTAAATGCCATCATATTCTGGTTCGACGGACATGGCTGCGCCTTCCGTCAATCCCGTGGACCAGCTAACGTAAAATGGGAATACGCCTTTTTCACGAAGCAGAACATGCGTGAATTCGTGCTTGAGGGATTCCAGATTTTCTTTTGCAATATGCAATTCTCCGAGCCAGGGTTTGGAGATCGAAGCGGTGCGGGTTCCAATGAGCGAGAACATGACATCGCTGGAAGGGTAAATATAGATGTTAATCGTTTTCGTAGTATCCGTGAGCGAGAATCTGTCACGGATGTTGTGCAGATACCATCGTACATCCCGCTCGATCTTATCAAGTTCATCTTGGGTCAGGGAACTGTCCGCATAGTAAATCGAGCAGTTTGGAACCGGATGAAGGACCTTCGTTAGTTTCGATCGAACCGCGTCGTGGGAAGTAGTAATACCGAGTTTATCGTTTAGTGTAAGAAGAACGATCCATAATGCGAGAAAGAATATCGGTAATAACCAATGTGTCCTATCCGTCCTATTTGTCTTTTGACTTAGAAATCCGAGTGAGATAAAGAGAGACACCAAAAGTAATTGGTCACACCGAGAGAAGAAATAGGCATTTGTTAATTCAAGAGATTCATCCCAGACAATTCCGGGGAAAAAGCCATACTGCCAACCGTAAGTAAAAAGTTGAGGATTGAAATAACCGGGCAAGAATGACAGAGCCAGCGTCACGATCCAAAAGACAATGAAAAGAACGATCGCTTTCGACGGTTTTTTAACGAGCCAGGAAAACGCAAGCCCGAAAAGTCCGCCGAGGATAGCGCTCGGGTAGGCAATCTCAAGATAAAAGACGAGGCCATCCCAAAACGAGCAATTTGGCAACCAAACTAAGGAAATGACCGAAATGACAAGTGGAACTGAGGATATTGTAACGCATTCGAGTACTATGATTCGAAATAGTGTCGCATTTGTCCCATTGGTCACCTTATTTTTAGCGGACGCAATGCCGCAAACGAAGCTCAGCGCCAGTGCCATAATCGTGGAATACTCGAACCCAAGCACGGCAAAAAGCGGGCTTGAGAACGCTATGACAAGTGCCGCAATGACGGCAATAACGATACCTCGAAAGAACATCGGTACGAAATTACTGTAAATTTTGCCCGATTCGGAGAACATGAGCCATTTTTTTTCGTAACTTTGCACTGAATTCAGGTTTACAGGATTTCGAAAACACATAACAATGGCATCCAGCACCCTCGTAACAATTACCTATCGCGTCGCTGACGCAAAGCGGTTCGAACTTGAAGGCATTCTGATCCCGCTTGTGGAGAAGATCAATGCCGCGCAGCAGACCGTCCGATTTTCCGTCTATCAGGAGGAAGACGAAGCCTCGACTTTTGTCGAGGTCTATGAATGCGAAACGATCGAAGACTACGATGCACTCGAAGACGATCTCGATGAAGAGACGCGCGAGCAGATCCGGCGCATTGCTACGGATTTTGCTCAGACCCGTCAAGCAGTGATGAGCTTGCGAAAATTGGCATAAGCTCGTTTTCGCCGGAGCAATGTGCTCCGGAGCAATGCGCTCCTCTAAAAATCTTCTCCCAGCGAAATGATGTAGTTTGGCGGCGACCACGTTGCGAGGTTCGTTGTCCAGGCAAGATCTAAATGGATGTAGAATCCAAAAAGATAGGTGCGAATGCCTGTACCGGCTGACATCAATAGGTCGCGTGTTTCCCAGCTTGTCGAACCCGGAACCTGCTGGAAGAGATAGACCGAATGGTTCCATGCCGTTCCAGCATCGACGAACGAATCGCCAAAGAATGCGAGTGGGAAAACTCCAACATTAATGGGAAATGGATACCGTAATTCGACATTGCCAATGGCGTAGTGTGTCCCGATCTTTGCGTCATACGGAAATCCGCGCAGCGGTAAACCAGGAGTAAAGAAAGCAAAATCCTGTGGGTCGGTAATGGGAATGCCTTGCGTCTGATAAAATGGATTGATCCAGCTATCGACTCCGCCGATAAAAAAGTGCTGCGGCGTCGGTCCGAAGCTGGTTGCGCCGGTGACACGCGTTGCGAGCGAGAGCCAGCTACTGACCTTGATATAATGCCGGAGATCGACTTGTGGCGTAACAAAGCCAAGCCAATCGGACGCGAGCTTCGGCGAGGCAGAAATAGCAAGACTGATGCGGGATCCATCGAGCGGATAGAAATAGCTCATTAACGCATCGTCGTGAACGTAAGAGATCTGTGGGAATAGGGCATATTCGGTCTTTGTGGGAACATTTTCACTGACGAGCAAGTCTTTCTGGAAGACCGCACCCGTTAAGGAGACATCGAATCGAGAAAAGCGAGTGAGCGGATAATCTGCTACACCGGCGATCCCTGTGGATGTAAAGCGAGCGATGGGATAGGCTTCTGTTGGCGCGCTGGGATCGGTAACTTCCTGTACGAAGGCTGCGCTATGATACCCCTGCAAACCCCAACTGGTGCGATTAGCGAGATTGTAATACGCGAGCAAATAATCCGAATTGCGAAGATCGATGATAAGATTTGTTGCAAAGAAGATCTGCTGATTGCCAAGCTCATCGGAAAAAAGCATCTGCGTGGTTCCCTGCAATCCATAGAAACCAGAATATCCCGCTGAGCCGATGATCACATCCGGCGTAAAGACGGTTCGGTATTGATGGACAATATATTTGCCGGACGTATCTTTGAAATTAGTTACGACTTGTGCGGACTGCTTATGCTCACCAGGTATGTTCGTGCCACGGGATTCAAATGGATTATTGCCAAAGACAAAATTGTGGAGATCGACTCCGGGCATGGCTTTGGTCGAATCCGCCGATCCCGTTTTTTTCAATGTATCTATTCGTGCCACAAGTTTACCACCATCGTTCTTGCGATACTCGGTAAGCGGGAGGGAATCCACATGCTGTGATTCCGGATTGCGAAGCATGTACATATCGTATCCGCCTTTATGCATTGTCGAAAAGCAGAGCTTTGTGCCGTCGTTCGAAAGCGAGAGCTGGTCGATCTTCGAAACAGAATTCGTGATCGCGCGGGCATTCGTTCCGTCCGCATTCGCGAGATAGATATTATTGATACCGTTCGCATCGCTGATGTAGTAGAGCTTGTTATCCTGTGTAAGAGCGGGATAGTATTCGTTCGCGTTCGGAGTGGAAGTAATGCGAGAGATCGTATTCGCGGCCAGATCGTAGCGATAAATATCGCGGTTCGGGCTTTCAAAATTGACGGGGCTGGGATAGGAGATCGGGAACTGGCCTGGAGTAAGATTGCCTTCGCGTTCGCTCGTGAAATAAATGGATTTGGAATCTGGAGTCCAGGATGGCTCATGATCGGAGAAGACGTCATTTGTTAGGTTGTGGGCCTCTTCTTTCTCGAGATCGTAAAGGAACAGATCAGATTGACCCTCCTTTGAGCCGATGAATGCAATATATTTCCCATCGGGCGACCACTTCAATCCCTGGATCCCATCGACATCGATATTCGGAAGTTTTTTCTGTGGCTCGTTGTCATTGACATCCAGAATAAAGATCGCATCGCGCTCGCCTGCTTTTGTGGCAAGCGCAAGATGCTTGGCGTCCGGCGACCAGCTTAATCCGGGCGTTAGAAGATGAAGTTCCTCGAAGTTCGCATTCGCTCCGCCGCCGCTCAGGATCTTCCGGATATGTCCGGGACTGGTTAGGCTCTGGACATACACATCATAATAATTGCTGCGGTCGCTGATGAATGCAACGAGATCCCCTTGCGGGGAAACGGCAGGGGAGACGTTCATAAAACTGCTGAGCTTTTTGTGATCGGCAAGCACTTCCGCATAATCGTTCGGGTCGCCGTAGCGGGCAATATCCGGGAAATAGAGAACTTTAAGGGCATCTAAGAATTTCTGACCGAACTCGCTGATGGAAAGACCGAATGTGGAACGAAATCCACCTTCGATGCTCCTGCTGGTGCGAATACGCTGAAGCAATTCACCTACTTTATCGGGACCATATCGCTGCTCGATATACCAGTACATCGTTTGCCCGACGCGATATTGGATATATCCGCCGAGGCGTTCGAGCGAAGGAACGGCCTCGTTCAACACGGCATCGCGCATGAACATATCGGTTTCGATGTCGAGGCCGTGAAGTGAATTGAATTCGGCAAGCCCCTCATTCATCCACGATGGAATTTCCATTCCGCCGCCTGTGAGCAGCGATTGATACGTGCCACCGATGAACATATCGTTGACGACGGCGTGAGTCAGCTCGTGATGAATAACGTGCCGAAAGAGTTCGAAATCGCCCTCGAATGGAATGACGACGCGATTCTTCAAAAGCTCGGTGACACCACCAACGCCTTCCGGCAAAAACTCGCCAACGGCATTCGTTTGCTGAAAATCGTTGTGGGAATTATAGACGAGGATGGCAACGCGGTTCGTAATGTCATATTTCATCACGCGCTCGATGCTGTCGAGAGCTTGTTCGGCATGATCGGCCACGAACTCCGCCAGTTCACGTCCCCCCTGATAAAAATAGACATCAAAATGCGGAGACTGGATAAATCTCCAATCGAAGTTCTTGTATTCCACTTTATTCTTGCCAAAGATGGCACCAACTTGTGCGCGAGCGGGAAGTATGAAGTATGAAGTATGAAGTATGAAAAAAATCAACCATGCAAAGGCATATCGCATCCATAAACGAGATCGTACTTTTTCGATTTCATACTTCATACTTCATACCTCATACTTGTTTTGACCTGGGCAATAATGACGCCGAGAATAATTAGCACTGCTCCTAACACTTCCGCAAAACTGATTTGTTCGATGAGGAAAAATTCAGCAATGAGCATTGCCACCACCGGCTCCAACATATAGATAACCGCAGCCGTGGCCGGCGTAACAACATTTTGGTAACGTGCCTGCAAATAGGCCGTCGCTCCCGTTGCAATAAGCGCCGTAAATGCAAGCGCACCAATGCAATAGGGCGTTAGTATCAACTTTTGCGGACCCATTGCAGGCATGAAGGCCAGCAGGATGATCGAAGCCGCCACAAGCTGAGTTGAAGTTACCATCATCGTTGCGGAATGCTCATCGTGAGTTATTTCGATCGCGGAGTGGAGTGCTTTGTCCACCCATACGATATAGACACCAAACACCGCCGCGCAGCACAGCGTGAACACATCGCCAATGGTGATGCCTTGTGATTCGAAAGGATGGGTCATCAGGAAGATCCCAACGAGCGTGCAGAGAACAGCGATGCTAAGTTTAACGGTTAGCTTTTCACGTCCGGTAAAGAGGGAGATGAATGTAGTCCAGATGACTGCGGTTGATGTCAGGAAAGCAGATTTGGATGTGGTCGTTGTTAGCAGCCCGACGGTCTGGAAAATATATCCCAATGCGATGGCAACGCCGAGCACGAGAACATTTTTTCTAAAGGCTCGCTCTTCGCGTGTTTTTGCCACAAAAAGAAATTTTGCACCAAGCCGCGCCGAGCGAGAAATTGCAAGAAAGACAATGCTTACGATCGAGAACCGCACAACCACGAACGCCGTCGGCGATGAATCCACCAGCGCGCGTTGAACGATAGCGAACGTCGTTCCCCAGACGATGGGGATGGAGAACAGCGAGATCAGGCCAAGTGCTCGCCGTTCCGGTGTGTGATGTATATGTTTCGAGGGATCGATGTGATGATCGTTTTAATGTAGCGTATTGCTAACACTCAATCACAAAAAACATTTGAATCACATCTCTTTAATCTCAAAAAATCGCCCCAAATCAAGGTTCAGACAATATCATCCCGACCCGCTGCACCTGCCCGTTCATCCGCACGATGCACTCATACATCCCCGGTGCCATCCCACTTGCATCCAATGTAAAAGAATGCTCCCCAGCCGAAAGCTCGCCCGGAAATAGCTGCGCTACTTGCGCGCCGAGGAGATTCACCACCCTCACCTCCGCGAAGCCCACATCTTGCGACGAGAAGGTTACCGTCGTAGATTGCGAGAAGGGATTGGGGTAGGATTGAATTTGGAGCGCAGTTGTGGGCGTTTGAGCTACAGCGCTGATCGCGAATTCAGTTAGCGGGCGACTCCAAACTCCAGAACCCTGGGTTCCTGCATAGAGGATAGTTCCGTCGAAAGCAAGGCTGCTGATTTCATACTTTGGCAAGCCTGTGCTCACGTCGTTCCAACTGGTACCATTGTCCGTTGACAGAAAAACGCCATCGTAAGTATATTGAGTTGTTGCGAAAATATTCGAACCAACAGCAAGAAAGGAACTTATAGTATTTGTATCTAAAGCACCATTCGCAGGATTCCAGCTTGTCCCATTATTTGTCGATACAAATGTACCACTATCGGTTCCGGCAAAAAGGTTAGTTGATGATGGGCCTGTACTAACAACTTCTAAGGAGACGACATACGTATTAGGCAGTCCCGAACTAACTTTCTCCCATTGTGCGCCATTGTTCGTAGAATGAAAAACCGCGCCGGCAGTTCCAGCGAAAATCATTTGTGACGACGTGTTCGCCCCGCTAATTACAAGGCAAGAGACATCATTCTCTGTCAAGCCGGAATTGGAAGCATTCCAAGTTGTGCCATTGTCAGTGGAAATAAAAACACCCTGTCCGACCTTACCTGCCCAGGTTTCAGTACCTGCAAAGATGGTTGTAGCATTCGCAGCAAGAGTGAAAACATTTTGGATGGCGGCACTCTCTTTCCATGTTATTCCACTGTCATCCGAAACGTAGATAGCGCTCAATGTACCGGCAAAGATTGAGGTGCCAAATTTTAACATAGACCGAACATTATTTCCCAAAATGTTTCCTCCGGTCGGAGCAACCCATAATGCACCCTGGTTCGTAGTATAATAAAGCGGATGTCCCGTATTGGTTACCGGGACCAAGCTAGAACCCGCGATGAGTATATTCCCACCGGAGCGGCTTGGAGTAACTAAAAGGGAGTTGATTTCCGTGTTAACCGGTAAGCCAGAGTTAGCATCCGACCAATTCGATCCGTTGTCCGTTGAAAGGATGACACCATTAGTGGTAGTTCCTGCAAGAATAGTCACAGGCGTCGTTTTCGCGATAACAAAAGCATTAATACCAGAGGCTCCTAAGCCAGCGTTAGCTTTTGTCCAACTGCTTCCATTATCATTGGAAACAAAAGCACCACCTGGATACACCGATGCAAAAATAGAAGAGCCATTTGTAAAAAGATAAGAAACTAAAAGTGTATCCGCCAAACCGTTGCCCACGGAGTTCCAACTTAAACCATTATCGGTCGATCGAGAAACACCAAACACAGCCGAAGTAGAATTACTCGACATTCCAGCAAAGAGATTCACACCGCTCACGGTTAGCGCCCAAATGTGATTATTCGATACACTGTTTCTGCCGTCCATGTCATCCCTTTATCAGAAGACTGAAACATGCCCTTACTTGTTCCTGCAAAAATCACTGGCGAAGCACTTAGATCACCCGTAATTGCGAAATTTGATATATCAGGATTGCTGGGTAAGCCATTGCTTGCGTTGCTCCAGCTTGTGCCATGGTCGGTCGTTCGATAGACACCTTGATAAAAGCCAGCATATAGATCAGACCCACTCGATGCAAGTGTCTGTGTGACAAGTCCGGATAAACCGCTATCGACAGTCACCCAACTTTGGCCCTCATCAGATGAGCGATAAACATCTCCAGCAGTATTCGACGCAAAAAGCATTGGCGATAAGGTGTTCGAGTCTGTTACTGTAAGAGCGTTAATAAAACCATCTGTAATGCCATTATCCACGGATGTCCAGGTAACGCCATTGTTCGTCGAACGAGAAACCCCATCGCCGCCGACAAAAAGATCGGTGCCGATAGAGGCCATCGCGGTAATAGTAATATTATGCGGCCCGTTGGTCTGAGCCCACTGAGCGTTCGCTTCTTGAGAAGTTGCGAAAAGGAACAACAAGAACGAAGCGATGAAAAAGGATGCTGATTTCATAAGTGAATCTTAAAAGAATTAATTGAATTCAAGGGTTGCCAAAGTTCAATGAGTAATAAAAAATGCCTCATATCTCACCTTGACCCCGGCCATCTTCTTCTTCGTCCATGATTTGCTTTCGGCTTTTGGTTGGAGTGATGGGCGGGTTTCTGCGGTTGCCGTTGCTGGTTCCCATCCTGGCGCGGTTCAATGCGAGTTTTCGCGTGTTGCGGCTTGGAATGTTGTTGTGGCTTTGTAATCGTAAGTTTCGGCGCGGGGCCACGATCGTCATGAGCATGAGACCGATCGCTATGCCCGAATGGATTATCGTGCGCGACGGGAATTTTCTTTCCGGTCAGCTTTTCGATGTCGCGGATGTAGGGTTTTTCGTCGGGCTGGCAGAAGGAGATCGCGTTCCCGGATGCTCCGGCGCGTCCTGTGCGTCCGATACGGTGCACGTATGTTTCCGGGATATTGGGAATTTCGTAGTTGATGACGTATTGCAGTTCATCAATATCGATCCCGCGCGCGGCGATGTCGGTTGCGACAAGCACGCGCGTTTTCTGCAACTTGAAATTATTGAGTGCGCGCTGACGGGCATTCTGCGCTTTGTTGCCGTGAATGGCTTCGGCTTTGATGTGATTTTTCTCTAAGGTACCAGTTGGAACGACGTGAGCACAGGCTTGCCAAAGTATGAAATCAGCAGCCTTGCTTTCGACGGAACTATCCTC
>Ga0206943_1104_pt1 | contig 21364 bp, 19 predicted proteins | sample Alteio_BWOrgHeat_7_FD_153243 | JGI IMG/M metagenome (GOLD analysis project Ga0206943, IMG submission 153243) | Enriched cells from forest soil in Barre Woods Harvard Forest LTER site, Petersham, Massachusetts, United States -... | ecosystem: Environmental > Terrestrial > Soil > Temperate forest > O... | reverse complement strand
GGCGTCGCGCGCAATGATCTGCGATATCTGACCAACCGCCACCGACACGGCATCGTCGTAATCGCCCGATCGGAGATACGGAACCATCTGCCGCCCGATATCACCGACTCTCGAATCCGGCAGAATTGACTCAAGCCCGTAGCCAGTCGTAATCCATCGCTTGTGATCCTGCACGGCCAGCAGAATCATCACACCACGATCCTTCTGGCCGATCTTCCATGAATCCCAAAGCTGTACAGAAAAATCCTGAATCGGTACGTCATCGAGTGTCTTGATCGTCACAACAGCGATCTGAGCATGCGCCTGATGGTCCACCTGCGCGCACAGCTGGTTGATTTGCTGCTTCGTTTCCGGCGTCAGGACATTGGCAAAGTCGCTGACATAGTTCGTGGGCTTAGGAAGATCCTTGACCGCTTCCGCACGCGCCACCGCTGGGGCTAAAGCAACTGCGAAGACAATCATCACAGCGGCTGTCAGGAACTTACGGATAGCGAAAGACTTCATCTCCGCTATTCTACCTGTGTGCAAATGCTGAAAGATGCATCTAAACTTGGCAGCAAAGGGAGTGCTCCATGCGCCGTCTTCTCCTCTTCCTGAGTGCCGTCTTATTTCTGTCCCCGATCGCGCAGCAAACCTGGGCGCAAGCACAGAAAGATCCGCTGAATGATGAAGAGATTGATCAGGTGCGCGAACTCGGCGACCGGCCCAATGATCGAGTCAAGCTCTATGCGAAGTTCATCGAACAGCGCATCACGGCCATCAAACAGCTATCAACCGATAAGAACGCGCAAAACCGTTCTGCCGAACTGCGCGCCAAAATCGAGGAGTTCACTCGCCTCGTCGACGAACTGCAGGACAATCTCGACACCTATGACTCCCAGCACGCCGATGTCCGTAAGGCACTGAAAGACCTGGTTCCGGCAAGCGACAAGTGGGAGTTGACGATCCGGCAGCCTCCCTCTGACCCAAATTATGAATTTGCCCGCAAGACCGCGGTCGAAGCGGCACAAAGCATCAGCGATCAGGCAAAGACGCTCCAAAAAGATCAGGAGAAATATTTTGCCGAACATAAAGATCAGGCCGGCAAGAACGGAAATGGACCTTCCTGATCGCAGCTTGCGGCGGACCCAAAATCAGATGCACCTGTGCTACGCTCAGGTTGAGTGAACCCCGAGCTTTCGCGTTTATTTGAAGAAGAGTATCGCGCTATCCGTCCGCGCGCTCCTATTCCACCTATTCATGTTCGTTTCTACCGCTTCACCAGCCTGAACACAACCATTCGTCTCCGTGAAGGACAGATCAAAGTCCACCTCTCCGATCTTCTCGAAGGCGCACCTGACACGGTACTGCGCGCCATCGCGCATATCCTGCTTGCCAAGCTTTATCGCAAGCCGCTCGACCCATCACACAACGCGCGCTATCGCAGATTCGCGTCGAGCGAAGGAGTGCTGCGGCAAACAGAGCGCATCCGCCAAACGCGTGGGCGGAAAAAGATTTCAACCGCCAAAGGCGACTACTACGATCTGGACGAAGTCTTCGAAACCTTGAACCGGCGCTTCTTTCACGGCCTGCTTGGCCGTCCACTGCTTACATGGAGCGAGCACAAGGCGCGCCGCCTGCTTGGCCACTACGACGCAGCCCACAACACCATCATGGTCAGCCGCGTCTTCGACCGCAGAAACACGCCACGCTACGCCATCGAATATCTGATGTACCATGAAATGCTGCACCTCAGACATCCTGTTAAAGTGCGGAAGGGACGCCGCTGCGTACACCCGCGAGAATTTCAGGCCGACGAAAAGTTGTTTCCTGAACTCGAGCAGGCCAAGGCGTACCTCAAGCAGCTGTGAGGCATTAGAGAATGCTGTCATCGTTAACGTAAGAGGTGTCATCCTGAGCGCAGTGAAGGATCTGCTTTTGATTTCCCTGTCCCTTCAGATTTAATAAATCAAAGCCACCTTCCGCTTCACCTCAAACTCCTCCAACGCGCCCCGCCAATCCTCGGCAATTCTCGCCGGATCAACTCCATTCATCAGCGACTCCAGCACATTCCGGTTCGCAAGCAGCGTATTGATCCGCTCCAGCTTGTAATCCTGCGGATACAACTTATGCAAAGCCGACGCAATTTCAACTCCCAGTTCCGGAGAATCGAGCACATTCCTGTCGAGAACCAGCACCCGTGCACCATGGCAAATCTCGCCAGCATAGGGATAAGGCTTTTGCGGCGTGAAATCCACCGGAACAAAACGCACTCCCGGCAGAAATCGCGCATTCAAATAGCGTGCAAGCTTACGCCCGTCGATCCATGGTGCCCCAAAAAGCTCAAACGGAGCGTCTGTCCCCCGACCCACTGAAATATTCGTCGTCTCCACGAGTCCAAGCGCCGGATACAAAATTGCTTCTTCTAGATCGCGCAGATTAGGCGAAGGATTCACCCACACGAGCCCAGTCGAGTCATACCAATCGCCGCGTTGCCATCCCTGCATCTTCACCACGGTCAATGGAGCATGCAGGTTGCGTTCGCGATTAAAATATCGCGCCAGTTCGCCCATCGTCATACCGTGGCGCACGGGCAGCGACATATAATGGACGTAACTCTCAGCGTCTTTATCTGACAGCGGCCCCTGCACAAACGCGCCATTGATCGGATTCGGCCGATCCAGCACCACGATGTCAGTCCCTGTCTTTGCTGCGGCTTCCAGAAAATATCCCATCACCGTCTCATACGTATAAAAGCGCACCCCGGCGTCCTGAAGATCGATCACCACCGCATCGAGCGAGCGCATCTCATCAGGAGATGGCCGCCTCTGCGCGTCCGTCGTTCCATACAAACTGAGAATCGGCAGTCCAGTCTGCACATCTTTCGCGTTGCCGATCTCTTCCGAATCTTGTGCTCCACGAATGCCATGCTCGGGGCTGAAGAGTGTTTTCAACTCAATCCCATTGGCATGTGCCAGAACGTCAATCGTCCTGCGCCCGGCCGCATCCACGCCTGTCTGGTTGGTCAAGAGACCGATTCGCAAATGGCCGCCATGTTTTTTAGCCAATGCTCGAATCTCAGCAAAATCTTCCGCCTCCAGAACATCGATACCTGTTTTCACATCACCATTGCGAGCAATCCATCGCCGCATTCCGCTGAGTGATTCGTTATATCCAGTAAATCGTGCCAAAAGCTTCCCGCCATCGGGAACAATACCCAGCGCCGAAGCTGCCGCGTTCGCAATCTCTCTGCGCAGCGCAACCGTGCTCTTCCCTCCATTTGGATGTACCGCGTTGGTAAGCACAATCAGATAGCTATCTGAGACAGGATCGATCCACAAAGACGTGCCCGTGAATCCGGTATGCCCGAACGATCCCACTGGAAAAATCTCCCCGCGATTGCTCGAATACGGTGACTCGATGTCCCATCCAAACCCCCGCAATGCAGTCGCCGTAGCAGGCTGCTCCGGCGTCACCATCTTCTGCAACATTGCACGGGAGACAGGAAACCTGCTCGTCCTACCCGCAAGCCGATCGAGAAGATTCTGCGCATAGACGGCAACATCGTCCGCTGTGCTGAAGAGCCCCGCATGCCCGGCAACTCCGCCCATGCGCCGCGCTGTAGGATCATGCACAACGCCGCGCAGCATCACTCCATTCTCATACTGAGTTGGCGCAATTCGATCACGCCACTCCACTGGAGGCAGATAGCCCGTATCACGTAACCCGAGCGGTACGGTGATTTTCTGCCGAACATATTCATCTTCGGACATGCCGGAGAGCTTCTCCACCAGGGCACCCAGCACAATGTAATTGATGTCGCTGTAGACAAAGCGAACACCCGGTGGCGTTGCGGGCTGAATCGCAAATGCCTGCCGAAACGCCTCAGCCTTTCCTTCCCACGGCTGCTCCAGGGAGAGATCGGGTGGCAATCCGGAATAGTGCGTCAGCAACTGACGAATCGTAATATCTTGTTTGTCGTTCGCCGCGAAGTCAGGCAGATACTTCGCCACAGGATCGTTAAAGCTCAGTTTCCCCTGCTCGGCGAGCAGCATCACGGCCGTCGCCGTCATCATCGGCTTCGTCAGCGAAGCCATGTCGAAGACGGTATCCAGAGTCATCGCTTCGCGCACCGGCTCCAGCGAGCGCTCCCCATAAGCTTTGCGAAAGGCCACATGTCCACCATGTCCAATTTCGACAACCGCTCCAGGAATCTGCCCCTGCTCTACAGCTTGTCCGACCAGCGTGTCAATGGATGTGAAGTCCGGCCTCTGCCCGAAAGCACAACAACCCGCACACGCAACAGCCAGAAACACAGCCCACCGACCCCGCATCATCTACAATTCGCTCCTCACACTGTTACGTTTTCCCACAAGGCTCGACAGGTACCCAATTCCGAACGTGACAACCGCGCCGATTGCCACATACCAGGTCCAGGCAATCTTAGGAAAAACTATGTTGTGCCCCAGCACTGTCGCGTGAATCTCCGAGCTTTGCCGCCACAGCAAGAGATTCAGCACGCACCCAAAAAGCAAACCGATCATCGTGCCGCCTTCATTCGCGCGTTCTGTCAGAGTGCCAAGGAGAAAAACGCCCAGCATCCCGCCCCACAGAACGGACGCGATCGAAAGCCCGATCTCCAGCACATGCCCACTGCCGCGCGAAACGATGGCCAGAGCCAGCAGAACAGCGGCCCAGCCCAGCGTCATCAGCCGCGAGAGCCGCGTCTTATGCGATTCGCTCACATCCGGTCGCCGCAACAAATAAAAGTCGACCATTGAAGTCGACGCCAGTGAATTCAGCGCTGCGCTCAGGTTCGACATAGCCGCAGCAAGGATAGCGGCAATCATCAACCCGGAGATCCCCGCCGGCATCTGCTGCACAATAAATTGTGGAAAGAGCCGGTCCGCGCTTGCAACATGCGGCGTCAATCCCGTCTGCTGGTAATAGACATACAACCCCGCGCCAATCAAGAGAAAGAGCGTGAACTGGACAAAAATCACTACACCGCTTGAGAGCAGCGCCAGTCTCGAATCGCGCAGATTCTTAGCCACCAGCAGACGTTGCACCATCAGCTGATCGGTTCCATGACTCGCCATCGTCAGGAAGCAGCCTCCAATCACGCCGGCCCAGAACGTATACGTCTGCGAAACAGAAAGCGAGAAGTGAAAGACCGTCAGCTTGCCCGCAGACGACGCAACGGACAGCAGCGTATGCGCGCCGCCAGGAATGTATCTGCACACTGACCACAGACTGACCAGCGTTCCCAATACATAGAGAAACATCTGCAGCACATCCGTCCAGATGACAGCCTTCATGCCACCTTCGAATGTATACAGCAGAGTAAGCAGGGACAGAATAACGATCGACGCAACATCGCCCGTGCCCAGCGCGACACCAACGACAATCGCGACAGCAAAGACGCGCACACCCTCCGCCGCAGCGCGCATCACGAGAAACAGCAGCGCAGTGAGCCGATGAAGACGCGTCCCAAAGCGCTCGCCGATCAACTGATAAGCAGTCATCAGCTCGCCGCGAAAATATCGCGGCAAAAACAGAATGCAAATCACGATCCGTCCCAGCAGGTATCCAATCGCGATCTGCAGGAACCCGAAGTCACCGGTAAACGCAATGCCGGGAACGCTTATAATCGTCAGTGTGCTCGTCTCCGCGGCAACAATAGAGAGCGCAATCGCCCACCATGGAATATTTCGGTCGGCAAGAAAGTAGCTCTTGATCGACCGCTCGCCCTGCTTGCGAAAGCTCAGCCCAAACCACGTGATCCCTATCAGATAGAGAACGACGAGAACCAGATCAACAGTGCGAAGCGGTATATGCATCAGTGAACGTTACATATTACTTACGAGAGACAGCTTGCGCGATGCCGAGCGACTCCGGCGACGGTAGTGTATGCATCGCAATCCATTGCTGGCGCGCCCCCCGAAGCTTCTCCGCGCGAACAATCCACAGCTGCATGGCCACATCGTATTCAGCCAAAACATTATCCAGCCAGTAAGGACGGTTCTCCTTCAGCCACGCGTCTTTGAAAATCTCACGGATGTATCCATAGCCGTCGCGTAGATCCTGACAGCGGCCATTTACGCCCGAAAGATTCCACAGCCTGCCAGACATATGCTTGCGCGTCTCCGGATCGCTTTGCGCCTGATACAGCTTTTGATACCCCTCCGCGATATCTCCGGCCGTTTGTAACTTGAACGCGATGAAATCCATTCTCCGTGCGCCCAGTTCCATCGCGTCTACAGCCTCGGACTCTCGCAGATTCCCAGCCTGCCGCGCCTGCGCAATCAGCGTCAATGCGCGCTCCGCATTCGTCCTCACCTCGGGAAGTACCGGCGCAATCTTCGCCGCCGTCTCTTGCCCTTCGGCGCTCCACGGGTCAAGCCAGAACAGTGCATCCCGTGCGTCCTCCACTCCCGCCTTCTCAAAGGCGAGATGAACCTGCATCAATGCAAGTTGCGCCCGATCCAGATCGCCAGTCGCATCGCCATGAAAGACCTTCCCATAGTTTTGCTGAAACTCGGCGATATCGCTCGAACCAGACTGCCAGCCCGCAGCGGCCCCAAACAGAACGCCGTACCAGTCTTCCGCAAACAAAGCTTCGCCATCGTCATCCCAGATGGTGTTGAGCATGCCTGTGCTCCCGGCCTTTTGCCCGGCAGCAACAAACCCCTGAATGTTCTTGAGAGCAACATTGTTATTCGGATAGACGCGGTTCCAGTTGTTCACCCCCGGCGCGACCCATGTTTCCATCCCTGCATTCGTGTAAGGATCGAGCCACTTGCTGAAGCTCTCTTCCGGCTCGTAATGCCACGCTACTGCGATCATGTCCTTCGGCAGCTTCGGCACCAGTGCCGGATCATTCATCGCCATGTCGCCCCAAAAAAGCAGCCTGCGATTCAGCGGCGCAAGCTCCGCATGAATCTTCGTAAGAAAGTCGATGTAGACCGCCCCAAGGCCGCGCTGTTTTACCTCATCGGCGGTCTTTCCCTGACCCAGTTCAGCTGTCTCATCGGCGCCGATATGCAGAAATGGCCCGGGATAAATCGCCGCAAGCTCCGTAAACCAATCCTTGATCACCTGCAGAGAGCCAGCCTCACCCGGAGCAAGCACAGAGCCGCCCAGAACCTCCGCCAGGTGCGCGTATTGCTGCCACGTCAACACATGATGCAGATGTCCAAAGGCCTCCTGCTCCGGCACAATCGTCACGTGATGCTGCTTCGCGTATTCGACCAGCGCCACCGCATCCGCCTTCGATATCGAACCACCCGGCAGCGCAGCCAGTGGATTCGAAGCATATTGCATCGTGTTCTCAAAGTAAGGCGAATACACATTCAGCTTGTAAGCCGCAAAGATGCGAATCTGCTTCTTCTGGAATTCCAGCATCGGCACTGGTCCGCGCGACAGGTCGTCATGTACGCCGCGATATTTCATCGCAGGCCAGTCGCGTATCAGGCACCCCTGAAAAACCGCGTGGTCACCCGTACCTGAAACCAGTTGCTTCGCCGTCTGCGCTCCGTAAAAAATTCCAGTCGCAGTATGCGCAATGACATAGACGCTGCCCTTCGTTGTAAAGAGAAAGTAGCCCTCATCCATCATTTGCGAATCGAAGGAAAGCTTCTCGTCCGCCAGCAGACGCTTTGCTGCCGAAGAGGTATCCCGCAGCAGATAGAGACGAGCGCCTTTCGCCGAGCGCACAATGCCTCGCTCCTTCAGAAATGCAACCAGGTCCTCACCAGCGAAGGAATCGTCAGCATCTTTTGTCAGAACTGAAAGCGAAACGCCGCCAGCCAGAGAAATGGCCTCTCGGCTTTGAAATTCGCGCGGCTCGGGAATCAACGACGGCCGCTGCGCCTGAGCGCCGGCGAAGGCCGCAGCGGCAACGGCCGAACTGAGAGCAAAACAGCGAAGATAAGTCTGGATCACCTTGTCAGAGTTTCCGCGAAAGTATTGATCTATTGAAGCAAAAGACTTAAAACAAGAGCATACCGATTACAAGTTCAAACGCAAAGCCGTCAATGAACACTGACTGCAAAACAAGTAGGGCGCTCGATAATCGAGCGCCCTACTTGATGTGATGATCCCTGTCTATTGCTCTACGGAGCACCCGATCCCACCGACCGGCTCTGCGTAATCGCGTTCGCAGTCGTAGTCGTTGAACTGCTCCCGGCATATTGCGTAGTGGTGTGTACATCTACGCCATTGCCCTGCAGCAGAATCGACGACGACACAATATCCGTGTCCGTGCGAATCACCGTCAGATAGGGGCTGTCCTGCGCAATCGTATAAACTTTGCCGATTGGCGCATTGTAAGTGGAAGCGATCGAGCGCGGATGCCCATTCACCTGCAACACCGACTCAACCGTAAAGCTCGAAAGGTTCACGACCGTGACCGTGCCATCTCCCTCATCGGCAACATAGACACGGCTTCCGTCCTGTAGTACGGATACCGCGGCCGGATGGCTTCCGGGCTTCAGTTTCACCGTCGCCAGCACCTGTCCGAAGTTGGCCGTGTCCGTAAAGCCTTCCACCGGCCCGTTGATGCTCACATTGATGATGCTGATCGAATCGTCATCGTAGTTCGCCGTCACCAGCAGCGCCGCCGGCGCGTAGAGGTCGGCATGTACGGGCCCCTTGCCGACGTTGATCGTCGCGTTCGTCATGTACTGGCTCTGCGAATCCGTATCGAGTTGGTTCTTGGCGCTGTCTATAACCGTAAGCGTCCCGCTCCCACGGTTCAGGATGAACGCTCGGCGCCCATCGGCAGTCATCAATCCATAGACTGGGCAGATACCAACCGGTAGCCGACTATTCACCGTGGTCGTGGACACCTGAATTCCATCGGCCTCGCCATTTGTTGTGGGTACGGCGCCCGAACTCGGATCGCACTGCCCCCACGTCACGCCACTCCCGTCCGTACCGTTCCCCTGACTGATCGAGTAAATGTACTGGGCACCCGCGGAGCCGATGACATTGATCACGCTCGGGGCAACCGGGATCTCCTGCTTAAGTGACGCCGGGCTTCCGGTCAGCGCCCCAATGGACGTTCGGTTCTGCTCAACTACGAATTGACCTGAGTTGGTCGCCAGCAAATTGGTCGGCAGCGTGCTTCCATTGGCGTCCTTGGGCAGAGTCGTGGTCAGCACATTTTTCGATTGCAAACTCGTGCTCAACGGAACCGAGCTGACCGTACCGTCGCAATTTGTGCTGTATGCCGTGGAGCCCGTCGCGTCCAGTGCAAATGTCAGCGGCCCGGTACCAAGGGTAGCCAGCGCCATAACGGCGTCCCCGGAAACATCCAGCAGCGTCACAACTCCCGGCTGAGTATAGGGCGTTCCCGGGCAAGGAGACGACCCCGTCTGCTGCGTCAGCCCGGGCTGGGAAAATGCAACTACATATGCGGTCGGCTGCGGCGCCGGGCCGGTGGGAGCTATAGGGGTAACAACCGGACGATACTGGTTGCCGCATCCAGAAACACCCGCCAAAGCCAGCACCCCGACGGCAAACCATGGGCCCCTAGGCCCGGTGACACTTCGCACTCTCAGACACCTCATTCAGCAACGAATCCTGCACCGGCATTTTCCAACCTGCTCAAACCCAGACCTGTACTTCCACTGACCTCGACAGCAAGCAAAAGGTCAACTGGCAAACTACGGCAAAGCCTGCAACAATCGGTACGAAATGCCTTAGAAATTAGATTGTAAATCACTCACGCATTTCGATTTGCCTCTCACGTCAGGAAAACCCCGATGCACCAGAAAAACCGCTCAGGCGCTACGCTCTATTGGCAATCGCAATTGCTTCTACTGATTGTAGTGCCTGCCTCCTGCCTCTGGATATTCCTGCAGGCCATGTACGCCTGGAGCTTTCGCGATCCTGTTCTTCTGCAGATGGCCGCAATCAGCATCGCGTTTGGCCTATTGGTCTGGATGCTGCGCGCTGCCACCGCCCATGCCGCAGTGACCGGAGCCATCATCACGGCCTGTCTCTACCTGCGCACGCCCGGCTGGCGAACAGCCCTCTTTCCTCTCATCGTCTTGCTCGTCCTCACGCTGGTCGCCACGCGCGTCGGTCGAGCGCACAAAGAACATCTCGGCACCGCCGAGGCCAGGCGTGGACGAAAAGCATCACAGGTAGTCGCCAATCTGGGAGTAGCCGCGCTCGCCGCTATTCCCCTGACTGCAACCCAGCTCTTCACTCCATCAGTTCGAACCCAGGCCGCATCGTTAGCGGCCATTGCAGCGGCCATGGCCGAAGCCGCCGCCGACACTCTATCTTCTGAACTGGGCCAGGTCTTTGGCGGTCAGCCGCTCCTGCTGACTACTCTCAAGCCCGTCCCCGTGGGAACCGACGGCGGAGTCACGCTGGCGGGAACAGCCATCGGATGCATCGGGGCCGCCGTCATCACCGCCGTCTCTGCCGTCACCTTTTCCCTGAACTTGAAAATATCAGCCGAGGTCTTCTCAGCCGCAGTCCTGGGTTTCTTCGCCGACAGCCTTCTCGGAGCCACCTTCGAACGCCGCGGATGGCTGAACAACGATGCCGTCAACTTCCTCTCGACACTCGCAGCTGCGCTAGCCGCCGGATGGCTCGTATCACGGTAAAGAACACACCGTTGTCATCCTGACTCTGACTCTGAGCACAGCGAAGAAAGGAAAGGATCTGCCTTTCTCCGAAAGCAGCACGAAACGGGGTGCCCCATCCTTTCGCGCCTTTTGCGAAAGGGTGGGAAAGTACGAACCATCCCCCGTCGCGTCTCACAAACCAACGAATCAGTGCAGATGCAATCGCCAAGCCGTGTAGCTGATAATCTCATGCGCCATCCGCGAAAAAGACTCTTGCCAGCTGATGCTCCGCCCTACAGGTCGTGGCGAAGTATAGACATGCAGTCCCAGCCTCTCGCACAGTGCATGGATACGAAACAGATGCGTCCCGTCGCTCACCACGATGACGCGGTTCAGATGATTCGTCCGCGCAATCACTGCGAGCCGGGCAGTCGATTCTTCCGTGTTGTCGCTCTGCGTTTCGGCAATAATCGCCGTTTCCGGAACCCCATGAGCCAGCAGGTAATCGTGCCCCACGCCGCCCTCCGAGTGCTGATCGCCCTCATCAGCGCCCCCCAGAGTAATTACCATCGGAGCCAGCTTGCGCCCATAGAGGTCGAGTGCATGGTCAAGCCGCGCCCGCAGGACCGGAGAGGGTCGCCCGTCATATTCCGCGGCTCCGAAAACAGCGATTGCATCCGCCGCCCCCGCCTCGTCGCGGTCCGCGAAGTAGCGGATCTGCCCATAGACCCAGCCGATCCATGCCAACCCTGCAGCCAGGACAATCAAAATGACGCTCCGCACCAGCCTGCCGGCTGCGCTGCCCCGCCGCAGATTTGTATCAGGAACAATCATGAAATTGCCAAAGCAAAGTTTGGAACGCGCTTCGAGAAAATGGTTTTCGGGTAGAAGCACCGGGTTTCAGCCCCGGTGTATCCAGGCCAGATTTTCACCCCAGATTGACCTCAAGGATGCTGCAGTGCCAAAGCAATTTCGTGCGTCGCAATCGCGCCTTCGCGCAAGATCTGCCAGCGTTCTTCGCCACCCGAAAGATCGACAATCGTAGTTGGCAGACTACGGCCCGTAGGCCCTCCGTCCACAATCAAAGGAATTCTGTCGCCGATCTGGTCGCGCACGCACGCGGCATAGGTGCACTCCGGCGCGCCCTGCAGGTTGGCCGACGTGGCTGTAATCGGTAGGCCAAACGCGTCCGCAACCGCGCGCGGAATCACCGCATCCGGAATACGCAGCGCCACATTGCCGGTGTTCGCCGTCACCCGCAGCGGCAACCGCGAGCTCGCCTTCACAATCAGGGTCAGCGGACCAGGCCAGAATTTCTCTGCCAGGCGGTCAAAGCTCGTCCCCAGATCGCGCGCCAGTTCGTACGCCTGAGACACGTTGCCGATCAGCAGCGACAACGGCTTATGCTTCAAGCGCGACTTGATCTCGTAAATGCGCTCCACTGCGCGCAGGTTCACAGGGTCAACTGCGAGCCCATAAAAGGTGTCCGTCGGCATTCCGACAACTTTGCCGCTGCGCAAACACGAGACAACATACTCAACACGCTCCGGTTCTGGTTCATCCGGATGTATGCGCAAAATCTCCGCAGACAAGGCGACTCCTTCAGGAATTCCAGCACGTAAACCACAGACGAAAACCGGCATGCACAAGGTTCACGATAAAATCGCACCCATGCCGCCGGCTTCAAATCACGCGCATGTTCGCATTGTACAAAGCCGGCAGAACGCCCGGGTAAAAGAATTACGCGCCGCCCTCCGGAAAAGCGAGAAGACCGGCTCAGGACTGATCGCCCTCGAAGGGCAGCACCTCGTCGAAGAAGCCCTCCGCAGCGGCCTGCGCATCGCAACCCTATTCGTCCGCAGCGGCAGTATCAACCTTGCCAACAACCTCTCGCTCCAGCCTCAAACCGAAATCCTCGAACTCCCACCCGAGATCTTCGCAAGTGCCGCAACAACCGAATCACCCCAGCCCATCGCAGCGCTCGCCGAAGCCCCGGTGTTCAGCCTCGAACAAATCCTCGCTGAGCCGCGCCCCCCCAAACAACATACATTGATCATCGTCTCAGCCGGGCTGCAGGACCCCGGCAATCTCGGCACCATCGTCCGCTCCGCCGAAGCCTTCGGCGCAAGCGGAATTGTAACTCTCCCCGGCACAGTAAGCATCTGGAACGCGAAAGCTCTCCGCGCCTCGTCAGGATCGGCGTTCCGGCTACCCGTTGTATCCGCAACCGTCAAAGATCTCTTTCCCGCCCTCCGCTCCCATCGGATCGGCACCCTCGCCACCACAGTAGATGGAGGCACACCGGCCCAACAACTCGATCTCACGCAGCCCACAGCAATCTTCATCGGCAACGAAGGCAGCGGCCTGGCATCAGAACTCATCAACCAGTGCGATGAGCGAGTAACCATCCCCACCCCCGGCCCGGTCGAATCTCTAAATGCGGCCATCGCCGCGAGCATCCTACTCTATGAAGCGGCACGCCAGCGCACAACGGTTGATCAAGGCTGACAAAGCGAATCGCGTAAGACCAGATCAAGGAGCGGCCTGGTTTGAAAGAAGACCTCAGCAGGCCTGCCGGGCTCAGGATTCGGTCGCACCACGCGCATCCCCGGCAGCGAATTCAGATACTGCAGGAAATACTGGGGCCCATCGAGATTGAAGCTGGCTCCGCCGGGGTTTCGATACTTGTAGTTACCGTTCGGCAGCTCCTCCCAAGCGCGTTTGAAAGGCTTCGAGTGCATGTACCCCTCGAAGGTCATCTTGAAAATGACGCTAGGATACACAGGGTGGGTAGAGATCGGTCGGAGTGGGCTTGAAAGGCGGGGTGAAGGCAGTATCCTTGACACCGCCGAAGTTCACATAGAAGTGAAGTTCGCGCCGGTTACGCCGTTGCGTGCATTCGATCGTGAACGTGGGCGAAGCCTGAGGACTTGGTTCCAGTGACAATGGACTCTCCCCCATGTCGGCCGCTAGCAACAGGCGAAGATATTCAGTACCGGAACTTGGGTCTGTGCCACGAAGACTAAATAGTCCGGGAGCGAGCCGCACAATCTGCGGAGAATCATCCTGCGCCCATCCAGGGAGCCCGGCAAAAACCAAAGCAAAGAAAAAAGACCAGCGAACCAAGTAGCAATCCGAACAACACTGATTCAAAACTGAAAGCAGCATACCCTGAAGACCGCATAGCGCAGAGCATGTTCGTGCATTTTGCCGGCAGCAGCACGAAAAAGGGTGCCCCATCCTAACGCAGTTAGGGTGGGAAACCTCAACCGCAAACCAGCCATAGAGCACCTAATCCTTGGCGCAGTCACCACATAATCTGCAATCATCTAACCAGGAAGATGAGCCTATTCGGCACCACCCCCGACCTAGCCACGCCAGCCAAGCACGCCCCGCTGGCTGAGCGCATGCGCCCGCGCACACTCGACGAATACGTCGGCCAGGAACACCTGCTCGCCCCCGGCAAGCCCCTCCGCGTCCAGATCGAGCGCGATGACGCCTCGTCCATGATCTTCTGGGGCCCTCCCGGCGTCGGCAAAACCACCCTCGCCAAAATCATCGCCGAAACCACCAAGGCCACCTTCATCGAATTCTCCGCCGTCCTCTCCGGTATCAAGGAAATCAAAGCCGTCATGGCCGATGCGGAAAAAGCCTCAACCTACGGCTCGCGCACCATCCTCTTTGTCGATGAAATTCACCGCTTCAACAAAGCCCAACAGGATGCATTCCTCCCCTACGTCGAGCGCGGAACCATCCGCCTCATCGGTGCGACAACCGAAAACCCATCTTTCGAGATCATCTCCGCGCTCCTTTCCCGCTGCCGCGTCTACACCCTGCACGCGCTGACCGACGAACAAATCCTTCATCTGCTCGAACGCGCTCTCGCCGACGAAAAGCGCGGCCTCGGTGCGCTCCATATTGAAGCCGATCACGAAGCACTTGAACTGCTAGCCGGTTACTCCAACGGAGACGCGCGCCACGCCCTCAACGGCCTCGAAGTAGCCGCCAGACTCGCGCAATCAGCAAAAACAAAGATCACCAAAGAAATCGCGACAGAGGCTCTGCAACAGCGCGTTCTGCTCTACGACAAGCAGGGCGAAGAGCACTACAACCTGATTTCCGCGCTCCACAAATCCGTGCGCAACAGCGACGCCGACGCCTCGCTCTACTGGCTCGGCCGCATGCTCCAATCCGGCGAAGACCCGATGTACGTCGCCCGCCGCGTCATCCGCATGGCCGTCGAAGACATCGGCCTCGCCTCACCCGAAGCCCTCAACCTCTGCCTCTCCGCCAAAGACGCAATGGATTTTCTCGGCTCACCCGAAGGCGACCTCGCCCTCGCCCAAGCCGTCGTCTACCTGGCCCTCGCGCCAAAATCCAATGCCCTCTACACCGCCTACGGTGAAGTCCTCTCCGACATTGAGCACACCCGCGCCGAGCCCGTACCCCTGCACCTGCGCAATGCGCCCACAGGCCTGATGAAGACCCTCGGCTACGGCAAAGACTATAAATACGCGCACGATGAAGAAGACCGCGTCGCCGACATGGAATGCCTGCCCGAAAGCCTGCGCAACCGCACCTACTACCACCCGACAGCTGAAGGCCGCGAAAAACTCCTCGCCCTGCGCATGGAAGAGATTCGCAAAATACGCGCCAACAAGAAGCGGAAAGAAGGGTAGTGGGTCACTTTGGTTGTTTTTGAAGGCGCACGACTTTTAAAGGGTCCTGAAAAGTGGTTGTTTTGAAGGGGCACGGCTTCAGCCGATGGTTTTCTCTCACAATCGAACTTTTTCAGCAGCTCTTTGACCCACCACCCCAAAGAACATTGAGTTTCTGCCCCGTTCGCCGCTGTGCTACAGTCTCATCCGACTATTGGTTCAGCTTTCCCGGAGCAACCCATGCCCGACACAACGACTGAAATAACCGCGCAACAACGCATCATCAACGCCTGCGAAGTTGAATTCAATGCTCACGACAACGATTGCAGCGGCTTCGTCCGGGCTGTATCTCGTGATCTTGGCGTCACGCTCACCGGCCTCGCCAATGATATTGTCGACGAAATACAAGCCGCACCCTGGACCACAGTTCCCAATGGAGTTCAGGCAAAAGCCCAGGCAGACTCTGGCTTCCTCGTCATAGGCGGCCTCAAGGACGATCCCCATGGCCACGTCGTTGTCATCGTCACCGGCCCTCTTGCGGCCGGCAAGTACCCCACCGCCTATTGGGGCCGGCTCGGCAGCATCGGCAAAAAGAACACAACCATCAACTGGGCCTGGAACTCGCAGGACCGCGACAAAGTCATCTACGGATACATCGCCTTGCCGCCGCAACAATGAAGTTCATCAGCCTGCTGCTTTCCGCTCTGCTCTATTTCACTCTCGCCGAATCGCCTGACGGATTCCAGGCGCTCGTTTTCAGCGATCAGCAAGCCACCAGATTCGGTGGGTACAGCTTCCGCCTTGCAGGCCCCGACCAGCCCGACAAACCCACGACATGGCAAGGGCCGCTCACCATCGCAACCGGAGAAAAATCCTGCGATGCAAGCGTCTCGCTTGTCACCGCAGTCTATGCCGCTCAGGACTTCCCTTACGTCATCGCCGTCACCTACAGCGGATCCAGCACCCATGTACATTTCGTAACCATCGCCACCTGCGCCACGCAATGGACCACCTATAAGGCCTTCACCGATGGTGTCGACGTTCACGATAACCGCCTCTCTATCCTTCCCGCTTGTGAAAGCTCAGCCTCTGATGCCGCATCGCAATGCTCATCCGCCCGCGTCTACCAATTATCCAAAGACTCGGCTCCAGTCATCCTGAGAAAAGCCTCTCTCCAACTCACTCGGGAAAAGCTGGGAGTGGGTTTCTGGGGGCAGGCAATGGTCTCGAATCCCAGGACACCCCAGGCCGCAATCGTTCACTGAAAATATCCACACATCCTTGCTTCGTGTACCGCGCCAGCATTACCATGCTCCCTTTCAGAAACGGAGACTCATGCTCAACCGCCGAAGCTTCCTCGGAAAGTCCGCCGCATTCGCTGCCGCCGCAACTTTTGAGCGCGCCCGTCCTCTTCATGCAATGATGCAGCCGCAGGCTTTTCCGAAAGACTTCCTCTGGGGCGCAGCCACCGCCTCCATGCAGATTGAAGGCACTCCCATGAGCAAAGGCGGCGGCGAGAGCGTCTGGGATCCTTTCCTCCGCCAACCCCACGCAACCCTCGACGGCAGCACCGACACCATCGCCGACGACAGTTACAACCGCTGGCAGGAAGACATCGACGTCATTCGTCAGCTCGGCATCAATGCCTATCGCTTCTCCATCTCCTGGCCGCGCGTGCTGCCCGATGGAGCAGGCCGCGTCAACCAGCAGGCGCTCGATCACTACGACAAGTTCATCGACGCGTTGCTCGCCATCCACGTCACGCCTGTCGTCACTGTCTACCACTTCGACTATCCCGAAGAGCTGCAGAAAAAAGGCGGATGGCTCAATCCCGAAAGCCCAAAATGGCTCGCCGATTACGCCGAACTACTCACGAAACGCTACTCCGATCGCGTGAAGTACTGGCTCACCATCAACGAACCGAACATCTTCTGGAGCCTCTCCGCCGAAGCCGCCACTTTTCCGCCCGCAGAAAAGCTGCCTCCGGACAAGCTCGTTCAAGGCTCCGTAAATATCCTTCAAGGACACGGCCGCTCCGTCCAGGCAATCCGCGCCGCCGCAAAACAGCCTGTCAAAGTAGCCCTTTCCGTCGCCGGCATGATCAACATGCCCGCAACCGAATCGCCAGCCGACATCGCCGCCGCCCGCGACTCCTCGTTCACTCTGAACCCGATCCAGATCATCCCCGGAAGCCCCGGCCAGTACCTGCTCAACAACGCCTGGTGGCTCGACCCGATCTTTCTCGGCAAATATCAGGAGTCCGGCATCGCCCACTTCGGCAAAGACGCAGCCGCCGCAACCGACGATGCGCTGAAAATCATTCACCAGCCCGTCGATTACTGCGCCGTAAACCTCTATTTCGGCAGCCATTTCAAAGCCGGAGCCAACGGCAAGCCGGAAAAAGTCCCCGATCCGCCAGACATCCAGCGCACACCCTACGGCTGGGCCATCACGCCCGACATTCTCTACTGGGGACCTAAATTCCTCTACGAGCGCTACAAGAAAACAATCCTGATCACAGAAAACGGCATGTCATGGAACGACACCGTCTCACCCGACGGCCATGTTCACGACCCGGTACGCACTCAATTCATCCACGATTACCTGACAGCCTATCGTCGAGCCATTCACGACGGCGTCGAGGCGCACGGATATTTCTACTGGTCGCTGCTCGACAATTTCGAGTTCACGCAGGGCTACAAGCAGCGCTTCGGCATCACTTATGTCGACTTCGTAACCTTAAAGCGAACGTTGAAGGATTCGGCTCTAGCCTACAGAAAAATAATCGAATCGAATGACGCATCTCTCTAGCCAGAATCAATTCTACTGAGGCGGCTGAATAATGGAGAACGCCGCACCCTGAGGGTCAGCCAGCACAGACATCTGCATACCGCCCGGAGCCGTCATAAGCACGGTGCCGCCTAGATCTTTCGCTTTGGCAGTGACTGCCGGAGCGTCCGCCACCATGAAAAAGAGCATCCAGTGTGGAGGCGTATCGGGGCTACGAAATGCCGCGGGCGCCACCCCGCCAATCGCCTTTCCGCCGCTCTTGATAACCAAATACTCCGGCGGATACTTCTCATCCGGCGCAATCTGCCAGCCAAAAAGCTCCTCGTAGAATGTCTTTGCCCGGTCTGGATCCGGACTGCTCAGGTCCGCCCAGCAGAACGTGCCGCTCTCATGTTCGACTGCCGTGCCGGGATGTGAATAAGCCTGCCAGACGCTGATCGCCGTCCCCGTCGGGTCCTGAATCACGGCCATCCTCCCAAACCCACCCGCGTCGAAAGGCCCGGCCACTACTGTCCCGCCCAACTCAGCTGCGCGCGCAGCAGCGTCGTCGGCGCTCTCCACAGTGACATAGAGATTCCAGTGAGGCGGCACCATCGCACGCTCTTCTGGACTCGCCGTGTAAGTAGCGGAAACGTCGGCACCGTTCAAACTGAAAATTGTGTAGATCTGGTTCGGCGCGGTTGGATAATCAGTCGCTGTCCATCCGAACAACCCGGAATAAAAGGTTTTCGCGCTCTCCTGGCTGCTCGTCGAGAGCTCCACCCAGCAGAACATCCCCGGCGCATGCTGTTCGACTCTTGGCATGCGCCGGATTATAGCCCAGCAACGTTGCGCGCAGGCAACGGAAAACGACCTGACTTTACTGATATTTCACTGAACAACCATAAGGCCGCGTCGACGAAGTCGCCACCGGCTGACCTGCCATCGCCTCAGTCAGCGCCACTGAGACGTAGTTCTTCGATGACTTCACGTCCTCGACGTCCGTTGTAGCATGGTCGTCGATCGCGCCGTCATAGATCAACTTCCCCGAGGGATCGATCACAAACATATGCGGTGTAGTCTTCGCCGCATACTCATGCCCGATGGCCCCGGTTGGATCAAGAAGCGCAGCCGTTGGGGATGCCTTCTCCTTGCTCAAATATGCATTCTCCTGCGCGGCCGTCATATACCCCTGTTCCCCCGGAGCTGACGAGAGCACCGTCAACCACACCACGCCCTTACCTGTCCATTGCTTCTGGAGCGTCTGCATATTCCCGCTCGCATAGTGCTTCACGGTAAAAGGGCACCCATTGTTCGTCCACTCCAGGACCACAAACTTCCCCCGATATTCGGAGAGCTTGTGCGTATTTCCATTGGAATCGGTTCCGGTGAAGTCAGGAGCGGAATCGCCCACGCGGACCGCGTAAGCAGCAACAGAAACGGCAACCGCCGCCACCAGCATGCCAACAGATAAGAAGGATTTGCGAATCATACACACCTCGCGAAGAAGGCCCGTATTAATTGCAGATACTCATTTTGACGCGAATCTCCGCCATTGGTCGATCAAAGTGTGACGAAATCTGTGATAAACGATTAAGTGCAACGCTATCCAGCCTTGCAAAAATCCCCCAGTAAGACACAAAAACCGGGTGCCCCACGTTCGCGAAGCTAACGTGGGGTGGTTGACCTCAGCCAGCAGAAGTCACTTCACCTGCGGCACCGGCAGAGGATTCCGATCCGCAAACTGCCACTGATGCCAATACGGATAGATCGGCTGCACGGCGCTAGCCTTATCGAGCTTCGCTACCTGCTCCGCCGTAAGGTTCCAATCCGCGGCGGCGAGGTTCTGTTTCAATTGCTCCTCATTCCGCGCTCCCATAATCACGCTGGCAACCGTAGGCCGCTGCAGCAGCCAGTTCAACGCTACCTGCGGGACCGTCTTCCCTGTTTCTTTAGCGACCTCAGCAAGAGCATCCACGACCGTGTACAGATATTCATCGTCCACCTGAGGCCCGTAGTCCGCCGTCTTATGCAACCGGCTCGTCTCCGGTAGAGGGTGCCCGCGCCGAATCTTACCCGTCAGACGTCCCCATCCCAGCGGACTCCAGATCAGGGACGAAACCTTCTGATCTAGCCCCAGAGGCATCAACTCCCACTCATACTCGCGCCCCACCAGCGAGTAGTACACCTGGTGCGCCACATACCGCGCCCACCCATAGCGCTCTGAGATAGCCAGTGACTTCATCAGGTGCCATCCGGAAAAATTCGAGCAGGCGATGTACCGCACTTTCCCTTGATGCACGAGCGTATTCAACGTATCCAGAGTCTCTTCAATCGGCGTCGTCGCATCGAAGCCGTGCATGTGGTAGATATCGATATAGTCCGTGCCTAGACGCTTCAAACTGGCGTCACATTGCTGAATCAAGTGGTAGCGCGACGACCCGACATCGTTCGGCCCATCGCCCATCTTGAACGTAGCCTTGGTCGAGATCAGAACCTTATCCCGCCGGCCCTCAATCGCCTTGCCCAGAATCTCTTCCGCCAGCCCGGTTGAATATATGTTCGCCACGTCAAAAAGGTTCACCCCGGCATCCAGACACAAGTCGACGAGCCGTGTAGCCTCGGCCACATCCGAGCTGCCCCATGCCTTGAAAAATTCGTTGCCGCCGCCAAAAGTCCCCGCCCCAAAACTAAGCGCAGGAACCTTCAGTCCCGAATAGCCAAGCTGTCTATATTCCATGGGCTAGTAGATGCTCCAAGACAAATATCCGGCGCAAGAGTCTTCGCAAATTCAATTTGTCGGAGGAATGACCGTCGGCGGAATAGGCCCCTTGATCTTCGGCTTTCTGAACGCATAAATCACCGCCAGCAAGGGAGGAGCCAGCAGCACGCCCCAGAACGGAATGACAATGCCAAGCACAATCGGTGCCAGAATCGAAGCCCAGATCGGCACGCGCGCTGTCCGCTTCATCAACGCAGGTTGCAGCACCAACTGATCGATGACCACGATCACCGCATAGAGCCCGAGAACAAAACCCAACCGCTCCAGGTCCTTCCCTGTCACCAGAATGCAGAAGACCGGCCCGATCAGCGCAATCACCCCACCAAAATTCGGGATGAAGGTCATCAAGCCGCCCAGCAGTGCCCATACCGGGAAGAGTGGCACATGCAGCAGCCACAACCCGATCAGCCACATAACCGCAACGCATAGCGCCTCAATCGAAACAGCACGCCACCAGTTCACCAGCGCCGTCCCAGCCGTGCGTCCCGTGGTTTTGATATCGAAGCCGCCCATGAATGTCCCTAAGTATGCTTTAGACCCGTCGTCTCTGGCAAAAGGATGGTCCGACTCTTGTTGCGATTCGAGAGAGGAAA
>Ga0206943_1099_pt1 | contig 21559 bp, 21 predicted proteins | sample Alteio_BWOrgHeat_7_FD_153243 | JGI IMG/M metagenome (GOLD analysis project Ga0206943, IMG submission 153243) | Enriched cells from forest soil in Barre Woods Harvard Forest LTER site, Petersham, Massachusetts, United States -... | ecosystem: Environmental > Terrestrial > Soil > Temperate forest > O... | reverse complement strand
ACCATTAATGTCCTGGCCAGTGAGTGGAAGGACTATGCGCTGCTCGACACGGGGCGGCGCAAAAAACTCGAGCGATTCGGGTCGCAGATTATTGTCCGCAGCGAACCCAAGGCCTGGTGGGAGCCAGCGTTGCCGGACGCGGAATGGGCCAAAGCCCACGCCATCCATATCAACGATGATCGCTGGGAATTGGCACCCGGGGCGGTGCGGGAATGGACGATGCGCTGGCGTGAGGTAACGGCGCAGGCGAAGCTGACGGATGCCTCCAAACATCTCGGCGTTTTTCCGGAACAATCGCCCCATTGGGAATTCATTCAAGCGCACGGTAAAAAATTGATGGTAGGCCGCAATCCGGCGGATCGGCCAAGATTGCTCAATTTATTCGGCTACACCGGGCTGGCGACGCTGGCAGCAGCAGCGGCAGGCTTTGCGGTGACTCACGTAGATGCGTCAAAACCATCGGTCAATTGGGCCCGCCATAACCAAAAACTTTCCGGACTGGATGACGCGCCGATTCGCTGGATTCTCGATGACGCCGTGAAATTTGTCCGGCGCGAGGTTAAGCGCGGGGTGCGTTACGATGCGCTGGCGCTTGACCCACCGTCCTTTGGGCGCGGACCTGCCGGAGAAGTTTGGAAAGTTGAATTTGGCCTGCCGGAATTGCTGGCACTGTGCCGGGAGGCTTTAACCGAGAAACCCAGCTTTGTGCTATTGACGCTCTATAATTTGGAGGCGTCTTCGCTGATGTTGGGCAATTTGCTCGAGCAAATGATGCGAGGCCAACCCGGACAGGTGAGCATTGGGGAACTGGCCCTCGCCGCCGAGGCGCCCGGAGCGCGTTTGCTGCCGCTTTCGTTGTGGGGTCGCTGGGAAGCCTAACGCCGGACCATTTTGTCTTTTTCGGTGAGGTAGGGCGCGAGCCGGTCAATAATGGAGGCATCGTTGGCGTGACTGATGGTGTCTTCCATCGTGATGTAACCACGCTCATAGAGGGAGATTAGCGCCTGCTCGAGTGTGTTCATGCCTTCCTTCAACCGCGTTTCTATGGAGCCGTAAATTTGCTGCCAATTGCCATTGCGGATGAGATTGCTCATCGCAGGGCTGTTGCGCAGCACCTCCATCGCGAGCACGCGGCCCTGGCCGTTGGCGCGGGGAACGAGTTTTTGGTTGATGATATAGGAAAGGCTGAAGGATAACTGCACCATCAATTCCTTGGCGCGGTCTGAGGGAAACATATCCACAATGCGGGTGAGCGCGCCGACGGAATCACGCGTGTGCAGGGTGGAGAAGACGAGGTGCCCAGTTTCTGCGGCTGACAGGGCCATGGAGGCAGTTTCGGCATCGCGGACTTCCCCGACGTAAATGATGTCAGGATTTTCGCGCAGCACGCTGCGCAGGCCGGCGGCGAAACTGACGGCATGGAGGCCGATTTCGCGCTGGGAGAACAAGGCGCGTTTGTTGGGGAAGACGAATTCGATCGGGTCTTCCAAGGTAATGATGCGGACAGCGCGCTGCTCATTGATGCGGGCGAGGAGGCTGGCGATCGTCGTGGATTTGCCGCTGCCGGTTATCCCGGTCATCAACACAAAACCCTGTTTCGCGCTGACAATGTTTTTCCAGGTCAGTTCGGAAGTGAAGCCAACTTCTTCGACTGGAGGGATGTGGGGGGGGAGCAGGCGGATGACAGCGGCCATACCGTCGCGGTCGCGAAACACATTGACGCGGAAATAATATTTTCCACCGGGGAGTTCAAAGGAAGTGTCAACATCCACGAGCGTATCCTGGCGCAGGCGCTCAATATGGTCAGCGCGGAGGAGGGAGAAAACCATGGGCTCAATCAACTCGTGGGTCAGGGGCAAGCCGCCGGGGATGGTTTGCAACTCACTATCCAGGCGAAAGCGCACAGGCTCGCCCACTTTAAGATGGAAGTCGGAAACGCGCGGGAGGCCATTGATCATGTACTCATCGCTGACGGCGCTGCCGAGAATTTCGACCATGCTGTAAAAATGGTCGCCGGCCTGGTAGATCTTTTTTTGGGGGTCGTACGAGTCAGTCATGGGGAAAGGGGCGATGGCTAACGATAACGGGGAAAGGCAAACTGCAATGATACCGGCTCAACCCGGCCAATATACGACGCGGCCGCAATTATCACATTGAATGGGTTTGCCGCCATGGCGGGCAGCTTCGGCGACGTCGTTGGAGACACGCAGGTGGCAGCCGCCGCAACGGTGTTCTTCGAGTGGTACAATGTAAGGAGCGCGTTTGGCGCGGGATTTGGCCGTCTCGTAAGCACGGCGCCAAACTGTCGGGACTGGTGCGGCGGCTAACTCAACTGCGCCGGTTTGCGCGGCAAGATTAGCCTGGGATTGGGCTTCTTTGGTGCGCACATGGGCAATTTGGCCATCCAACTCAGTCAAACGACGTTTATGCTCCGCCTCAGCCGTGCGCAGGGATTCGTTGGCTTCGTCAATTTTCATCATCTGCTGGAGCTCTTCGGTCTCCAATGAGCCTATCTCTGTTTCGACGGTTTCAATCTCGTGCGTTAAGGCCTGATACTCCTCGTTTTTGCGGACTTCACTTTGTTGGGTTTTAAATTTTAGCAGGCGGGCTTCCGTGGCCTTGAGGCGACCGTCAATATCCTTGCGCTGGACTTCGAGGTCTTGCACCGCCTTGCGACGGGCTTCAAAGGCGGCTTTCTCTTCTGCGACCGTCTTGGCGAGCCCAGCCAGCTCAATGGGAGCTTGTTTAAGCTGGGTTTCCAACTGCAGGCGCAGGACATCGGCTTCTTGCAATTTCAAGGCATTGGCCAGATCGGGAGCGAGGCCAGGTGCAGCCGGGGCAGTGCCGCCGGGAGTCGAGTTTGCCATCATGCCTATCATTCAGTGCGGAGGATTGTAAAAGGCAACCCAAATGGCCGTAAAAAATCGGCCAGTCTTTGGAAAAGAAAGTTGCCGGAATCTGAAAATCAACGAACCAACACATTCCCAGGCTAACTTCCGCCCGGAGGTGTTGGCGGCGGAGGTGTGGCCGGGCGATTAAGTTTTAAACCGAGACGAGGAGTTTCCGCAGGCTTTTGTTCAGGGGAGGGAGTAGTGGGTGCCGGAGTTTCAGCGGGCTTTGGTTCTGCGGGTGCCACAGGTGCAGCCGGGGACGCAGGAGGTACGGCCGCGCGATTGGGCATGGTAAGTTTTGGGCGAGGGGCATCGGGAGCCGGTGCTGCTGGAGTTGGTGGTGTAGCGGCAGGAGCAGGCGCAACCGGCGCAGGTGCTGGGGGGGCTGCTGGCGGGGGTGCGACAGGTGCACTCTTATTAGGCATCGTCAGCTTTGGTCGTGGGGCGTCTGGTGCAGGTGTTGCGGGAGGCGGTGCCGCCGGTTGGGCAGGAACTGCGGCCACAGGTGCTGTTGGTGGCGGAGCTTCAGCGGCTGGGGCTGGTTTCTTGAGCGGGAGAGGGATAACTTTGTGGGCGGGCTTGGGCGCGGCAGCTTCCGGCACTGGCATTTCGGGTGCCGCAGAACCAGCCATGCCGGGTTGGATCGCCGGGTTACCCGTGGCGGGGGTGGCAGTAGCGGCCGCAGCTTTACGCTTCGCGGAGACTTTGTCCCAAACTTTTAATCCAATAAAGACGAGGAGCAAAGCGACGCCGACATAGACATAGCTGGGAATGGAGAATCCGGTATCTTCGGGTGGGGGTTCAGTTTTCGGCGCTGCGGGTTTGGCGGTGCCACCGGAGGCGGCGGCCTTGGCAGTGCCGGATGATGCCGCTGGTTTTGCAGCAGTGCCAGAAGCAGGCTTCGCCGCGGATGTCGTTGCAGGGAGCGAAGCATTCATCGTCACACTGCCACCCGGGGTATTTACAGGAATGCTGGCAGTAACAGGTTGAGATGAAACAGGCGCCGGGGCGAAGGTGGCGGCGGCTCGCGGTGAACCGGCAGGGGCAGGGTCTAGCAAAGCGGCATCAACCTGGGTGGCATGGTCATTTTGCAGCAAGATTTGGCCATCCGGATAAAAGAGCGTTAATTGCGCATCCGAGCCGGCTGAGGCCGGCGCCACACCCAGGCGTGACTCAATATCGGCTTTGGTATCACCCAAGCGAATCACCGCGCGAGTGGAAACCGGGGTTGTTGTTTGAGTAACTGCAATTGGTTGGGTTGGCTGGGTTGTGTTACTAACGGAAGTGGAGGCGACTGGAGTGCTCGGACTGCGCGAAATTGGCGACGGAGTGGGTGCCGGAGCGGGTAGAGGAGGCCCCTGCAGAGCGGCCGGAATTGTTGTAGCATGACCGTTCTCGAGAATAATCTGCCCTTCGGGATAATCCATCAATGTCCGTGCGCCGCCGCCCGCACTGGCGAGGGCGTGGGGCTGGCCAAGCTTACTAATGATGATTTGCTGGGAGTCTCCCGGCTGGACTACTGCGCGATTACCACCGATGATGGGCGAGGTGGAAATGGTTGGAGGGCCACCGGGAGCGGCGGTGGCCGCAGCTTGGGATATTACTGGTAAGACGATGGCCAGCAACAGCAACGGCAGCGTGAAAAGGCAATTTTTCCATGCCAAAGCCGACCGGCAACGATGAGCGCGCATAGGCGCAAGAATGCAAATCTCCCCGGGGCCTGTCAAATGTTGACCGCATTTACGAGCCATGAAAATCAAGGAAGCAAAAGTAACTTACAGATTCACGTTTCTTGATAATCCTCGCCCGTGTACTGGCGGCTTTGCGGAGTGTACTCCTGGAGTTCGATAAGATTGTTATCGGGATCGCGGACCCAGGCTTGGCGGGAGTTGTCGTTGCCGGTCTTGCGTCCGGTGACTTTGACTCCGCGGGATTCGAGGAGTTTTACGTAGTCATCAAGACCTTCGATTTGGAGGCAAAAGTGGTTGAAACGGGCGAGCCAGGGATCGCGAGGGTCCTCAAGCGGCTCCAGGGGTTTGGGTGAGTTACTGCGCCGATGAGCGTCGGCGTGGTCAAAAACTTCAATAAAGCTCATTTCTCCAAAGGCGAAATAGTAGCCAATGGGGGTGCCATCCTTGCGCCGATAGCGGAATTTGACCTCGGCGCCCAATTGGTCACGGTAGAAGACGGCCATTTCTTCGAGCCGGCTAGTCTTCAGGCACAGATGGGCGAGGCGTTTGAGCATGGGGGGCAAGGAAACTGAGATGACGTGAATGTGGAAAAGATTACCGCAAAAGTCACGGCTGCATTTTAGGGGGTAATGCCGCGGTTGTCTTAGGGACTTTGACCCTTGGGCAGCCCTGCGTTCATACCTTGACTCGCCCTCGGAAAGTGCCACAATTTAAACCCTTCGTTAAAAAAGCTTTTTGACGGAATGCTGTGCGCTTTATCGCACGGCGTTTTTACTTTAAGCGGCGAATTATATAATCATTTTTAGTACGACACGTGGTCATGCAACTTAAGGATACGCTCAACCTCCCGCAGACCAGCTTCCCCATGCGGGCCAGCCTGACCACGCGTGAGCCGGCGCGTCTGGCGCACTGGGAGAAGACGGGCCTCTATCAGCGCATCCAGCAAAAGAATGCGGGTAAACCAACATTTGTCCTGCATGACGGACCGCCGTTTACGAATGGCGATGTTCATATTGGCACGGCCCTGAACAAGCTGCTCAAGGACATGGTGCTGCGCTATAAAACCGAGCGTGGGCACCGCACCCCATATGTGCCGGGGTGGGACTGCCATGGACTACCGATTGAACACAAAGTAGCCAAGGAATTGCGCGAGGCTAAAAAGGAATTAAGCCCCGCAGAATTGCGCGGGGAATGCGCGGCTTTTTCAGCACGTTTTATCGAAAAGCAACGTGGCCAGTTTCAGCGCTTGGGGGTTCTGGCCGACTGGGCGCATGAATATAAGACAATGAACCCGTCGTTCGAAGCGGCGGAGTTGCGCGCGTTTGCACAGTTTGTGGAACGCGGCCTGGTCTATCGCAGCAAGAAGCCGGTGTATTGGTCCATTCCCTTTGAGACAGCGCTCGCGGAAGCGGAAATTGAATATAAGGATCACGTCAGCCCGTCCATTTACGTCAAGTTTCCAGTGCCTCACGATGAGGCGAAAAAATTTGGTCTGCCGACAGATAAGCCGCTTTTTGTGGTCATCTGGACGACCACGCCCTGGACGTTGCCGGCGAATCTGGCAATTGCGGTGCACCCAAATGTGACCTACCGCGTCGTGCAAGCAGGCGGCGAATATCTCCTGATGGCCGAACCATTGATGGAAGCGGTGCTCAAGGCGTGCAAGCTGGAAGTGACGTCCACCGACGTTTCATTGAAAGGAATTAAATTGGAGAAACTCCAGGCGCGTCATCCGTTTATTGACCGCGCTTCACCGATTTTGCTAGCCGAATACGTCACCACCGATACGGGTACGGGAGCTGTTCACACCGCGCCAGGCCACGGCATGGAAGACTATTTAACCGGGCTCAAATACGGGTTGGAGATCTATTGCCCGGTTGATGACCACGGCAAATACGTCAATGACGGTAAAATTCCGGCAGAATTGGTCGGCGTAACGGTGCTCGAATCCAAGGGCAAGTGCCCGGCCAACGACAAAGTGCTGGAAATCCTCGGACAAAAGGGCGTGTTGCTGCATAAGGAAAATTTCAACCACTCCTATCCCCATTGCTGGCGATCGAAGACTCCGGTTATTTTCCGGGCGGTGGATCAATGGTTTATCGCCTTGGATAAATCTTTTACGGACGCCAATAATAAAGCCCAGGAAGGATTACGCGCCTTGGCCAAGAATTCCATTGGCTCCGTCAAATGGGTGCCGGCGGGTGGTGAGAACCGCATCCGGGGCGCAGTCGAGACGCGTCCGGATTGGTGCATTTCGCGCCAGCGGGCTTGGGGCGTGCCGATCCCGGCATTTTTCGGCGCAGATAATACGGCTTATTTGGATGCCAGTGTCATCCGCGCGATGGCCGACAAATTTGAAAAGCACGGAAGTAATCTTTGGTTTGAGCAAGATGCGGAAAAATTGCTGGAAGGTGTCGAGGCGGCCAAGAATTGGCCGCGCCCGCTGAAGAAGAGCACGGATACGCTTGATGTATGGATTGATTCCGGTTCCTCGCACTTCGCAGTGCTCAAGCAGAATCCGGAATTGACCTGGCCGGCGGATCTTTATCTGGAAGGCTCGGACCAGCATCGCGGTTGGTTCCAGAGTTCGCTGTGGACGGCGCTGGCGACAGCTGCCGCGCCACCGTACCGCGCGGTGCTGACGCACGGCTTTGTCGTAGATGAAGGAGGGCGCAAAATTTCCAAGAGCGACGGCAAACCGCAGACGGCTGATGATTACGTCAAGAAATACGGGGCGGATCTCATTCGTTTCTGGATCGCCTCCGAGGATTTTCGTCACGACATCACCCTGTCGGAAAATATTTTCACGCACGTCTCCAACGCGTACCGTAACCTGCGCAATACGTTCTGCTTCCTGTTGGGCAATTTGGCGGACTATGATGCGTCGCGCCATGCCGTGAGCCCGGAGCACTTTACCGCGCTGGACAAATGGGCCTTGAATAAACTTCATACCCTGATCGCGGAAGTTACCGCGAACTTTGATGCCTACGATTTTCACCTCGGGGTGAAAGCGATAGATAATTTTGTGTCGGTGACGCTTTCGCGGCAGTATCATGATATTCTCAAGGATCGGCTTTACACCTTTGCGCCGGATTGGCCGGAGCGGCGCGCGGCGCAGGCGGCGATGCATGCTATTCTGCGGGGATTGCTGGGCCTGTTGGCGCCGGTGCTGCCGTTTACGACCGATGAAGCCTGGAGCCATCTTGCCGCGGGCAATGATTTCACCGAAGATTCCGTTCATCTCCAGCCTTGGCCAGAGCAGAATGCACTGTGGGCTTCACCCGCCTTTGAGCAGGCGGCGGGGGAAATCGAAGAAATTTTAAAATTCCGCGAACGCATTTACGAAAAACTCGAAGTGCTCCGGCAGGAAAAGAAAATCGGCAAATCATTGGATGCCCAGGTGACCTTGACCGGTTCCGTTGCGCCCATGCCGTTGTTGCGCCGTTATGCAGATGATTTGCCCGAATTGTTCATTGTTTCCCAGGTTCATCTGGTTGATGCACCACTCGAAACTTTGGACATCGTCGTGGCGCCCGCCACGGGGGTAAAATGCCCGCGCAGCTGGCGCTGGGTGCCCGAACTGGTCGCCGTCGAAGGCTTTGACGAAAAAGTCTCCCCACGTGACCGCGCCGCTTTATTAGCCAAGTACGCTCCGCAAAAAACTTAACCTTTAACCCAACGCTTCCCGCCATGACCAAACCTAAAAAGACCCCCGCCAAGCCCGCTGCCAAAAAGCCTGCTGCCAAGCCAGCACCCGCGCCCAAACCGGCGCCGGCGGCGAAGAAACCTGTCGTGGCCAAAACAACTCCGGCGGCAAAAGGAGCCGCAAAAGGTTCCCTTCCCTCGGTGCCGAAAAGCCTGCCCGAGCCCGACCCCGCCACCAAGGCGCTGATGCTTAATGCGCGCAAGCGCAAGAGCACGCCCGCAATTTTCAAGATTCGTTCGCGTAAAAACACGCCCATCGTCTTTACCCTGGATGATGTGCGCGAGCTGATTAAAAGCCGAAAGAACGAAAAGCCCGCCAAAAAAGGCGACAGCAAGCCCGGTATCCCATTGCGCCCGATTCCGACGAAGGTCCTGCCGCCCAAGGGCAAAACGGTAACGCCAGTGCCGTTCAAACCCCAGAAAAGCCGCGTACTGGGTGCAGCTTCGCTGGCAGATATTCTCGGCATCAGCGCGCCACCCAAGACTCAAAAAGCCATCTCGGTGACGCAGATGATGGATAATGAAAACATCCCGCAAAAATACCGCCGCTACTACAAGATGCTGGTGGAAATGCGCGAGCAAATCCGCCAGGGCCTGGACTTGCATACTTCCGAGACGCTCAAGCGTTCCTCGAAGGAAGATTCGGGCGACCTCTCCGGCTACAGCCAGCACATGGCGGACGCCGGCACGGACACCTTTGATCGTGACTTTGCGTTGAGCCTGGTTTCCAGCGAGCAGGAACTGCTGTATGAAATCGAAGAGGCGTTGAAACGCATTCGCAAGGGCAGCTACGGAGTTTGCGAAATCACCGGACAGACCATTTCCGCCGACCGTCTGGCCGCTGTGCCGTTTACGCGCTATTCCCTCGACGGGCAAAAAGAGCTGGAGAAGCAGCGCAAGTATGGCACGGCGCGCAATACGGCAGTGGGGGTGTTTGGTGATGCGACGAGTGAAGACGCCGCCGCGTTGGCGGAAGACGACACCGAAGCATGAGCAGCCCAGTCCAAAGTTTTTCGCCGCCGGAACCGAAGGGTTTTCGTGGCTATTTACGCCTGTGGGTGACACTGGTGGCCGTGCTGGTGGCAGATCAAGCCAGCAAGGCCTGGATACTGAGCCATGTTGAGTCCGGCACCTATGTTGAGCCCATTCCGGTGATCAATGGATTTTTTTATTTCGTCAATGTCTCCAACAGCGGAGCAGCGTGGGGAATGTTTTCCAATTACACCGGATTGCTGGCGCTGTTGGGTTTTGTGGCCCTGGCCGGGATTTACTTTTTTCGCCGCCAGCTCGAGCTGCGCAAGCCGCTGCTCCAATACACGTTTGGCATGCTCTGTGGCGGAATCCTCGGGAACCTGATTGACCGCCAGCTGCATGGGCGGGTGGTGGACTTTCTTGATTTTCATCTGCCGGGATACCGTTATCCGGCGTTCAATGTGGCGGATTCCGGCATTACGGTCGGCGTCATTCTCTACCTACTTTATTCGTTCAGGGATTCCTGGCCAGGCCGACGAAAAGCGGTGCAAGCAACCTCAGCCCTAGACGGCACACCGAAATCCTCATCCAGTTCTGTTTCTTGAGCAACTAAACGGCAAAAAGCCAAACTATTTGGCTGTGCTGGCAGGAGCTTTCAAGCCGGAAAAATTGAGCGAAGCTGTGGATGCAGAACTGGCTGGAGTTTGAGCAGGGGCAGCGGGTTTGGCCTCGGACGGTGTATTCGTTAATTTGATCGGTGTTGCGGACGTGTCGGGGGTGCCACCCAAAGTCGTAATAATTTGCTGTAGGCCGCTGGCTTGGGATTCCCAAGACTGGGAATTCTTGAAGGTTTTTACTTTGTCCAACCACTTTGTGGCGGTGGCTTTATCGCCGGCATGAAAGGCGAGGACCGCCAAATCAAAGCCAGCTTCCGCGCGGTAGTTTTCAACGGCTTGGGTGTCTTGAGCCAGGGCTTCAAGTTGCTGGCGACCACCATTGGCATCACCGCTTTGCAGGAGTGAAAGAGCCTCGCCCAGGCGGGCGCGTTGGCCGTAAGTCTCTGAGCTCCAGATGGTGGCCGCTTGCGTGTAGGCCTTGCTGGCATCGGAGAACTTGCCATCCTTGTAATAAGTATCGGCAGCTTCCAAGAGGGCGAGTTTGCCAAAAGTATTGTCGGGATGGGATTGGGCGAAGGAAAGGAGGGCACTGGCACCATCCAAGGATTGGTATTCCGCCTGCAATTTATCATCCGCTTGTTTTTGATAGATAACCCAGCCTTGCCAGCCGATCACCCCTAAACAAGCTACTGTCGCCAGACGTATGATATTGCCCTTCTGGTTCTTCCAAAACAGCCAAAGACGGTCTTCCATATCGCCACCGGCATAATTTTCGTCAACCACGACGAGGTTACGGTCGTCGCCCTCAAGGCCAGCTTCGCTATTGGGCGTGCGCGACAAAGGACCCTCGAGAGGGTCGGAACTGGGCCGGTTGGCGGGAAATCCGGGGCCGGCGGGCTTTTTCTTGGGGGGACGGTAAACCATGCGAGAGCTGGGCTAAAACGTTACATAGCATTCGAAAACACCCCACGAGTCAAGCCCGCGAGGAGCAAGGCCTAAAGAGCCAAGGTTACATGGCGACGCCGGCTTCAACACCAATGCCCATGGTGTTGTGCACGTCGAAGCTGTAGGAGGAGTGTCCGGCGGTGTGGAACTGGTATTCGCGGTTGAGTACTTGTTCAATGTAGGCGCGGACGAAATAATGGCCGGCGAAGATCTGTCGAATGCCCAATTTGGCGTTGGTGTAGGTCTCGTTCACGCTGCGGTTGCCAGCGGGGATCGGGCTTAAACGAATCCAGGTGGAATTATAATCAGCAGATGCGAAGATTACAGTTTGGTCGTCATTGAAAAGATCGTAGGCGATGGTCACTCCGTTGGTTACCCCGGCATAAGCATGGAGGCTCCATTGCGGGAGGAAATTCCAATTGGCTTCGGCTTTGAGGGTGAAAGTGCCGCTGTCTTCCAGTCGGTTGTAATACATGGGGCCAAAGGCGACATTCAAATCTTTGCTGAATTTGTAAGTGGGGCCGGCGGCGATGGCGAATTGGCCACCATCGGACAAGCTGGCAGCATTTTCGGCGATGAGCCCGGCGGCAGCATAGCCGAATACGCCCCAATTGCCTTGAATGTCGTGCGTATAATATTCACTGACGCCAATTTTATTGACGGTGCCAAAGGCGCCGACCGTGCCGTGAAAGTCGTAAGCGATGTCGGAATACGAGGCGATGGTGGTCATGTTTCCGCCCCAGGCGGCCTGGCTAAGTTGGGCGCCGACGCTAAACCGGTCGCTACGCAGACTGCCGATATTGCCGTTGCGGACGTTGGCCGAGAACAAGTGTTCGTAAGAACCCACCAGTACCAAGCCGATGCCCTGCTTGGCTTCGGTCATGGTTGGCGTCGAACTATTGCCAGAGGCGGGAGCGGTGCTCTGCGCGCTTACAGAAGTAAGCAGCAAAGCCGAGGTGGCGACGGCAGCCAAAAGCCGGGGGGATAAGCAGCGGGACAAGGAATGGGGATAAAACATGAGCACTGAACTAACCACCCCCGCTGGATAAAGCAAATTACAATTTTACCGTATTGTTGCCATAATTTCAGCTAGCGCCACTTGGATTCACCGGAGCTGGCAATAATCATTTCCAGGTAGTTCGCCAATCGGGTCTCCATGGCCAGTTCTTCGTCGAGGGTTTTTTGCAAAAGGATGACCACGGGCTCAAGGCCGAGGAGTTGGGCAAAGTCACGCGCTCCACAATAGGTGGAGACCTCAAAGTGTTTGATGCGGTGAAGGACGCCAACGAGCCGTTCGTCCAGATCGCGCCCCCGGCGGTTTTCCTGCACGGTTTCTTGCAGGCCGAGGATCATGCCCTCCATGCTCAGACAGACGCGCCCATCAGCGGCGAGGCCGAGCATTTGCTGGATTTGGGCGAGGCGGTTGAGGTGCTCGCGGTTTTGTTCGGTGTCGTGTTCGCTAAAAGCGCGCAAAATTTTGCCGCTGGCGGCATCGGCAATTTGAGGGGCGATGGCACCGAGCATCTTTTCGGAACTGTAAAGCTCCTGGATTTCCTCGGTAAGCACATGGGCGAGCGTCTTGAGCCAATGTTTTTCAAACGAGCCTTCCGGCGTGGGCTCAGCCGGGGCCTCGGCCAGACCGGGCAAGGGGGGGGCGGGGAGACGCGGCTCGACCTCCAGGGAGAAGGCCTGCTCGGTAAAACAGAATTGATCGTTTCCTAAATTAGGCATGGCGCGAAGGGAGTTGCAGGGAATTGCGACCGGGTGCTTTTTTAGTCAAAGGGACTGCCTCCGTGGATAAGGATGAGGTGTTCAAATTCCGTACGGTGGCGGCCGGTTTTTCTTTCGAGGTGGGTAAGAAAAAATTCCTCGGCGCCTTCGTGTGGCAGCGTGAGGTCGTCATCGGTGAGGACGAGGTATTGTTCCTTTAAAATAATTTTGAGTTGAGGCCAATGGCGGTGGAGATAGTGAGTGATAGTGTCCGGACCTTCGGGCGAATGTTCAGCAGATGCCGGAGCAATGGCCGTTTGAGCGCGCCGGGCGAGGGGGGTGGGGTACTGATGGTGCGTTTTCATAAGGGCGGAAGGGACGCGACTCGGCTACACTGAACCCTGGCGGCAAAATCGAAACTCAACTCGCGGAAGAGAAAATGGGGCGGGGTATGCGCTTATCCTTACTCCGTTAGTATATACCCAACTGCAAAAGAATGAAAGGGGATGGGGGCGGAATTCTTGCCCGCTGAGGTAAACTCATGGATTTTTTACGCCCACTGGTTGGAAGACCTCAGGGGGCGTGGGGTGTTTACGAAGCGTAAATGCATTAATTACGTGTCAAAATTTATTTTGCAGGAGAAATATCGCTTTACGGGAAATATTTTGTCCATTGATTTATCGAAGTCTTCAAAGTAGAAAGCGCGCACACCCTTTTAATGAAGAAGCGATTATTTTATTTTTGGTTTACAGCAGGTTTGGGGGCAATTTTACTGGCGGGTTGCCAGACGAGCACAGGGCAATCCTCGAAAGAAAAGATTTTGTCATCAGAGGCAAAAACAGCCGTAGCGGCAACGACCCTCAAAGAGGCCTACCGCGGAATTTTTCATGTAGGCGTCGCCGTGAACCAGAATCAGTTTTCGGGAAGGAATACGGCGGATGCGGCTTTGATTGTGAAGGAATTTGACGCGATCTCGCCGGAGAATGTGTTGAAGTGGGAATCGGTGCACCCGCGCTCCGGGCAGTTTACCTTTAATCAAGCGGACCAGTACGTAGACTTTGGCACACAGAATGGAATGTTTGTCGTCGGGCATAATCTGGTATGGCACAACCAGACGCCGGCGTGGGTTTTTCAAAATGACCAGGGCGGGGTGATTGACCGGGACACATTGCTGCAGCGAATGCACGAGCATATCGCGACGGTCGTTGGGCGGTATCGGGGAAGGATTGGGGGTTGGGACGTGGTGAACGAGGCGATTGCGGATGGCGGGGGGCTGCGGCATTCGCGGTGGTATGACATAATCGGGCCTGAGTATCTCGTGAATGCGTACAAGTTTGCACACGAGGCGGACCCGGCAGCTGAATTGTATTACAATGATTATGACTTGGAGAAACCGGCGAAGCGCGCGACGGCAGTGCAATTGGTTCTATACCTGCAAGGACAGGGCGTGCACCTCACCGGCATCGGTCTGCAGAGCCATTACAAACTCGATGCGAATACGCCGAGCCTCGCGGCCATTGACGAAACGATAAAAACTTTTGCAGCGCTGGGCTTGAAGGTGATGATTACCGAACTGGATATTGATGCACTGCCGTGGAATCCGGGAGCGGATTTCAACCAAATGCAAACAGATGCGGGGCCGGACCCATATCGTGCAGGAATGACGCCCGAAGCGCAGCAAGCGCTGGCGAAACGGTATGCGGATGTGTTTGCGATTTATCTGAAGTATCGGGCCAGCATTTCGCGAGTAACATTCTGGGGATTGAACGACAGCCAGAGCTGGCTGAATGGGTTTCCGTACCGCGGGCGGACGAATTATCCGCTACTGTTTGACCGGCAGAATGAGCCGAAGGCGGCATTTGCCGCGGTGTTGCGGGCGCCGAGTGAACCAGGAAAATAAAGAGTGCCCCCACCGGGAATCGAACCCGGATTTGAAGAATGAGAATCTTCCGTCCTAACCGTTAGACGATGGGGACACAAAACCGAAGGGAGAATGTAGAAGAGACGGGGTGGTGGGGGCAAGCGTGAACGGTGTAGCCAGCAGGGGATGTTTTTCGTGGTTTGCATTTACCATGGGGAGTTCTACATTTGGTTTTTCACTTTTCAAAAATGTCCACTGATTCGACATCCACACCCAAACCACCGCGTGCCGACACCGGTGCGGTGCTGTATGATTTGCCATCACCGTACCTGCCGCATCCGGCTTTTGGCCTGCTGCACCTGCCGCGTTTTATCGCGAAAATCCGGAAACATTTAGCCGGGGCGTTGCCGAAGGAGTATGCGCGTAATTTTACGAAGGGATTTGACGGGTTTCTGTGTCTCCATCTGGGGGTGGACCCGCAGGCCGTAATCGCGATTGTGCGGGAATCAAAGGACGACCAGGAGATAACCGAGCGGCTAAAAGCCCTGTTTCCAGCGGATACGAAGGCGGCCAAGTGGAACCGGCAGGTGGTTCAGATAGGGATGAGCGTGATGGGCAGGGAGGCTTTGGATGCCACTAAAAAGAAGATGGGCGTGTTGGAAAGAGAAGATTTACGCTCTTTTGCAGACATGATCGAGTACGATGAGGAACGACTGGTTTGATTTAAAATATTGTTTATAAAACACTTATGCGATTTTAAAGCGAATTGAGGAGGCAGGGGGATATCCCCACTAGGCGTAAAATAAATGCAACTTGGAAATGTTGGCACGGTTGAACGAAGCAAACGCCTACATCCATGACTGCCGGGCAACTGGCTACATGGTCGAGCAACACAAATCCCTGCCATTTATTTCCATGAAAGTTAAGTCCTTCAAATCCCTGTTTGTCGTCGGTGTCGCCATTTGGTGCTCAACCGGGGCCCTGGCCTTTTGGGCCGGCAAAAACTATAGCATGGGCGCGGCATCGGCTGCGAATGCCAAGAATAAAACCGGCAAGGATGCCTTGGGGCGTCCGCTTTCCACCTCGCGTTTTGCAGCGGCTTCGAGCCGTGACCCTGGTGCGCCGACGGCTGATGATCTCATGCGCCTGAAGGGCAAGCTGGATCCGGCCATGTTGGCCCGCTGGGCAGCAAGCCTGAGTGCGGCGGATTGTGCCACGACTTTGGCTGATTTGCAAAAGATGCCCGCGGGAGCGAAACGCGACGCCATGATGACGGCGCTGTACGGTTCCTGGGCCAAGCAGGATCCGAAAGCATTTCTTGCCCAAGCGGGGAAAATGACCAATCCCAAGGCGAAAGACGCCAGCACGCTGACCGCCTTGACGGCTTGGGCGAGCCAAGACCCGAAGGGTGCATTGGATTATTTGAAACAAAATCCCGGCGCAACGGCGGCACTCAACACCCAGCAATATGACGCCATCATCGCCGGATATGCAGCGACGAATCCGGCGGAAGCGTTTAACCTGGTTAGTTCGATGCCGGATGGCCAGGGACGTAATAGCGCCGACACCCAAGCGAAAACGGCAGCCTTTCAATCCCTGATTTCAGCACTCGGTGATCAAGGTAACTTTAATGACGCCGTGGCGATGATCAACCAGGTGCAGAATAATCCGCAGATGAAAAATCAAGCGATGGGCAGCTTGATCAGCCAATGGGCGAACGAGTCCCCTATGGATGCGGCCAATTTCGTCGCCGCGATGGACAGCAACACAACGCCCCAGCGCCAGAAACAGGCGTATGACAGCCAGATCGCCCAGCAATGGGCGCAGACTGACCCGGCTGCAGCGGCTGCTTGGGCTGCGCAAACGGATGCGGCGCAACTGGCAGCGAATGCGGCGAATGGCACAGCTGGCGGCGGACCCGGCATGGGCCGCGGCGGCCGTAACAACAGTGTACTCGCCAGCACGGTGGGCCAATGGGTCGCAGAAGGCGGCGTAGACGATGCCGGTACTTTCTTGAACACTTTGCCCGCTTCGACAACGAAGGACCAAGCCGTGGCGGCCTTTGTGGCGGGTGCAAGCTCCCAAGATCCGGCTGGCTCGATGAGCTGGGCAACAACGATTTCAGACCCGGTGCTGGAAGCGCGCACTGCCGGCCAGGTTGCTGCGACATGGCAGCAAACAGACCCAGCTGGATATAACGCGTATCTTGCGACTTTAACGCCGGCAGCGGCCCAGCAGCTTCAGCAATCGGCACGCTTTGGTGGTGGTGGACCCGGTGGTGCGTTTGCAGCGGGTGGCTTTGCTGGCGGCCAGGGCGGACAAGGTGGTTTCGGCGGCGCTGGTGCCTCAGGTGGCGGTCGTCGTGGCGGTGGCGCCCAAGTAATTACGGGTGGCGGTACTGTTGCGGGCGGCAACGGCGGTGGAAATGGCGGCGCCCAAGTCATCACCACAGGTGGTGGAGCCCGCGGTGGTCGTCGTGGCGGTGGTGGTGGCGGTTAATCCGAGCTAAGCCAAATCCCGCCAGTATCATTTTACTACGGCCACCCCTAAGATTGGGGTGGCCGTTTTTTTTGTCCAAAACGCAGTAATGGAAATATTTTCTTTCGTGATTGGCAAAGGCGAGAGGAGAGGGTAATAGTATCCGCTTTAGTAGACGGGGCGTAGCGAAGTCTGGTATCGCGCTTGGTTTGGGACCAAGAGATCGTGGGTTCGAATCCCCCCGCCCCGACCCTTTTTCTTCAGGCATTCCAGCGGCGGCGGCGGCAGCCCCACCAAACCAGGCCAGCACCCACAAGGGCATGGATCAGCAAAATAAAGCTGGAGGTTAATGGACTGGCTACAAACGCATGGGTATTGGTGTAAGTGTACGCATCGTAAACCTTTTCCGCCTTCATGGAGGAAAAATACCCGGCCCAGCCCCAGTAAGCGTTGATAAATGGCCGGAAGACCCAAACCAAATAGGCCGGCAGCGCCAGCACCACGCCAGATAATGGGAGCTGGAAGCCCACTAAATAAATGGAGAGGGTTGAAGCCTTTTCTGCGGACGACATCCAGGCGGAAAAAGCCAGGCAAATCCACGTCATGGCCACGCTGACCAGTGCCAGCATCGTCAACTGTTCTTCCCAGGGACCGGGAAAAACGCAGATGATTTTTACAAAGGAAGTCATCCACAGACCCTGAAAGGCAGCCAATAACCCGGTGAAAACAAGTTTTGACGCCGTATACGCGTCCGGGCGCAAGCCAGCCAGGCGTTCTTTTTCGTAAAGCAAGCGCTCTCCGGCAATTTCCCGCGAGCCATTGTTGGCGCCCATCAAGGTAAGCAGAATGACCTGAAACATAATCAGGCTTGTGACCAGAGATGCAGTTTGAGCCGCTTCGCGCGTGTAATCAATTTTTGCCTCGATGGAGGCGATGCCTAAAGGCTCCAAGGGAGGCGAGGTGATTTGTGGCAAGCCATCCAGGGCAAAAATGACCACCATCAACGGAAAGCCAAAGGTTATCGCCATGACCAAGGCGAGGTAACCGTAGTCGCGAAAAAGTAATTGCGTGCGACGACGCATCAAGGTGCCAAACTGACTCAAGGCATTGGGGAGCACGGTGGGAGAAGAATCAATGTCGGAGGTAGAGGCGGAATCCGGTGCCGGCATGTTTTTTTTGGCCTCGGCCTGAATCCATTTTTCCCGCCAATAAGATTGGGGCTTGGTGTTAAGCGCGTCGTAAAGACGCAGGGCGTCGGGGATGGCAAAATAGCCGTATAGTTCATCCAAGGTACCCTGAAAGACTACCTCGCCAGCGTTCATCACTGTGATCCAGTCAAAGTAATTTAGTTTGGCTAGGTTGTGGATGATGCACAAAACGGTCTTGCCCCGCTCCCGGACCAAATCACGCAGCAATTCAAGAATCGTATTCTCCGACAATGGATCGAGGCCGGAGGTGACCTCGTCGCAAATGAGGGTGGGTGGGTCCACCAAGAGTTCCAAACCGAGGCCGATGCGACGCAACTGGCCACCGGAAAGGGACTCAACGCGCTTGTGCCGGTGTTCGGCCAGGCCAATCACGCCGAGCACGCGTTCCAGGCGTAATTTCCGGGTTTCCGGGTCATTGACCGTCAGCTCCAAGCCGTAGCGGAGGCATTCGTCCACCGTCAGTTTGGGTTGAGCAATGCTGAATTGTGGCACAAAAGCCACGCGCCCAATCAAATCCTCGGGTTGCAGAATCTGTTGGTCGTCGAGCCAGACCTCGCCATCTTTATCCACCCGAACCAGCCCGAGCAGGGCTTTAACCAGCATAGTCTTGCCGCTGCCGGAAGGGCCAATGATGGCGTTCATCCCCTGGGGGACGAAATCCACCGAAGCGTGATCCAAGATGGGGTTGGCGGAAGGATCAGCTTCCGGCCTAACGGTCAAATTGCGGCACCGCAGCACAAGTCCTTATTAGTCAAACCACCGATTATGGCTATACGAAAATATTAATGTCCGATAATTCGAGTAAAAAGGCAGCGTTGGAACTAGGGTGATTTAACGTTTTTTTCGCGAATTATTTGTGAATATAGGTGACACAACGGCTTGATTGACGGGAGTTTCCCTCACCTTGGTAAAAGACCTTGTAAAACGACTCCTGGGGGAGTTTGTGATTGAACCAGCGGGCAACTTCCCCTAGCATTATCGTCAAGAAAGAATATCCGCCGTGCTGACAAGCTCGCCACGCTGGAACGATTGGCTGAAGCCGCGGGGTTTCTCCTGCTCAACTTTTCTCCCGATGCAAAACTGCCAACAGAAATCTGCGCGTCGGAATTTATTCCGTAATTTCCCGCAAGGCTGGCGCCAACGCTCGGGCTTTACGCTCATTGAGTTGATGACGGGGATGACGATCTTTACCTTGCTGGCATTGGGTGTGACGAACGGTGTGATCCAATCCCGGCGACTCGCGCAGCTCAATATTATGCGCACGGCGGCTTATACTGTGGCCCAAGGTTATATGGAGCAGATATTGAGCCTGAATCCGGCGGATGTCGAAGCCGCTTCGGAGCCTTGGGTAACCAGCCGACCGGCGTTGCCGACGGAGAGTGTCAATGCCCTGGTCACTAACACGACAAATATTGAAATTAGCGATCCGCTGTATGTAAGCCCAGTGAGCACCATTCCCTCCGGCTCCAACCTGACTTCCCGCACGGACTTGGGAATTACCGGCGATGTTTGGAATAACAAGACCATCATGATTGACATCTCGACTTCAGCGAGTGGCAACCAGACGCCGATTGTGATGAATGAACAGTTGGATGTAACAGTGTCCCGTGCCTGGACGCAGGTGGCGGGCGCCTGGCAGATTCCCCAGTCGCCGACAAATCCGGGTTATTTTCTGATCCGCATAGATTTTCAATTCCGGTCGAATGGTTATTTGGCGGTGAATTGGTTAAAAGGCAGCATCCGAATGTGCCGTACCGATATTACCGGCCCGTGAGCGGCTTTGCACCTTTTAAGAAATTATTTCATGAACGCAGCTCAAACCACGAACAGTACTCTGACCCGCAGCCGGAGGGGCAAAGGCGCGGGCTTTACCCTGGCGGAAGTCCTGGTTTCAATGACCATCTTCAGTCTGCTGATGGGCATGATTGTAAGCTTCAATGTTGAATCCATCAAAAGCATGTTTGTGAGCGAGCAGAAGGCGATCATCAACAAGGATATGCGCATGCTGACATCCCAGATGTCCGATGATGCGCGTTACGCCTCCTTCTTTGTGCTGTATAGCAATTACACTGCGACATCGCGAAATACCACCGCGCAGGAATTACAGCAGGGAAATTCCGGCGATTTTCTGGTGTTGGTGTTTTACGGCAGTCCGGCAACCGGGGCGCCAGTCAATGTGCGGCCGGTTTCCGAAATCGTCGGTTATTACCGCGAGCCTTATTCTTTGAGCAACCAATTGTCGCTTGATCCCATTACCAATGCCTCCAGCTCGCTAATGCCCGTGCATCGTTTTGACCTGACAGTAGGACACGGGCTTTCCGCAAATCAATACCTGGAGGTAACCAATATACCCAGCGGTGGCACCAGTACGACAATCGAAGCCTTGTTGCCAAATGACGCCGCCGCCACCATCGCGAGCCATCCCATCGTGGTGCAACTGGCGAAGGGTCTTAACGACGGACTGCTTTTTCATAATTTTTGGGGCAAAAGCATCATGATTAATGCCGAAATTGTGCAGGGTAATAACTACGACTCCGTTTCGGACACTTATAACTTTACGATCTCGCCACGAGGTTGAGCCCCTCCCTTTTCACCTTAATCTGCAAATCTGCTATGAAAACCTGGCGTAATCTTCTGGGCCGTTCCCGGACGGCCATGCGGTCACCGAAGCGTGGCTCGGTGCTGTTGCTCACGCTTTTCATTGTCACGGGCTTATGCCTGATGATCGGCGTGTTATTGAGCGCCACGGTCAACGAGACGAAGATGAACCAGCGGGCCATTTTGACGATGGAGGCAAAGAATGCCGTGGAGTCCGCCACGGAGTACATTATTTCCAACGTCAAAATCCGGTTCGACAATTATCCGTACATTTCCGGCAATTATTTTACCGCCAATCCGCAAACCATCAACTCAACCATCGGCAACTGGCTGTGGAATGGGACGGACGTGGATCCCAGCAATGTCACGGTCAAGGTTGCGTTGGTTCCGACGCCCACGGTGATTTATGTTGATCCGAGCAACCCGGGTAACACTTATGACCCGGACCGCGGCAAAAATGTGACCGCCTCGGACGTTTATGTCTATGCCAAGGCCACGGCCCGCAATGCCTGGGGTACGGAAACGGCCTATGGGACCCAAGCGTTGGAAGTGCGCAACAGCCCGCTTTTCACCAATGCCATTTTCTATAATATGGCTTTGGAGATTTACCCCGGCCCAACCATGACCATTGCGGGCCCGGTGCATACGAACGGCGACCTTTGGGTTTCAACCCAGGGCAACCTGACCTTTACCAGCACGGTGACGGTCACCGGTAATTTTGATGTTGGCTTCATGTCGGACCCCACCAATTGGTCGGCCAATCAATCCGGCAGTGACGGCACCAAGGTACACCTGCAAAGCGCGGCCAACAATGGTAATACGACTTCGCCCTACAAAGGCAGTGGAAGTGTTTCTTCCAACACCAGCTATTGGGACAGCCGGC
>Ga0206943_1101_pt1 | contig 21561 bp, 18 predicted proteins | sample Alteio_BWOrgHeat_7_FD_153243 | JGI IMG/M metagenome (GOLD analysis project Ga0206943, IMG submission 153243) | Enriched cells from forest soil in Barre Woods Harvard Forest LTER site, Petersham, Massachusetts, United States -... | ecosystem: Environmental > Terrestrial > Soil > Temperate forest > O... | reverse complement strand
GGCTACCACCCCAAAAGATTTGGGCAGGCCGGGGCATATTTTTCCGCTTATAGCCAAAAATGGCGGCGTGCTGCGCCGGGCCGGGCATACCGAAGCTACAATTGACCTGGCTGTTATGGCCGGTTTTGAACCCGCCGGTGTGATATGTGAGATCATGAAAGAAGATGGCGATATGGCCAGGCTTCCCGATCTTTTAGCAATGGCTAAAGAGTTTGATATGAAGATAGTTTCTATCAAAGACCTGATAGCCTACCGCCTGAACACCGAAAGCCTGATAAAAAAGGAAGTGTCTGTAAAATTGCCTACCGAGTGGGGCGATTTTGAAATGATAGCCTACACACAGGTAAACACAGGCGAAAACCACCTGGCCCTCGTTAAAGGTACCTGGGAGCCCGGTGAGCCTGTTTTAGTGCGGGTGCATAGTTCATGTGTAACCGGCGATATTTTTGGGTCGTGCAGGTGCGATTGCGGGCCACAGCTACACCGGGCCATGGCCATGATCAATAAAGTAGGTAAAGGCGTTTTGGTTTATATGAACCAGGAAGGCCGCGGTATTGGGCTGGTGAATAAACTAAAAGCATATAATTTGCAGGAGAATGGCTTTGATACCGTTGAAGCTAATATCGAATTAGGTTTTAAAATGGATCAGCGCGATTATGGCGTGGGCGCGCAAATACTGCGCAGCCTGGGCATATCAAAAATGCGGTTAATGACTAACAACCCTAAAAAACGTGCCGGGCTAATTGGGTACGGGTTAGAAGTGGTAGAAAATGTGCCTATTGAAATAGCCCCCAACCCGCACAACGAAAACTACCTAAAAACCAAGCGCGATAAAATGAACCACGCCATATTGAAAGATCATTGATCTTCGTTTTCGGTAGTGTTTATTGGTGACGGTGGTGCATTAGGCAGATCTTTTTTCGGCGCACTTTTAGCCGGACCCTTTTTGAAGAAGTTTCTTAAAAATTCGCCAAAAGTATCAAAGTCGCGCTGATAAACCAGGCCAAGGCCGTTTACATATTGCGCGTTCAAGGTGTTAATGCTATTTAAGGTGGTGCTGTTTAAAACGCGGTACGAGTAGCGGGCAGTTAAGCTGGCATCTTTCTTTATAAGGTATTGCCCCTCAAAATCAGTGGTTAAATTACCTGAGCCGCTACTTAGTAAATTGTTGTTAGCATTAAAGATCGTTCCGTTGCCTAAACTATTGCCCGTATTATTTAATGTGTTTGAAAACACGTTGCCGTTAAGTATTAAACGCTGGTGAAACAACTTAAAGGTTGCACTGGCATCATTAAACGAGCGGATGTTAAGGTCAAAGTTTTTAATATTTGATTGCGAAATAAAGCTGTTCAACTTATTAAAGGCAAATTCGCTTACGGCGGTACTTGCTGTACCTATAACCTGGTTGGTTAAATTTCCACCTGTTCCGGGCGAAAAACTCCTGGTAACGATAACGCTTAATGCCTGCTGGTTACGGTTGTTATTATCGGCCAGGTAAGTCCCAAGATCATCCTTTATTGATGGATCTGTGGGGAAATTAAAGTCGAAATCAATGGTAGGTTGTATCAATGATTTACTGATCAGCAGTTCGGCCTGTACCAATACTTGCTTATCACCCTCAACAGGCGATAATCCAGCCGCGGTATATAAGTTTTTTATACTGGTACGTACCTCATAAATGGCATTTAGGTTAATTTCGGCATTTGAAGGGTTGCCAGTCCAGCGTATGGTGCCGCCCTGGTTAACCAAAAAGTTTTTACTGATAAAGTTTTTGGCGGTAAAATCAAATGTGCCCGATGTGATTTGAAAGCTGCCGAACATGTCAAAGTCGCCCAGGCTATTTATTTTCAAACTTAAATTTTTCGCCTGTCCTGACCCTTCCAGTACGCCGTAATCGGTAGTGATCTTTACCGTAGTTTTTTCATCAACCGTTAAATCAAAATTAAGCGTAACCCCGTTAAAAGCATTCGGCTTAGAAATAAACTTCGTGGTATCGTTATGGCTTACAAATTTTATAAAGTCATAATCGCTTACCGTTGTTGACGTGTTTAGCGGGATATTAAATACAGTGCCGGCTTCAGTACTGGCTTTAATATCAATTTTCATGTTGTCAACAGGTCCGTTAAAGCTAAAACGGCCGGTACTATAAGCGGTACCATAATATAAATGATTGTCCTTAAAGGTGGTATTTAAGGCCATTAAATTGGTAGCATTAAGTGTTGCTTCAATATCAGGGTTTGATAGGTTGGTTAAATCAACCGTTCCGTCAACAATGCCTTTGCCGCCATGTATATCTGTCAGCGTCATCTTATCAAGTGTTATTACACTATTATGTACGCTTAGTTTATCATTAACCACATAAGCTGTTTTTAAATAATTAACGGTTACCCCTGTGTTATTTAAAGTAACATCACCATTAAGCTGCGGGTTTGAAGCTGTGCCGCTTAGCTTCAGGTTGGTTGAAACTGTGCCTTTTATATTTGATACCAGGTCCTTAATAAACGGTTCAAAAATAATAGCTTCGGTTTGGTTCATTTTTACATCAAAGTCCAGTTTATCGCCATCGTCCTTGCCTAAAGTGTAAGTGCCGCCAATATTCAGCGTTTCTAAACCACGGTTCAGTATATTTAATTTTACATCGGCTTCCTTACGATCATTACCCAGACTGGATACGATTTTAACATTTCCCACTAATGTTTTATTCAATTTTAATGAATCGATACCCAAACGCGCGTCAACCCCCGGCGACTTGGTTATACCGCTAAGCAGCACATCCCCGTTTAGCACGCCACTCAACGAAACATCTGCCGATTTAGTCAATTGGTCCAATGTATGCATGTTGAATTTATCAAACGTAACCTTTAATTTATCCTCCGGGTTATCAGATATCAGTCCATCTATCCTCACTTTTTGCAGTCCATTGGATAGCTCAAAGCCCGATATCTGTGTTTTGCCATCCAATAAACGTATCCTTGTGTTTTGCTGCAAACGCCAGTTTTGATGCTCCAATATTACATCTGATGGCAGCAGGCTAAGACGCGCCGTTGTATCGGTCCCAAATTTCACTAATCCATAAAGGTCGAGCTGGTTGGTGGCATCTTTATCAGCCAGTTTTATGTTGAAGTTTAAACTATCCCTTTTTAAGAAATTGGTAATATCAATATTTTTAACAAACAGCTTATCGGTCAGGTCTATCTTACTCAGCGAAATATTTACACCTAAGTTATCCTCACTGGTGCTTTCATCCAGGATAAAATCATGAAAAATAGTTGTTCCGTACTGTATGGTTTTTATGTATCCGTTTAAAGTAGCGGTTTTATCATTTGAATTGAATTTTCCCGCAAAGGTTCCCCTGTCGGGTATTTTAAGGCCGGGTGCAAAAATAGCGGTTACCGGGTCTAAGTTTTTAAGCTTTAAGTTGAACGCGAAATTTTGAGGCTTAGGTTCAGCAATATCCATTTTTAAAGATGGAACGTACTTTTTAACAATAGTTTTAAAATACGCTGGCAGGGTAGCCAGGTCATAACTGCCTTTTATACCACCATCGGCAAAATCTGATATAAAAGAAAGTGACCTCGAATCGCCCTTTCCGCTTGCAGTAAGATATACCGAATCTACCAGGTAATTATTACGGGGGTCGATAACCCTTGTGGGTGAAAGCAAAATACTGCCCTCAAAGTTTTTAAGATCATTGCCCGAGAAATTAGCTGTTAGCCGGGAGCTGATGGTAATAGTATCATCCAGTAAATTTAAAGTATGCAGTTGGGCATCATTAACGGTTGCTTTAAAATCATAAACAGGCAGGGCCGGGTTAAGGTCCATACTGCCATCAAGGTCGAGTTTAATGTTTTTATCATCAATGCTGATTTTGGCGGCAGCTATTTTTTTTGCGAAAGTGCCGTCAACAAGCAGGTTATTATAGCTGTAGTTTTTAAAATCAAAATATTTGATGCGGGCGTTTATTTTCTCGTCCAGGTTTTTTAGCGCGTCGCCATGGCCATTAATGCTGGCGTTAAAAGTAGTGCGCCCAATAGTGCTTTCATCAATTAAACTGCCCAGGTCAAAGTTATAAGCATCAACTTTGCCGCTATAGCTGGGCATACCGGCCTTGTTTATTTTTAAATTAATATCCGGGTCAAAACGGCCCAGTTTGGTTTTAAAAGTACCATACGCTACAAAGTCATTTTGCAGGCCCGAAAACCTGCCCGTAAAGTTGATATTGCCGAATTTTGAAATTACATCGGGCGCTTTGGCATTTGGCGTGCCCGAAAAATGGCTGTACAGGTAATCAATATCTTTTTTGTTGGTGGCAATCTGGTCAAACTTCAACTCCAGGAAGGTATTGCCCCAGTCGGGCAAACCGCGCAGGTTAAAATTGCCTTTAATATAAGTAGCCTGTCCGGCGGTAATAAGCAGGTTTGTGGCGTTTAAACTGTTAACCGGTCCTTTAACGCGGCCGTCAATACCTAATTCAAAATTTACTTTTTTTAATGAAGTGGTAAAATAAGCGATATCTTTTGATGAGATATGCGATGTTTTAAACGCGGCGTCCATGTGCACTTTGTTCTCAAAATCATCAAAGTCCTTAAACGTCTTAAAGCGCATCCTGAAATAATCTTTCAATGTTGAGTTTGGCGTTTGGATAAACATGTTTTGCACCAGTATCTGGTTGCTGTCAACCGTGGCGTTTGACGAGAAGTTTTTAACATAAAAACCACTTTTTTCGCGCAGCGTTAAGTTTTGGATATTGCCCTTAAACAAATGGTTTTTCAAATCCATGTTTAGTACAACCACGCTGAAATTCTTAACGTCTATATCATCAAAATTTACCGCCTTGGTAAACACATTGCGGGTTTGGTCTTTATAGCGGAAACGAAGGTTATTGATGGCGGTTTTTTCAAAAACCAGGCTCCATGGCTTACCGGTTGTTTTTGTAGTATCGGTCGAGCTAAAATAATCGAGAATAAACTGAAGGTTGCTCACATTGCCCTTTTCATTTTTGAGGTAAACGGAGCCATTGTTCAATGTGATCAATTTAAAATCAATAACCTTTTTATGTATGCCCGAAAAAAGTGTAAAGCCGTTCAAATCGACTGTTAGTTTGGGTACATTAAGTAAGGTGTCTTTTTGTTTATCTAAAACATACAAACTATCCACAACCACCGAAGAAAACGGCTCGACATATAAACCTGTGATGTAAACTTTAGTGTTTAATTTTTTTGATAAATAACCCGCCGCCTTTTTTGCCGCCCATGTTTGCACCGGCTTGTACTGAAAAAGCAACATGAGTATGCAAAACAGCATTACAATGAGCAATACAATACTTAGAGATATTTTAAGCGCTTTTTTAATAACTTTGCTGTTTAATTAGTGAATTATTGAATGAGTGAATTAGCGAATGTTTTGAACATGCTGCAACTCATTCATTCAATAATTCACTCATTCACTAATTAATCTGTCCTGTGCCTGTAATTTTAGGAATCGAATCTTCATGTGATGATACCTCCGCCGCTGTTTGTGTTGATGGGGTGATATTGAGCAATGTTATTGCTAATCAAACCATTCACCAGGCTTACGGGGGCGTTGTCCCTGAGTTGGCCTCAAGGGTTCATCAGCAAAATATTGTTCCTGCCGTACAACAAGCACTATTGAACGCAAAAGTAAGCAAAAATGATGTGGATGCTGTAGCTTTTACGCGCGGCCCCGGTCTTTTGGGCTCACTATTGGTTGGTGTATCCTTTGCCAAGTCATTTGCATTAGCAAAAAGCCTGCCTATTATTGATATTAACCACATGCAGGCGCATATACTGGCCCATTTTATTGCCGAAAAAAAGCCTTCATTTCCGTTTTTATGTTTAACGGTATCGGGCGGACACACGCAAATTGTATTGGTGAAAGATTATTTTGATATGGAAATTGTGGGCCAAACCATGGACGATGCCGCCGGTGAAGCCATGGACAAGACCAGCAAAATACTGGGCCTGCCTTATCCCGGCGGACCGCTTATTGATAAACACGCGCGTTTGGGCAACCCAGATGCCTATAAATTCCCCGAGCCGCAGATACCCGGTTTTAACTTTAGCTTTAGCGGGTTAAAAACATTCATACTCTATTTTATACGAGATAATGTAGCTGCCAACCCCAACTTTATTGCCGAAAATTTAAATGATATTTGTGCATCGGTTGAAAAGCGGATAGTTACCATATTGTTAAACAAGCTAAGCAAAGCTGCACAGGAATATGGTATTAAGGACATTGCTTTGGCCGGTGGCGTATCTGCCAATACAGGTTTGCGGCAGGGCTTACTACAATTGGGCGAAAAAAACGGCTGGAACTGTTTTATACCTCAAATGCAATATTGTACTGATAACGCCGCCATGATTGCCATTGCAGGACACTATAAATTTTTAAAAGGCGAATTTGCGGAGCAGAATATAGCGCCAATGGCGAGGATGGTGTTTTAATTAGTGAATTATTGATTGAGTGAATTAGTGAATGATGCTTATCAATAATTTAAAAACATAAACGATTAACTTAACAAATCACTCATTAAGATGAATATACCTTCACTAATTTTCTTAATTGTCTTTGTTACGCCACTATTTGTATTTGTGATTTGGCTGTTATTGCAAGATAAGCCAAAAGGTTGGAAAGCATTGGGCGTTTTGGCATTGTTAATTGCAGCGTCCGTATTGGAACATCTCTTTAAAAAGTAAAAATGAATATACCGTCACTAATTTTCTGGGCGATTTTTGTATTGCCTTTGATTGCGTTTTTAATATGGCTAATGCGGCAGGATAAACGAAAAGGCACCGCCGGTCTTGTTGTTTTAGCTATTATTGTTATCGGCGGCATTGTGTATATGTATTTGAAGGGGCAGTTTTGACCGTTGATTGTCTGAACCTTGATTTTTAGGATTTTTAACTTTTTGTTTGTTTTTAAGGGTGTTAAAGAGAGCTGCGCTGTTAGGCAGATTTTCTTGATGTCTATCAAAGTTTAAACGACGTGCAAAAACCTAAAAGCGTCATATACGGTGTAAGATTACTATATGCTTCAGCAATAATAGGGTCTATTGTTTTAGCCTCCCTGGTTCTTGGCAATGGCATGTGTGGTTCAGTTTTTGATGTTCTTTTATTGTAAATTTTCCCGATAGCCGCAGATTTTTACTTTATCTATTTACTTTCGAAAGGGCGGTTTTGGGTGCGTTCGGTTTTGTTAGCCATGACAATTATTGGTGCCATTAAACAATTGTCATTTATTATAGAGAGCCTGAATAGCCTTTTGGCAATAGCCTTGATTTTGATTTCGTTTTTACAAATAAGGGCCCTGTTTTATTTATATACCAAAGGGAGTAACGCCTGGTATGCCAACCTATTGATGGAAGAGAACCTAAAGAAGTTGGCAAAGAAATATCCTCACTTGTAATAATATATTCAAGTAACATAAAGTATAATTAACCTTTTTCACGGCTTGTATATCTTAAATATCCAACCGGAATAATTTATTTCCCCAACTTTTTCAAACGCTTAGTCCGCCTTTTTTCATCCGGGTCTGTTTTAAAAGCCATTAGTGAAATTTTATTGACATATGCTACCGGAAGCCCTGCTTGCTGCGCAATAACCTGAATTTTTTTATGATACCAGTCATAGGGTAAAAGGTGAGTATTTATGGCATGTGGTTCGGCCACAAACGCTTCTGCATGGTAAACCTGGTCACCCGCGTCAAAGCATATCACAGGTTCGAGCTTAAGCCCGCTGCCCCAGGTTTCGGGATTGTAGAAGTTTGATCTTTCTTTGGCATCAAATTCAATTAACACCCCCCATACCACATCATCCGGACTGGCAGTAGGTGTTATGTTTGCTTTTGACGATTGATCTTCGGCCGTTTTATTAAAAGTAAAACTATAGCTGGGCAACCGCGCTATCCCTATCTTTTTTGCAGAAGGAACTATTTCTGAAAACTTATGGACATCCATATTGCCCGCGTAAGCAAATAGTATCATAGTAATTTCAATAGGTAGATAACTTGATAACGCAATTATTTAATAACATAGTATAAAAAGATTGTCTGAACCAAAATTTTTAGGATTAGGCAGATTTTCTTGATGTTGCACGGTGCTTATAGGGTTTACAAATCAAACATATTGTTCTTGAATCCAAAACCATAATGCTCATTTTTACTTTTATTTAAGGATTCGAGTATGGTTTTTTTACTTTTCAAATCACCCCAAAGCGTTCCCGTCCAAAAATCAGTTATTGTTTCGTTTTTATACGTTATAAGAACAAGATGCTGGCTTTCACCAATACCACCGGTAAGGTAACTGATTAAAAACAAGCACCCATCTTTACCCATACAAATTAATTTCCTGTTGGGTAGTTTTTCATCATGGTCATCATCACAACAATTCCAGTCGTTACCCGGATTGGCAATGGTAAAATCACCATTACTTAACTGCTTTAAAAAGGAACTTATAAATGCAGGTATATTATCTGATTTATAAGACAAGGTTAATTTCGACGTTTGAAGATCGTTGATAAACTCTTGCAGGTTTTTATTTTCCGCAACTATCTTTGGATCAATTGTAATACTGCCGTCCTTTGTTATAATGCTTCTGATTGGATGTGGCAAAACTGAATTAATGGTTTTTTGAGGTACATGTTTTTGTGCATAACTACACGCTGTAAAGCAAAGCAGCAGGATGATTGGGATTGTTGTTTTTGCCATGATTTAATTGAGTACTAAATATACTTCAAAAAATCAAGCTAATCTCCTAATCCTAAAAATCATGGTTCAGACAAAAAGAAAAGCCTTCCCGTTAAAACGGCAAGGCTTTCAAAAATCAACGTAATCAAAATATCATTTAAATCAACGGTTATACTTCCGCTAACTTGTCGCCGGTAACAATTTCTTTAATTTTAGCTTCCAGTTCGTCCATCAATTCGGGGTTATCTAAAATCAATTGCTTAACGGCATCGCGGCCCTGGCCCAGGCGGGTTTCGCCATAACTAAACCATGAGCCTGCTTTTTTAATAATGTTATGTTCAACACCCAAATCAATAATTTCGCCGGCTTTGGATATACCTTCGCCAAACATAATATCAAACTCAGCAATACGGAATGGCGGCGCCACTTTGTTTTTTACAATTTTTACCTTAACGCGGTTACCTGATACCTCGTCGGTATCCTTTATTTGTGATATGCGGCGCACATCTAAACGCACCGAAGCGTAAAATTTGAGGGCGTTACCACCGGTAGTAGTTTCGGGGTTACCAAACATTACACCTATCTTATCGCGCAGCTGATTAATAAATATACAGCAGCACCCGGTTTTGCTGATAGTCCCGGTTAGCTTACGTAAAGCTTGCGACATTAAACGGGCATGTAAACCCATTTTCGAATCGCCCATTTCACCTTCAATTTCGGCCTTTGGCACCAGGGCCGCAACCGAGTCGATAACTAAAATATCAATAGCGCCCGAGCGGATCAGGTTATCTGCAATTTCTAAAGCCTGCTCGCCGTTATCGGGTTGTGATATCAGCAGGTTCTCAACGTCAACGCCTAGTTTTTTGGCATAAAAACGATCGAACGCATGTTCGGCATCAATAAACGCTGCAATACCGCCTTTTTTCTGCGATTCGGCAATAGCGTGTATAGCCAGCGTGGTTTTACCGGATGATTCGGGGCCGTATATTTCAATAACACGTCCTTTAGGCAAGCCGCCAACACCGAGGGCTATATCCAACCCTAATGAGCCGGTTGATATTACTTCGGTAGGTTCAATAACGGAGTCGCCCAGTTTCATGATGGTGCCTTTTCCGTATGATTTCTCCAGCTTATCCAACGTAAGCTGCAATGCTTTTAATTTCTCTGCGTTACTCATTTTAAAATTATCTCTGACAAATATAAATGATTGTTTTTACAAATACTAATATTTTTAGTAATTTATGTTGATTAGGTTGAGTGGTTGATTAAGTTAAGCGGTTTTTACGTTGCCTGATCAGCCATTTGACCTTTCCTACAGCTAACTTAATTAACTTATTCAACCCAATCAACTACCTTTTATCCACACTCCGTTTCGCCAGTTCTTTGTGAATAGCGTTTGATGCTTTCTTCTTTTTGGCATCTTTGGCCTTTTTAACTTTCAATGCCTCCGCTTTTAATAAGGCCGTTTCGGTGTTAGCCTGTTCATAATATTTGCAGAACCAGGTTAGCGGACAAATTTCGCACTTAGGGCTGCGGGCCACGCAAATATACCTGCCATGTAATATGAGCCAATGGTGCGCTATAGCTAAGGTTTCTTTGGGCAGGTATTTTACCAGCTGCTTCTCCACAGCCAGCGGCGTACGGGCATTATTGGTTAAACCAATGCGGTTTGCTACCCTAAACACATGCGTATCTACCGCAATGGCCGGCGCATCAAACACAACGGAGGCGATAACATTAGCAGTTTTGCGGCCCACGCCCGGCATTTTTTGCAAGTCGTTAATATCAGCAGGCACCTCGCTATTAAAAACATCCACCAATATTTTGGCCATGCCTACCAGGTGTTTGGCCTTATTGTTAGGATAACTTACGCTGCGTATATAGGTAAAAACCTCATCGGGGGTTGATGCCGCAAGGCTGGCCGGATCAGGGAAGCGCTCAAAAAGCGGAGGTGTTACCTGGTTGATACGCTTATCAGTACATTGTGCCGAAAGTATAACAGCTACCAGCAATTGGTAAGGTGACGCATAATGTAATTCGGTAACCGCCTCGGGTTGGTGCTTTGAAAAATAATCAACAAAATGGCGGTAGCGGTCTGATTTAAGCATGGGTAAAAATAGGAAGAGTTAATTAAATAATCGGTTCCTGACGATTATCCCAAAAGAAAAGTACTTCAATATGGTCATGAAGTATCCGATATACTACAGATGTTTGTTTGGATATAAATCCTTTTCTTACGTTTGTTCCCTGGTAAGTCTTAAAGATGTAAGGTTGACTGGCAATGGTGTCCAGTGTTTTATATGTTCTTTTAACAAACTTTTCCGCTGATCTGTCTCCCCATTTTAACCTGATAAAAAGCACTATAGATACCAGTGAGTCTTTTGCTTTTGGAGTTAAAATAATTTCTAAATTCATTTGTTAAGCAAGGCAGCAACTTCTTTTTTCACTTCATCATAGGTAATAAATTCGCCCCGGTTAGCCTGCTCTATGGATTCGGCAATTCCCTTTTGCACATGTGCAGGCAATTCATCTAACCATAATTCTTCTTGACTTTTAAATAAAGATTTAATTTGATCAATTAACCCTGAATCATTCGTGCTTAATATCAATTTTGCCAACTCTATTTTTTCAGCTTGTATGTCCATAAACAAATTTACAAAATTGTTTATAAAAGGGCATATAATTTTTGTTTATCAAGAAAAGAAGCTTAACCCCATAAAACGCAAAAACCCGGAGTATGATGGATACCCCGGGTTTTTTGATGGCTACTTGATTAACGCAAACTTTTTGAATGATCAAGTATGTAATGAATGGTTTGCAGTTTTGGCTTTTTCATTAAAAGATCAAGATCTGCGCGTAACGAATGATAAAATATCAGATCGTCGCCCTCCAGGTTTTCATGTACATCTAATTTTTTCACCTCTGTTTGGTTAGTGAGCCCGTTTAAAGTAAAGGTTTCACCCATAAGCTTTTTGAAATTATTTTAAATAATAACGTAAGCTAATATATAATATTTTACTAAATGAAAATTAAATGAAATTTTATTTCTGGCGAAAGAAGATTAGGGATTAGTTAATTAAAGATTGGTAAATCTTGAAAGATTAAAGATTAGTTAATTAAAGATTAGATAAAATATTCAAACTGGATTTATTGACAACAAAACCATGCACGCTCAACCCATTTAAAACTGCCAGGCCTAATCTTTAATCTCCAATTAACTAATCTCTCATAACTAATTCTTCAAACTCATCTCCTTGCTTTGCATCATTTTACGCAAATTATTCAGCGCGTAACGCATACGGCCAAGTGCGGTATTGATACTTACATCGGTAATGTCGGCAATTTCTTTAAAGCTCATATCGCCAAAGTGGCGCATAATAAGCACTTCCTTTTGTTCGGACGGTAGCAGCTGAATTAAAACCTTCAGGTCACGATGAGTTTGCTCGCGCACCATACGGTCCTCGGTACTTTCATCATAGTTACCCAATACCTCAAAAATATCGAAGTCGTCGCCATTGCTAACCATTGGCGCGCGTTTTTCGCGACGGAAATGGTCAATAACCAGGTTATGGGCAATACGGGTAACCCAGGGTAAAAACTTACCCTCTTCGTTATATTTATTAGCCTTTAAGGTGTTGATAACTTTGATAAACGTATCCTGAAAAATATCCTCGGCCAGGTATTCATCCTTTACCAATAAGTATATAGAAGTGTAAATTTTTGACTGGTAACGCCGAAGTAATTCGACCAGTCCTTTTTCATCACCGTTAATATAAAGATGGATTAGATCCTGATCACTTTGCAATTGAAAATCCATAGAAAAGTACGACTTAGCTTAAATTAAAATTGAAAACTATTTAAGTAGAGGTTGTGTCTATAGCGGGTTCTCCTTATTTGTTAAGAATATGTTATCTCAAATAAAACAAATTATGCGGTGATAAACAAATTAATTTTAGTTAAAAAACGTTAAAAAAATTAGGTATGGATGTAATTAGGCCGCTTTTACACGTTATTGCATCGACTAAAACTGTCACTATTTTCAGTAAAAAGTTTTTCTTTCAAGAGTATAACAGTCACCCTATTGCAAGTATTTCTTTAATCAACATTTACTGTTGTTACTATTCGCAAACCCATTTGGATACTGCTAAATATTTTAGGATTTTTGCATTTTGGAGCGAAGGCCATAGTCCATGGTCCATAGTCGATGGCTAATTTACAACCATGGACTATGGACCATCGACCATGGACTATAATACCATGGACTATCGACTATATCAATGAACGAATTAGAAAAAGATCCACAAAAAAACATCATTATAAAGGGTACCCGTGTACACAACCTTAAAAATATGGATGTGGCCATACCCAAAAACAAGCTGGTTGTAATTACCGGCATGTCGGGTTCGGGTAAGTCATCGCTGGCTTTTGATACTTTGTATGCCGAAGGACAGCGCCGGTACGTGGAAAGTTTATCATCATACGCCCGCCAGTTTTTGGGCCGCATGAACAAGCCCGATGTGGATTATATAAAAGGTATTGCCCCCGCTATAGCTATTGAGCAAAAGGTGATTACATCTAACCCGCGCTCAACCGTTGGCACCTCTACCGAAATATATGATTACCTCAAACTGCTTTATTCGCGTATAGGCAAAACTATTTCGCCCATATCCGGCGGTATCGTAAAAAAGGATTCGGTTACTGATGTGATCAATTTTATTATGGCTTTGCCTGATGAAACGCAAGTTACCCTGTTATGCCCGCTATATCCGCATAACGACCGCAGCCTGAAAGAAGAATTAGCCGTATTAATGCAAAAAGGTTTTGTGCGGGTAGAGTATCAGCAAAAACTTTCAAAAATTGAGGCCTTACTGGAGGATGTTACGATAGATAATGGTTCATGGTCGATAGATGATGGCAAACCTTCCATCGCCAGCCGCCATGAACAATCAACTATGAACTATGAACCCGTGAGGATAGTCATAGACCGTATCACCAAAAATGATGAGGACGAAACCATAAGCCGCCTGGGTGACAGCATACAAACCGCGTTTTTTGAAGGTAAAGGCGATTGCTTTGTGCGTTATATGGAGCCGGGCTCGGATACAGAAACCGAACAGTTTTTCTGCGACCGCTTTGAGCTCGACGGTATGCGTTTTGAAGAGCCAAGCCCCAATTTTTTCAGCTTTAACAATCCTTACGGTGCCTGCAAACGTTGTGAAGGCTATGGCAAGGTGATTGGCATTGACGAGGATTTGGTTATCCCCGATAAAAGCAAGACCATATATGAGGGCGCGATTGCCCCGTGGCGCGGCGAAAAAATGCGCGATTGGAACGATGAACTGGTAAAGCATTCGCTTAAATTTGATTTCCCTATTCACCGCCAGTATAACCAGTTAACAGAAAAAGAGCAAAAGCTGTTGTGGACCGGCAATAAATACTTCCGTGGCCTTGATGAGTTTTTTAAGGAAATGGAGGCCCAAACCTATAAAATTCAGTACCGGGTAATGTTATCGCGCTACCGCGGTAAAACCACCTGTCCCGAGTGTAAGGGCAGCCGGTTGCGGCAGGATGCTACCTACGTTAAGATCAACGGGAAATCAATAACCGATGTGGTTTTAATGGCTCTGGATAAAGCGGCCGAATTTTTTAAGAATATCGAACTCAATGAAAACGATGCCAAAATAGGCAAGCGCTTGTTAATGGAGATAAGCAACCGGCTTAGTTTTTTAAATGACGTAGGCCTGAGCTACCTTACTTTAAACCGTTTGTCGAACACCTTATCGGGTGGCGAATCGCAGCGGATAAATTTGGCTACTTCATTAGGCAGTAGTTTGGTGGGGTCGGTATATGTGCTTGACGAGCCGAGCATTGGCCTGCACCCGCGCGATACGCAACGGCTAATAAGCGTACTAAAATCATTGCGCGATGTAGGCAACACGGTTTTAGTGGTGGAGCACGAAGAAGAAATAATGAAAGCCGCCGACCATATTATTGACATTGGCCCGGCAGCAGGTACGCATGGCGGCGAATTGATCTTCTCTGGCACTTATGATGAAATTATAAAGGACGATAAGAGCCTTACCGGGCGTTACCTGAGCGGCAAGGAAGAAATTGCTATCCCCGCCCTGCGCCGTAAATGGAACGACTTTATCGAGATAAAAGGCGCGAGAGAAAATAACCTGAAGCATGTGAGCGCCAAATTTCCGCTGGGAGTGCTTACGGTGGTTACCGGGGTATCCGGCTCGGGGAAAACGAGTTTGGTAAAACGGATATTAGCGCCTGCCCTGCAAAAGGTATTGGGCAATTACTCGGGCGAGCAAACCGGGGCGTATGATAGCATTGAGGGCGATTATTCAAAAATTGAGCAGGTTGAACTGGTAGATCAAAACCCCATAGGCCGTTCGTCGCGCTCAAACCCGGTTACTTATGTAAAGGCCTGGGACGAGATACGCAACCTGTATGCCGCGCTGCCGGTAGCTAAAGCGGCGGGGTTAAAACCGTCGGCATTTTCATTTAACGTGGAAGGCGGCCGTTGCGATGTTTGCCAGGGCGAAGGCGAGGTAAAGATAGAAATGCAGTTTATGGCTGATATATTTTTGACCTGCGAAACCTGTGGCGGCAAACGCTTTAAACAACATATACTGGACGTTACCTACCACGATAAAAATGTGTCGGAAGTATTAACCATGACCATTGACGAGGCGCTGGAGTTTTTTGCCAAAGAGCCTAAAATATTAGCTAAAATAAAACCGCTGGTTGAGGTTGGTTTGGGTTATGTGCAGTTGGGGCAATCGTCAAATACGTTGTCGGGGGGCGAGGCGCAGCGTATTAAGCTGGCATCGTTCCTGGTGAAGGGGAATAATACGCATAAAACATTGTTCATTTTTGATGAACCCACCACCGGGCTGCATTTCGCGGATATTAAAAAGCTGCTCAAATCATTTGATGCCCTGCTTGATCATGGCAATACCATTATTGTTATTGAGCACAACATGGACGTGATAAAATGCGCCGACTGGGTAATTGATATCGGCCCCGAAGGCGGCGATTATGGCGGTAAAGTAATTTTTGAAGGCCTGCCCGAGGACTTGATCAAAGAGAAAGATTCTTATACAGGGAAGTTTTTGAAGGAACGTTTTGTCGCGAGAGATTAGGGGGTAGTGATTGGAGATTAGTTGATTGGTGATTAGGATAGGTTGTTATAGCATTAATTAAAAACACTTAAAAAGCCATCTAAAAACGCCATTTTGTTTTAACAGATATAATTATTTGTAAAGATGAGTCAGCGTAGAGACGCTATATTTTGCGTCTCCCGTATGTAAATCCAACTTTGCAAACCTACTAGTTGGAGACGCAAAATGTTGCGTCTCTACAGAAAATCATTTTTAGATAGTCTCTACGTGCGTGGCTTTATTTTATATCGATGACTGGCTATCCTGTAGTACCGACAAAAAGTTACCGGCGGGGTCTTTAAACCAGGCTATTAACGGGCCTCCGCCACGGACTATCCCTTTTTCGTCGGTTTTCATTGGCCCTTCGGTATAACTTTCAAATTTTACGCCTTTGGCGGTTAGCTCATCAACGGCTTTTTCTACATCCGCCACCCTAAAATTGAGGATGGTAAAGGTTGCAGCAACATGGTTAGGTTTTACATATACAAATACCGGGATACCGCCTGCAATATGCAGGGATAACTGGTTCATCGGTTCTGAAATTTCCAGGCCAAGTACATTGCCATAAAACTCGCGTGCCTTGTGTATATCATCTACCGAAAAGCTGCTGAATGCATGTGTGTTTTTAAACATCTTATTAATTTTTAATATCGGGTTTATAAAAATAACAATATCTATGGGTTAGGGTTTTTAAAATGCTGATAAAGTGTTAAGGCAAAATACAACATTATAGCCATTAAGCCTTGCAGCACAATTAATTGTGTAAAATAATGGATAGACAATAAACCACTATAAATATAGTTATATATTAGCAAATCTAATCCAACCTTATGAAGATCACAATTACCTTAATATTGGTTTTTTGCTCTTGTACCTTATCTCTATTTGCACAAAACAGCTATGCTATTAAAGGCGCTTCTGTTGATACCGACTTAAGAATTAAGCTACACAATACCACTATCAGCGTATTAAATGCTAAAGATTCAATCCTAAGAAAATTTACCCGTGCTACCGAGGGTGGTTCTTTTGCTATAAGTGGCCTTACAAATGGCAAATTCATACTGCTGGTTACCTACCCTGACTATGCCGATTATGTAGAAACATTTACGCTGGATGCAGCCCACCCGACCCATGATTTTGGCAATATTAATATGCGGCTTAAAGAAAGGATCTTAAAAGAGGTGCTGATAAAAGGCGAAGTAAAAGCGATAAAAATAAATGGCGATACCACCGAATTTAACGCCAAAGCTTATGTCATACAGCCCAACGATAAGGTAGAAGACCTGTTAAAGCAATTGCCCGGCATACAGGTTGATAAGGATGGTAAAATTACGGCCAACGGCGAAGCTGTAACCAAGGTATTGTTGGACGGCGAAGAGTTTTTTGGCGATGACCCCACCCTCGTCACCAAAAACATAAGGGCGGATATGGTAGATAAACTCCAGCTTTATGATAAAAAAAGCGACCAGGCAGCATTTACAGGTATTGACGACGGCGTAAAAATAAAAACGATTAATGTAATATTGAAAGAAGACAAAAAGAAGGGCACTTTTGGCAAGTTAGAGGGTGGTGTGGGCGACCAGCAATTTTATGAGAGTGAAGCGCTCTGGAATAAATTTACCGCCAGGACGAAGTATGCCATATATGCCACCGACTCCAACGATGGGACAACAGGCATTGGTTTTGCCGACCAGGACAAGATAGGCGGTGGCTCAAATAACGTGGTGGCTATTGACGGCGGCATAGCCATATCATTTGGTGATGCTGATTTTTCAAGCCAGTATAATGGCAACGGCCTGCCACTGGCGCGGTCGGTCGGTGCGCATTATGATAGTAAATGGGATGGCAACAATCAATCTATAAATACCAATTACAAAGCCAGCTCATTAGAGGTTACCGGCTTTCAATCTATCATCTCGCAGCAGTCGTTGCCCGGCTATGTAAATAACACCAACACCTTGCGCAATTTTGACAACTATACGTTTAAAGAAAAAGCCGATGCCACGTACCAGGCCAAAATAGATACCGGCACTAATTTAAAGTTCAGTATTGATGGCGCAAACAAACACCAGCATAATAAAATTACCACCAATACCACAACAAGCGATGGCGACGGGAATTTGCTAAACCAATTAACGGAGAAACAGGACAATGATTACCAGGAAAAAACATTTGATTTTACAGGCCTGTACACTAAAAAACTAAAGCGCGGCCGCACCTTTTCATGGGCGCTAAGCGAAACGTACGATCAAACGCTGATTAACGCCAACCAGTTATCAACCACCAATTATTATAAGGCTGGCGTAATTGATAGCACCAACGTAGTAAACCAATATAAGCCGACAACCAATACCAGCTCGGTATTAAACAGCAACATGACGTTTACAACGCCGTTAACTAAAAAACTCGCATTAACATTTAATTACGGCTTTGCGGTGAACAATTCCAGCTCGGACCAGGAATCGTTTAACCAGGCACCCGGCGGCGCCTATACTGTTTTAGACCCGACTTACAGCAGCGATTATAAATTTAACCAGTTAACCAACCAGCTGGGCGCCATTTTGAATTTAAAAACCAATAAAATAACCTGGAACTTTGGCTCCAAGGCATCGGATGTTGATTTTACGCAAATTGATGAGTTTAGCGGCAAGGTTTATAAACGGACCTTTATCAATTGGTTGCCGCAATCAACATTGCAATACCGCATTTCTACATCCCAAAATCTTAGATTTAACTACAATGGCAATACCACCCAGCCAAGCATCAGCCAGTTGCAGCCAATAGCATCCAACGTAAACCCGCTGAACATCACGATAGGCAACCCGGACCTTAAACCATCTTTTAGAAACAATTTTAATTTGAATTATATTTCTTCGCAAATTGTAAACCAGCAATCGTTTAACATGAATGGTAACTATAGTTTTACAACAGACCAGATTGTTTCAAATATCAATACTAACTCTGCGGGGCAGTCAACCACCCAGAGCGTCAACTTAACTAATGAAACGCCTTATAACTACAATTTAAACATAAGTATCGGCCGCAAAATAGCTGCCTTGGATGCCAATCTGCGTATCGGCCTGCAGACCAATGGGAATGTGGGCTATTCGTACACCAATGGCTTGCTCAACCGTTCGCAAACTATAAATTACGGTTCTAACTTTGGCCTTAATAAAGCAAAGGCAAAAAAGTATAACTTTTTTTTACAATTTAGCCCCGGTTTCGCCACCAGCGGTTTCTCGTTAACGCCGCAAAATAACTATAGGTATTTCACCTACCAGGGTTTCGGTAACGCCGTTGTTTATCTGCCTGCAAAGTTCCAGATCCAGTCGGATATCAGCGTCCAGTACCAGGGGAAAACCACCAGCCAGTCGGCCGTTGAGCGCAATATCTGGAATGCGTCACTTGACAAAACATTTTTAAAGGACGATAACCTTAAAATCTCGCTATGGGTTATCGACATATTAAACGAAAACCAAACTTTTAACCGAAGTATAATGGCTAACAGCATTTCGCAAAACTACTATTCAACCATTTTAAGATACTTTATGTTACAAGTAACCTGGGACTTTACCAAATTTGGCACAACCGCAGTACCGGCAAAATAATTAAACATCATGAAAAACCTCCTTATAACCCTCACTTTCATTTTGTTATCTACCGATGCGTTATTGGCGCAACACGCCTACTTTACCGGCAGCGGGACAATTGAATATCAAAAATCGTCGAACATGTACGCGCTGATGAAGAAGACTTATGCCGCCAATTCTGGGGGCAATATGAGCGGTATTTTTCAAACACTTATTGAGCAATATCAAAAAAACAATCCCCAGTTTAAGATTTTAAAAAGCACGTTGACTTTTGCAGATAATAAAACTTTGTTTACGCCTATAGTGCCTGATGTACCACCCGCAAATGGGTTTAACACGCCCATGTCTGACCAGATTAACACTGTTTATACCGACCTGAACACGCAAACCAGCATATTGGTGAAAAATATCGCTGATGCCTCCTTCGTAGTGAAGGACAGCGTCAGAAAAATTGTTTGGAAGATCACCAACGACACGCGTGAGATTGCAGGCTTCCCCTGCCGCAGGGCCAATGGCCTGGTTTTAGATTCGATATACGTGGTCGCCTTTTATACCGATAAAATACCGGTATCGGGCGGCCCTGAATCGTTTAACGGCTTGCCGGGGATGATATTAGAAGTTGCCGTACCTAATGAACATGTAACCTGGTTAGCCACGAAGGTTTCCGGGATGGATGTCCCGGCCCCAACTATCGTCCCGCCAAAAAAAGGCAAAATTGTAAACAACAAACAGCTTTATGATTTTCTGAAAGGATTGTACGGCAACCAGGATGCGGCAAGGGTGGCCCTGTTAATGAAATCGTTTTTACTATAGGAAACTGTTTTACCCCATCCTCCTTCTTTCGCTAATACCGATAGCTATCATGAGGGAAAGGTATCGCACGAGGCCCGTATTTACCGGGTAACTTCTGTGGTATTTGCACTGGCTATTAAAAAATCTTTAAGAGCGACTAATTTATCGGTATTGATGAGATCAACGCCGCATTTTAATAATTCGTTCCAAACCACTTTGTTATCGGGCGATGCCCATAGCCTCACTTTTTCGCCACACTTATGGGCCATACTTACATAATTGCATAAACGCTGCTGCTCAAAAGCTGAGATAGCGCCGGTACCCTTCCATCTTAAAAGTTTTGAATACTTGCAGCTGGCCATTTCATATACATTGGTAAAGCTGGTGTCGCGGGCGGCTTTTCTTAAATCTTCATCAATAAAAGCTAACCGGTTATCTTCGCTTTTGATCATATCATAAGGCTTATGCCCCGATAAAACCACGGTGACCCTCCCCGGCACAACCTTGCCATTTTCATAGCGGGTTAATATCGACCTGTATTTTTCGAGCAAAGGTTTTAGTGCGGTATAGGTGCTGTTGGCATCGGTTTTAATATCGATCATTAAAGTAACCGGCTTATCATAGCCTGCATATACCTGTCCGTTATTTTCATTAATACGATCAGAAAGGGGTTTTAAATAAAGATTTTCTAATTGCCTATGCCCTTTAAAGTAGGGGTTGATATGGGCTACAATTAATCTATCGCCCTTTAAAAATATATCCGCTTCCATATTGGTATAGCCATTTTGCAGCGCATCGTATAATGGGTGCTTATGCGAATAATCATTATGTGCAAAGGCGTTTGGAAGCGGAATTAACTGGGAATGCGCGTTAAGCCGACAAAAAATCAGCATAACAAAAAGGGCAGCTTTAAGGGGCGTTACTGTCATTTGCATTTTAATCAGGGCTTAGTTTCTTTGTACAATGGTACGCATCAACTATAACTAAGGCCTAAAAATAAAGTTAATTTATCATTAAATTGTCATTTCTTAATGTTAAGTACGTTTTTTATCTCTCAATATTACATATACTAACATGTTTAGTGATTGAATAAAGTCGATGACTGAACGTTAAGGTATAAATAATACCAGGGAACGATCTTTTCAACCTCCAAAAATTGGGCGGAAATTCCGTTTTATTTTTTTTGTATTTATTGCGGAAAAAAAGGCGAAAAAACACCATCGGAAACCATGCAGAACTGCACTTTACCATTAAAGATACGAAGAAATACCTGCTTTTCAAAATGCCATCTTCATATAGTTTGT
>Ga0206943_1094_pt1 | contig 21688 bp, 14 predicted proteins | sample Alteio_BWOrgHeat_7_FD_153243 | JGI IMG/M metagenome (GOLD analysis project Ga0206943, IMG submission 153243) | Enriched cells from forest soil in Barre Woods Harvard Forest LTER site, Petersham, Massachusetts, United States -... | ecosystem: Environmental > Terrestrial > Soil > Temperate forest > O... | reverse complement strand
AAGCACTTATGTTGAATTAAAGCCGGGAGCCAGTCTGGATGCCATCAACAAACAACTCTTCAATTTTGTACAAAAAAGAGCACCTACGTCTACGGGACATGTCGTGCTGTTTGGTATGAATAACTGGCAACTATATGGTGACTTTGAGAATGGTAAACCCACGGGTAGTGGTCAGATCGTTTATGTTCGGCTGTTTGGTATGATCGCCTGGATCATTTTGTTTATTGCCTGTATCAATTTTATGAATCTGGCCACGGCGCGGAGCGAGAAACGTGCCAGGGAAGTGGGTGTACGTAAAGTGATGGGTGCCGGAAGAAGAAAACTGATCGCTCAATTTATTGGCGAAGCTTTGTTTATGGCATTGCTGTCGGCCATTGTAGCGGTTGTGATTATAGCAGCTTCATTGGGAGCATTTAATTTGCTTGTTCAGAAAAACCTGTCGCTGGAATTGAACAACCCGGTGCATTGGGTGGCTTTACTAATGATCACCTGCATTTGCGGTTTTGTTGCGGGCAGTTATCCGTCGTTGTATCTGTCATCGTTCAATCCCGTGTTTGTATTAAAAGGAATCAAAGTTAAAAGCGGCAGCGCTGCGTGGATCAGAAAAGGACTGGTGGTGACTCAGTTCACCGTTTCCATCGTATTGATCATTGCCACGATTATTATTTTTCAGCAGATACAACATATTAAAGACAGAAACCTGGGATTTAACCGGAACGGTCTGCTCGAGTTGAGTATGCAGGGTGATATGAATAGACATTACGAATCCATCAAACAGGATCTGATGCAAACGGGACTTGTTCAGTATGCGGGACTGGCAGATCATCCAACCATTTATGGGGGAAATAATACGGATGGCCTTGCCTGGCAGGGAAAAGCGCCCGGCAGTAAAATTCTGATTTCGTGGAGAAGCGTGGACCCTGATTTTTTCTCTACGATGGATTTGAAGGTAATGGAAGGAAGAAATTTCTATGTGACGGACACGTTGAATTATGATAATAAATCTTTGCATGCCAGTGCGATCATTACCAAGTCCCTGGCAAAACTCCTCGGACAGGGAACAGCGATCGGCAAAACCATTTATGATGAGAACGATACCCTGCTTCATGCAACGGTGGTGGGTGTGGTGAATGATTATGTATATGGAAATATGTATGGCAAACCCGATCCGGTGATTTTTTTCTGTACGGCCCCGAGATTTGAGAACACCATATACCTGCGGACCAAAGCAGGAACGAACGCAGAACATTTATTAACAGGTATTGAAGCAGTGATGAAGAAAGACAATCCGGCCTATCCGTTCGAATATCGTTTTGTGGATGATCAGTTTAATGACATGTTTCAGTCAGAAATGCTGATGAGCAAACTGTCGCGTGTATTTGCGGCATTGACGATCCTGATTTCCTGTTTAGGTTTATTTGGTCTGGCAGCATATACGGCAGAGCGAAGGGTCAAAGAGATTGGCATTCGTAAGGTGCTGGGTGCAACAGTAGCGAGTCTGGCTGGTTTGTTGTCTATTGAATTTTTAAAACTGATCCTGTTTTCCCTGCTGCTGGCATTTCCGCTGGCCTGGCTGGCGATGCATAAATGGTTGCAGAATTATGCCTATCGTGTCGATATCCATTGGTGGGTATTTATCATGGCGGGCGTTGCAGCCATTCTGATCGCCATTGTAACCGTCAGTTTTCAGGCAATCAAGGCGGCGGTTTCGAATCCGGTCACTAGCTTACGGTCGGAGTAAAGCAGGACGCTGGACGCAGGACGCTGGACGCAGGACGCTGGACGCAGGACGCAGGACGCCAGAAGAATTTTCCTGCTTTCAGCGTCCAGCCTCCCGCGTCCAGCCTTATTCCGTTTTCAAACTTTTCGTCGGGTTCATCAGTGCTGCTGTGATGCTTTGGTAGCTTACCGTTAATAACGTTATTACGATTGCGCCCGCACCTGCCGCCGCAAATACCCACCAGGGCATTGACGTACGATATTCATAATGCTGTAACCATTGCCCCATAAAATAATAGGCCACGGGAGTAGCGATACATAACGAAATAATGACCAGGTTAATAAAATCCCTGCTCAGTAATCGCCATAGACTAAAGACAGACGCACCGAGTACTTTTCGAACGCCGATTTCCTTGATGCGTTGTTCGGCGGTAAATGTGGCCATTCCGAATAAGCCCAGGCAACTGATAAAGATGGCCAGTACCGCGAACAGACTGGCGAGTTTACCTATACGTTCCTCGTCACTGAATTTTTTTGCATAGTCTTCATCAGCAAATTGATAGGAGAAGGGAACGGAAGGACTATATGCTTTACATACTGCCTCAATTTTTTGGATGGCATCATGCGCGCTGATATGGGGATTGATTCTGATAATCACATAGGAAAAATCTTCGTGGGTAATATAATATATAGTTTGTTTTGCCGGTTCATAAGGCGATTGCATCACCATATCCTTTACAACACCAATTACGTGATAGTCCTTTCTCCCAACCCGGATATTTTCTCCCACCGGATTTTTAAGACCCATGTATTTGACGGCGGCTTCATTGATGATCAATGCGGAAGAATCTGTCAGATATTGATTTGAAAAATCTCTGCCATCAGTAAATTGCCAGCCGACCGTTTTTCCATAATCAGTAGTCACACGGATATTGCCAAAATCATCTGTCATGGCGGGATCCTTTCCCTTCCATTGTAATCCGCTACGGTTATTCTCTATGCCGGTGGTTGGACTTGAAGACTGAGCCATATACGTTACTGCACCGGCACTCTTCAGATCAGCACTCACCGCATCGAAATGGTCGTGCAGGTCGTTTGTTTGCATTCCAATATAAAGCAATCCGTTTCTGTTATATCCAACGGGACGATTCTTGGCAAACTGGATTTGATTGAAAACTACAATGGTACCGACGATCAGAACGACGGAGACGGTGAATTGCAACACGACCAATGCTTTTCTTGGTATGGCGGCAAGTTTTCCCGCTTTGAAAACACCCTTCAATACTTTGACCGGTCTGAAAGAAGAAAGATAGAGTGCCGGATAACTTCCAGCGATCAGCGCGGTAAATAATGTAAATCCTGTGCATAAGATCCAGAACAAACCATTGCTCCAGAGAATGGTCATTTGCTTATCGGCTAACTGATTGAAAGATGGTAAGATCAGCCAGACCAGCAGCAGTGAAAATGCAAAAGCGAAGAAAGTAGTCAGCAGAGATTCACAATAAAACTGAATGATCAGTTGCGATCTTAGTGAACCGACTGCTTTACGGATGCCTACTTCTTTTGCCCGCTTCTCACTGCGGGCCGTGCTCAGGTTCATAAAATTAATACAGGCCAGCAGCAGCACGAATATTCCAATGATTCCGAACATCCATACATATTGTATCGCACCACCAGTATTCACACCGTTTTTAAATTCACTGTACAATCTCCATTTACTCATCGGCTGCAGGAAAATCGCCGGTTTAAAACGTGCATCCTCCTTGCCTGAATGGTCCAGTACTATATTTTTTATTTTTTCCGAAACCCTATTCATATCCGCATGATCTTCCATCTGAACATACATCTGCCAGCTGTCATCGCCCCAGTCTGAAAGAACACGTTCGGGTATGAATGTTTTCAAATAATAATCCCAGGGTGCGAGGAAACTTAGATCGTGTAAACTTGAATTGGAGGGTATGTCTTCGTACACACCGGTCACCTTAAAATTGTTTTTATTATCGAGCATGATCGTTTTGCCCATCGGATCTGCGTCACCAAACAGTGCTTTTCCTACGGATCGCGAAATCAGGATCGATGCCGGATCCTGTAAGCCATTGCGACTTCCTTTCAGCATCTGAAGAGAAAAAATTTCCGGACCTTCTTTATCCATGAAAGTGCCCTTGAAGGATAATTTTTTTTCATCAACCGTCAGAATATGTGAATCCGTCCAGGATACCATGGCGATATGTTTGAAATCACTGCCATAACTTTTTCTGATGGCTGCATCCAGTGCGATGGGGATGGCCACAAACGTCGACGTATTGCCATTAAAATTCTGATCCAGCATCACCTGGGCTACCCGGTCGTAGTGCTGATGATATTTGTTGAAAGAAAGTTCATTCCAGATCCATAGTCCGATCAGTATGGCTACGGCCATACCTACGGACAATCCGGCAATATTGATAAAGGAATGCGCTTTGTTTTTGCGCAGATTGCGAATTGCTGTTACGATGTAGTTTTTGATCATTTTTTTTATTAGTTGGCAGTTGGCAGTTGGCAGTTGGCAGTTGGCGGTTGGCAGTTGGCCTCGCACGTGCGGGGGCAGTTGGCGGTTGACGGTTAGCGGATGGTGGAGGTTCTTTGGATTAATACTTCCAGACTTCCAGTCTTCCATACTTGTTTGTTGCCTTTATTCGGTCTTCAAACTTTTTGTCGGATTCGCAACTGCGGCCTTTACCGCCTGGAAGCTCACTGTGAAGAAAGCGATCAATATGGCGATGAGTCCGGCCAGCGCGAACATCCACCAGGTGACGGGCACCCGGTAGTTGAAACCCTCCAGCCATTTGTTCATGGCCCACCAGGCAAGTGGTGTAGCGATCACTATGGAAACCAGCACCAGTTTCAGGAAATCCTTCGACAAAAGAGCAACTATCCCCGAAATACTTGCTCCCAATACTTTCCGGATTCCGATTTCCTTGCTACGCTGTTCGGCGCTGAATGATGCGAGTCCGAAAAGACCCAAACAGGAGATCAGGATCGCCATCAACGTAAACGAATTGATAATATTTCCCAGCGTGACTTCCGCTTCGTATTGTTTTTGCACCACATCATCCATAAACATAAATTCAAACGGGATGCCTGGCAAATGCTGGTTCCAGATAGATTTCATTTTTGACAACAGGGATGAATAGTTACTGCTATTCGCTGCAACCACCAGGATATCCATTCTCTTCCAGTCATTTTGATATTCAAAAAAGAAGGGTTTGACATCGATATGCAGTGAACTGTAATTAAAGTCTTTCATCACGCCAACCACCTCTACAAAGGTTACCGGGTCAGGTGCATATTGTGTATAGAGCCGGGTGCCCGGTGCGGTTTCCGGCTTAAGCCCCAACCTTCGGCAAAGGGTCTCATTGATGAGCACACGACCCGTATCATTCCGACGAAAATCACGACCGGAAATAATTTGAATGCCATTGGTATGCAGGAAATGTTCATCGGTTGCAATATTCTGTGCGTCGATGGATGTGGCCATATTGCCTCCGGGTGGATATACACCATGATCACGCATCACCAGAGTTCCGAGGTAAAGATTGGAAGTGCTTGCATCTTTTACTTCAGGAAGTTTCAGCAGATCATCTTTCAGTGACGCCATCTTGCTTTGGGTTTCTTCTGTATAAAAATCAAAAATGAGTTTCTGATTTTTGTCAAATCCCAAATCCTTGTTTTTGATATAATTGAGCTGACTATAAATGATGATGATGCTCGTGATAAGAACGATGGAAAGTACGAACTGGAAAACCACCAGCGAACGGCGAATGGCAGTAGCCGAAATCTGATTAGTAAAATTTCCTTTGATTACTTTCACCGCCTGAAAAGCAGAAAGATAGAATGCGGGGTAACTACCTGCGAGTAGTCCGGTTAAAATAACCAGTCCAAAGAGGAAAAGCCAGAGACGATAATTGGAAAAAAGAGAAAGTCGGATATCTGCCTGCGTGATCTGATTCAACAGGGGCATGGCTAGCATCAGCAGCGGCACCGCAATCAGAATTCCCATCAGAGACAGTATGATGGATTCTGTAAGGAATTGCCTGATCAATGCCTGCTTGCCGGCACCGATTACTTTTCGGACTCCAACTTCCTTTGCGCGTTTCGATGCACGGGCTGTGGAGAGATTCATGAAGTTGATACAGGCAATCACCTGTATCATCACAGCGATCAGGATCAGGATGTACAAAAAGGAACTGCTTGTCGTTTTGCTGATCTCGATTTCATAACCTCCGGTCGTGTGCACAGAATGCAGGGGCTGGAGATGTAGCGATTTCTTCATCCCCATTTCACGCATCTGGTCGCCGCCATATTTCAGGAGGAAAGCCGGTAATTTTTTTTCCAGGTCCGCAGCATTTGCATCCGGACGGATTTTAATATAGCTATAAGTGAAATTATTACCTGCAAATAAATGATTATCGATCACGTAACCACCGATGCCTCCGCTGTTCATGGTGATAAACATGTTGGCCTCGATCTGCGTTCTGCCCAGACTTTCATTCACTACAGCAGTTACTTTAAAATCCGTTTTGCCATAACCGTTGTGCAGGGTGATCGTTTTCCCAACGGGGTCATCATTTCCAAAAAATTTGTTCGCAACGGACTGCTGAAGTACGATGGAGTAAGGCTCTTTAAGAGCCGTCGCAGGATTGCCATAAACAAAATGGTAATTGAACACATTAAAGAAAGTGGAGTCAACAAAAAATGCGTTCTCCTCGTAAAACGATTTTTCTTTGTACGTCATGAGGTGTTTTACAACACCCAGCGTAGGTACCACGCGGGCAAACTGGATCACTTCTCCAAAATCTTTTTTCAAAGTAGGAGCGATCGGAGGCGAACATGTTGCGTTGTGATGCCTGTCGCCCGCAAGTTCCAAATCGCAAGTGATACGATAGATGTTCTTTGCATCCCGATGATGCAGGTCGTAACTGTACTGATCCGCGACATACAGAATGATATACACACAACAAAGTGTGCCCAATGCCAGTCCGAAGATGTTGATGAAGCTGTAGGTCTTATTTTTTAGTAAAAACCGCAGAGAAGTCTTCAGGTAGTTTTTGAACACGTTGATATTTTTTTACGTTTGACGGTTGACGGTTGACGGTTGACGGTTGACGGTTGATCCCGCACGTGCGGGAACAGTTGACGGTTGACGGTTGATGGTTGACGGTTGCTTTAAGCTTTGCGCTTAAAATCGTTCAATTAAAATGCCGGCTTGTAAAGTCTTATTTATGAAGGAATTGTATTTGAGCCGTTATTACGAAGATGTTCGGAATCGGACAAAAAGTGTTCGACGGCTCATGCGGCATTTCCCCCATACTAAAAGTTTAGTCAGTCTGGACAACGAATCTGTAAAGATCAATTTGTGTTCGGGATGCTGTATGAAATCTCCAAGTCCACAAAAGGATATTAGATTGCCAAAATCAAGCGCTGACCGTCTTTTCTGAGGATTCTAACATGAACGGGCGTTCGGCTCTAACCTTCCTGGCCTTGCGTCTCAGATATTTTGTATGAATGATTTCGCTCATGGTTTTATCCTGCAGTTTACTCTCGAGCCAGGAAATAATATCCAGATAGGCGAAGGAGCGGGTTTCGATATGATTATATTCCAGGTGCTTGATTTTACTTAGCAATTTTTCCAGTTCAGACTTGATTTCCTTTCTTGAGATCTGGAAGCTTTTTCTTAAAAATTTAAACATCTCTTCTTCAACCACCGTCAGATTTTTCATTTTCGCCATAAACCGGTAAACAGATTTTGTCAGCGATTCCATCAGTTCATAATTCCCGAGTTCATAATGCGCCAGCAAATGCACCAGTCGTGCATAACATTGAAGATCGTACCGGAGATCAATATGATCATTTATAATCGACTGCAGGTAGTCGATTGACCGGCTGTAATCACCGCTTCCGAAATATAAAGTGGCGATTTTATAATTGAAAACCAGCGTACGATGATGATCAATATAAATTGCATATTCAACCAGCTTTTTTGAAATATCAGGAACCAGCTCCAGCCCCTCTTTGAAAGTTCCGGTCATCAGGTGCCAGTTGATTTTCGCCAGGTGAATGTATACCCAGGTATGTATCCTGAAATTATCATGATGTTGCCCCTCTGGTGTATTATAGTATGCTTCAAATTTCTTCAGGATCACTTCGAATTTGCTGAAATGCCGCAGATCAAAAAGGGCATTGAGCAAATTATGCATGCCTTTCACATAGTGACCCGTTTCTACCGTAATCATCAGCGGTTCCTTTTCGAAAAGATCGATCCATTTCTGTGCATACCGGTAATACATGATGAAGTCCTGCCGGATAAATGCAAACCAGCTATAGCTCTGATAGAGATAAAGTTTCTCATAAAAATCGTCCAGATGTGACGTATCGGGGAGCGTATTCTGTCTGAAAAAATCCCGCAGCCTTTTTTCATCCGCTTCATTGCGTGCGTGCCCAAACTCCACATACCAGCGATAGAGTAATAAGGCCAGGTTGGAAAGGCGCGTCACGCGATCTATATGTTCACTGATTCCCCTTGCCTCACGCGTAAGTTGTTCTGTCTTTTCCAGCGAAGTTCTCGTGATATGAAGTGTCTCGATTTTCTTTTCAAGAGAAATCAGCTGCGCAAGAAAATTCAGTTTATTATTTGCCTTGGCGATTTCTTTTGCTCTTTCAAGAATCTTCAGTGCCTGATGTTTCAATCCTTTATTGTACAGCAGCCGCGCATTGTCCATATGCTCGCTCAATTGCAGATCTGTATTTTCTGTTGTTTTGAGCAGACGAAGACTGGCAAGTAGTTGTTTGTAGAGATGCGTTTTTAGATTGGATAACTGCGATTTGGTGAAAGGAAGTTTCTTTAGCAGGAGTTTTTCATCATAATCCTGCATCTTATCGAGCGCATCAAAAAGTTGTACAATTTTCAGGTCCTCATTTCCGGAACTCCTCTTAATATAGAGCTTGAAATGCCTTTTTTCGGATTTTTCCAGTGAACAAATTAATTGAAATAATATATCGGTTGAACGGTTGGCCATCATTGATAAATTTTGCTGAAACTGTGTCCAGGCAACACTTCCACGAAAAGATACACAGTTTTGACATGATTAAAACACCTATAAGATGGTTTGAAATGAATCCCACACACCCTTAATTTTGTAAAAGCAATTAAGAAATAGAATACAGCAGGCAATCGTTAGGAAGTAAATCGTTAGAGGTCAAGAGGAACAAACTGCAGCATTCTAATTAAAGTCGAATACTACCTTTTTTCATATGGCAAGCAATCGTTAGAGGTCAGCTGTTTCTACAGCCGACCTTATTTTTTTACGGCTAGGCAAAGATAAGGGTATTTTTTTATTTTCCAATCGCTTTTTCTTCTTTAACTGGTTCAGTTCCAACGGATTACTATTTATTTTAATGTGTTTTAAGGCTAAGGCGGAAGGCCAAGGCAAAGGCTGAGGCGAAGGCTAAGGCGAAGGCTAAGGCCAAGGCGGAAGGTTTTCGGTTACAGATCTATATCTGATGGATTTCGGATTATTCTGATTCTATTTATATAATAATAGTACCGAAAGTGTTTTAGCCGTCACTTTACCCTTTGAGCTTTAAGCTTATTTTTGCGCTCCTTCCTGATAAATAAACTTCGGGGTTATTCTGAATGAAACTTAGAATCATTAAATTCTTCAAGGATTTTCTTTTATGGAGTGGCATTCTGCGACTGCTCTCTCCTTTCAACCGACTTTTTTTCTTCCTTCGAAACTTTAATATCCTGCGTGCGTGGATTAGCCAGTCTAATCGTACTGAATTGTTAATCAATGACTTCTATTCATGGAAACGAGACTATCCCAAGCGATATACATTATATGATGCCGTAGCGGTTCATTTTGAGCTCGCGACGAAAGATATTCTTTACCTGGAGTTCGGAGTGGCATCGGGCAGTTCCTTTTTCTGGTGGATGAAAAAAAATACAAACCCGGATTCTTTATTTCGGGGATTTGACACATTTGAAGGATTACCCGAAGACTGGGGTGGTTTTAAAAAAGGAGCCATGGCATTTGATCAGGCGCAGATTAACGATGGCCGGGCAGAATTCATAAAGGGCATTTTCCAGCATTCCCTCTTTCCATTTATCGAATTAAATAAAAGTCTTCTCAGCACAAAGCCCAAGGTTATCCATATGGATGCGGATCTTTTTTCCTCTACCATTTATGTACTCTCCCAACTTTATCCTTATCTCAAAAAAGGTGACATTATTTTCTTTGATGAATTCAATGTCGCTAATCATGAATTCCTGGCCTTCAAAATATTTACCGAAGCGTTTTATGTGAAACTGCGCCCGGTTGGCGCGGTGAATAACTTCTACCAAACTGCTTTCATCGTGGAATCCTAACTAATTATTAATTATTAGTGATTAATTATTAACGAGGAAAAAAAACGTTAATAACTAATCATTAATCGTTAATCATTAATCTAGTTCGCTTTCAACGCATCCGTGGTTTTTGACCGCAGAACCATCCAGACTCTCGCACCAATGGTGCCTGCGCATATTATCAGAACACCGGCGAATGAAATAACCAGTGAATTAGAACTGACGCCCGCATTGATCCGGAAAATCAGATCCATCAAAAGTTTGGAAAGCGCATAACCTCCATAACATCCGATGATAGCAGATAAAAAAATGATCCATGAATAACCCCTTAATACGAGTTGGAAAATATGCCTGTCTTCCGCACCCACCACTTTCCGGATGGCTATTTCTTTCGATCTTTTTAAAACATTCAGAGAGACCAGAGCAAACATACTGGTCGCCGCCATTAATACAGAAATGATAGCGAACCATTTAAATATGATGGCAATACTCTCATTCACACTAGCCGCCTCGGTTGCGACTTCATCCTGATAATATCCCCTGAATGGTTTTGTGGGATAAAGTTTAGCCCAGGCCGCTTTGAGACCGGCATACACAGTGTTGATTGTTCCAGGCTTTGCGCGAACAATGATCCTCGCATATTTGTCCGGCGAAGTCAACATCATCGCCACAGGTTGTATGGGATCGAACACCGTGCTTTGAGTAAAATCCTTCACGACACCTACGATGGTACATGAAGAGGTATCACTGGTCCTGACTAGTTTTCCGATGGCTTCATCCGGTTTCCAGCCAAATAAAAATGCAAGCTTTTCATTGATGACCATTGTTTTTTCATAGTCACCCGTACCCTCCGCATTAAAGTTGCGGCCGGCAACCAGTTTGAATTTCATCAAATCAATATAGTGAGCGCCTGTTCGCAGAAAGATGCTTTGAATTTTTTCCCCCTTCGCCTGAAGAGGAATACTGTAATACCAGAACCCGATATTATTTACTGTGCCTGCCATTTGATCAATACCGGGAATTTTGCTGAATTCGTCCCGTACTGCAGGAAATGCAGATTCATTTTGCAGATCTACTCCGATCACATTTACTTTATCATAGCCATAGTCGAGTTTACTTTGAAAAACGGAATTTCGCGAAAATGCCACAGCGGCTATCACGGTAATAAAGGAAATGGCTACCTGCAATCCAAGTAAGATCCTGGAAAAAAGATTACTCCCGCCAAATTTTACCGAACCCCTGAAAATATTGGTTGCATTAAACCGGCTGATATAGAATGCGGGATAAGCTCCTGCGAGCAGGGTGACCAGCAGAAAAATAATACCGATAGAAATCATTAGTTTGAAATCGCTCAAATAATGTGCTTCCAGTTTTACATTCCTGAACATACTGTTGAAGGTGGGCAACCAGAAATTGTTGAGGAAAACGGATAGAACAATAGCAAATAAAACAATAATGGCGCATTCCATCAATTGTTGCAGCATGATCTGTAAGTAAGAACTTCCCATTACTTTCCGCACCCCCATTTCTTTGAGTCGGCGATTGCTTTGTGCAACGGAAGTATTGGCAAAATTCAAACAGGCTGAAAGAAGTATAAGGATCGCAAGAACGAGAGGACTGTAGGCGGCGGCATCAGTAGGCCTGCCCGATAATCCATCGTTGTCGATATTGAATCCGTCGCAAACCTCGGCAAGGGGTTGCAGCGAAAAGGATTTAATTTTGATATCCTGTCTTGCAGATTGCTGAAGCGGAACGTATCTGTTGAGTTCTTTACTTACTGTAGATGCGTCGCCCGGGTTTTTCAATTTTACAAATACCGCGTCTGACATCCATACCCAGTCATCATTTTTTATCGGGGATCCGTCTGCCTTCAATTGATTTTCAGTATTGGTGATCAGATCGAACAAGATAGAAGAATTCGGTGGCGGATCTTTCAATATACCGGTAACAGTCAGTGGTTTTTTAAATGGCTCATCAGAATATAACAACAGGGTTTTTCCTATGGGATCTACATCACCGAAGAATTTTTTTGCGGCACGTTCCGTAAGCAATACGGTTGACCGGTCCTGAATCTGATTGGTTCCCCGTATCAGAGGAAAATTAAACAGGTCGAAAAAGGACGCGTCGGTAAAATGAGCACCTGTTGCAAACGGATCATTCTGTGGTGCCTTGACATTTAACCCGCGACTGTCCCATCTCACCGTCTGTGTTATAGCCGGGAAGTCATTTTTGGCAGATGCTGCCAGGTATTCCGGACAGTATCCATTCAGGTTATCACTGGCCGCCGTCTTTGTGAGTACGCGGAATATATTTTTCCCATCCTTATGAAAACTATCATAACTGAAAGAGTATCTGTAATCCTGTATCCCCCATACTAAGGAAGCGATCCCAACCGCCAGGCTGATGACGTTGATGAACGTATATAATTTATTCTTCCAGAGATTTCTGAAAATAATAGAAAGGTAGTTCCTGATCATGATGATTTTAATTAAGACTCATTAGCAGTTAAATTCCAAACTGTACGGAATTAATTAGCCTCACACACAATATATGCCGGTCATGAGAGGCTATGATTATCAAGGTATTTGAAGGAAGGCGTTAGAATGTAAGCATGATTTTGATACAAGTCTGTGCGGATTCGAACAGTTTAGAGCATGAGGCGCGAGACGTGAGGCAGGAGGCGTGAGGCAGGAGGCGTGAGTCATGATTATGAGGCGCGAGTGGTGATTCTTCATGCATCCAGCATCCTGCATCCTGCCTATTTCAGCAACTGGTAGGCGATCAAACTGGCTACATATGCCAACCCTGTCATATAGAACACCTGGATCAATGGCCATTTCCAGCCCCGGGTTTCTCTTTTGACCACGGCTAGTGTACTCATACATTGCATGGCAAAGGCGTAGAAAATCATCAATGAAACACCGGTCGCGAGGGTATACACTTTAGCTCCGTCATCGGTTCTGGCAGAATCCATCCTCTCTCTCAGCGTTTGTGGATTGGCATTCTTGCCGCCTTCCACGCTGTATAAAGTGGCCATGGTTCCGATAAACACTTCGCGGGCAGCAAAAGAGGTAATCAAAGCGATACCGATTTTCCAATCATACCCCAGCGGTTTGATGGCGGGTTCGATGGTCCTTCCTAAAATGCCGGCGTAGGAATTTTCAAGCAAAGCCGCATTTTTTGCTTTCATTTCGGAAGGCGGAGCATTTTTATATTTTTCTGCTACAGCGTGCATCCGGCCTGGAGGACCATAGGTACTCAGACCCCAAAGAATCATGCTGATCACAATGATCACTTTACCCGCATCCCGCACAAATATTTTTGCTTTGCTGACCATCGTTATGGCCACATTTTTCCAGCGTGGCGCGCGGTAGGTCGGCAATTCTAAAATGAAAAAACTTTTTTCGGTGGAATGGATAAATTTTTTGGCAACGTATGATACTATCAGCGCTGCCACGATCCCCATCAGATACAAACCCATCATGACCATGCCCTGGCTGTTGAAAAACCCCCATACTTTGTGATTTGGAATAACCAATGCAATCAGCATAGTGTATACCGGTAACCGGGCACTGCAACTCATCAGGGGTGTTACCAAAATCGTCAGTAACCTTTCTTTTTTATTCTCAATATTCCGGCTGCTCATGATGGCAGGCACGGCACAGGCAAATCCGCTGATCATGGGCATCACTGATTTGCCATTCAATCCTACTTTTCGCATAAGCTTATCAGTTAGAAAACTGATGCGGGCCATATAACCTGTATCCTCCAGTACGGTTATCAGCCCGAAGAGAATCATGATCTGGGGAATAAAAACCAATATGCCGCTTAGTCCGGCCAGCAGTCCATTCACCATCAGGTCCCTAAACCATCCATCCGGCAATTGAGCAGAAACCCAGGTACTCATTTTCGTAAATGCCCAATCCAAGCCATCCATAGGGAACTGGGCAAGCCAGAACACACATTGAAAAAGTAAAAAAAGTACAGCCAGTAAAATCACATAACCCCAGACGCGGTTCATCAGAATATTGTCCAGTCTCTCCGTAAAAAGTGTTCTTTGAAGGGGATCGGGCTCTGAAATGGTTTGCTGCATTACTTGCCGGATGCGGTTATACCGCTGCAGGATTTCCTCTGCCTGTACCCGGGTATGATTGAACTGATTGGCTTCCTCAATATTTTCGATGCGGTGGTGCTGGTCCCGCGAAAAGTGGAAGGACTCATGGTTAATCAGGTAATGCAAAGCACCGTAGTCGCTGATCTCGGGCATCATCTGTCTCATCTGGGAAACTGCATCCTCGGCCAGGGCCCGGTTGGGAATAAAATCACGAACCGGTGCCTGGTGTAATTGCTGGGCGCGCTGCGCAAGAATTCTTTTCAATTGAACCATACCCTTGCTCTTGCGTGGATTTACCGGCACCACTGGTACACCCAGTTCTCTTTCCAGTCCCGGCACATCAATTTCAATCCCTTTTTTCCCCGCCAGGTCCATCATGGTCAGGGCCACGACTACCGGAATTTTCAAATCGATGATCTGGGAACAAAACAGCAGATTTCTGCGCAGATTACTGGCGTCCACTAGCAGGATCACCATATCCACTTTCACGTCTTCATCCTGGTGAAGAAGTATTTTATATGTCACCCATTCGTCAGATCGTTTGGGATACAAACTATATGTTCCCGGCAGATCGACAATCTGTGCCAGTCTCCCGGACCCCAGGTCACTGGAACCTGTTTTCTTATCAATCGTAACGCCAGGAAAATTCCCAACTTTCTGGTGAAGGCCGGTCAGGGCATTAAAAAGAGAGCTTTTCCCGCTATTCGGATTGCCAACGAGACCAATATGTATTTGACGTTTATTCAATAAGGCTCAGTATGAAGGGGAGGCAAATTTAATTCTTCATTTTCTTATTCCTTTACGAATTGCGGTAAACCGAGCTTAACAATGTGGTAAATGTGGAAGTCTGGTGATGAGGGAATGTGAAAGATAAATGTGGATATGGTGGAACGGTGACATCGGCAACAAACAACTGTCAACCGCCAACCGCCAACGGTCAACGGTCAACGATCAACGGTCAACGATCAAATGATCCATCCCAATAGTAAACAAATCATTACAATGACCGGAGAAGGTAACTTGCTGTAAAGCAATAGAATAAACGTCAAAATCCCCACCCCGATATTGATCCATAATATCAGGCTCGAAGAGGGCGTAAAGTCCTTCATCATATAAAAACAACTGGCGATCATGATACCTACCACAACTGCATTAATACCTTCGAGGGCCCGGTAGACCGTCGCATATTTCTTGAGATTGGACCAGATCGGGAAAAAGAATAAAACCAGGAGCGCGCTGGGTAAAAAAATAGCCAGGGATCCGACGATACAACCGATCACCTGCATAGAAAACCCAAGATCCTTCATGGCGATCCCACCCATATAGGATGAAACAGAAAAAACGGGTCCGGGAATGGCGCGTACGAATCCGGCACCGGTATAAAAATCTTCTTTATTGATCTTTACGATATTAGGATTCCGCTGGATGAGTTTTTGTGATTCGGGCCTGGCAACAAACTGTTCATACATCAAAGGGATCAACACCTGACCTCCTCCAAAAACCAAACTTCCAAAACGGTATGTATTTTCAAAAAGATTAATGGGCCTGCGGTGAGGCCAGTTATTTTTCCTGGCCATTTCGCTCGATATTCCTGCCAGAATAAAAATAAAGGCGAAGAGCCATATATTGGCCCACTTAATTTTTCTGGTAATTATTTCTGTCTGCGGAATGCGTTTGCTGCTGATATTAGTAATCAGACCACCGAGCACAATCACAATCGGAAAGATCCAGGGAGTTTTGAAAAGCAGGAAGGTGGCAATTGCTGAGACCGCCATAATAAAATGGGTGATGGTATTGTGCACAGAAATCCGGAAAGCCTTCCACGCCGCATACGCAAGGAATCCGACGGTCATCGGTTCGACGAAACGAAAAAGATCTGCGCTTCCATTTTTATGATTGATATATTCTATAAAGAATGAAAATATACCCATGATGACGCAGGCCGGAAGGATCCAGATGATAAGGGTGAGTACAGCCAATGGAATGCCGCCTCGTTTGTATCCAATCAGTGTAAGAGTTTGTGTGGAAGAAGCACCTGGCAGCAACTGGCAGAATGCATTGTAATCCATTAGTTCTTCCTGCGTAATATCCCGGCGTCGATGGACAAAAGTTTTCATCATCATGCCGATATGTCCCTGCGGTCCGCCGAAAGCAGAAATGCTGTGTAAGAAAACTGCTTTTAAAAATGGGATATGCCTTAATAATTGCATGAGAGTACAAATTAAAGGAAAGCTTAAGGCTCAAAGCATAAAGCTTAAAACTTAATTTTAAATGGCTAAGGCTTAAGGCGAAGGCTTAAGGCTTAAAACTAAATTGGAAAATTTTTAAATTAAAGAAAGAGTAAATGATGAAGATTTGAATTAAGCCGAAACATAAAAGAGGCCTTAGCCTTGGCCTTATGCCTTAGCCTAATGCAACGCATTCGGAGTAGGAGTGGGTTCTTCCTTTCTGGCCGGCTGCCTTTGGTAAGAACGTTGTCTTTTATAATCCTGATAGGCGAGTTTGATATAATCAAAGAATTCGTAATCAGTAGCGATCTTGGTGAATTCGTATGAAGGACGGAAACGAAACATGAAACTGTCTGCAGCATCCCCGGTGAGGCCGGTTATTTTTTTCACGATATAACGTGTGAACCGATGATCGACGAATTTATCCTGTTCATCTTCAATTAATCTTTTCTGAAATGCCAGCATGCGCCTGTTCTTTTTAAAATTGAACATATTGATCAGCGCATCTAAATCAAGACCGGCATTGCCATTTGCTCCTTCCGTTATCTCCAGACCGGGTTTTTTGAAATTAAAAATCTTCTCATAGTCTTTCCGGTTTTGCAGTGAATCTAAATAATAATTTTTGGGTGCCACCCGCACTTCGGCCAGCTGGGTTGGATTTACATGGAGGGCGATATCGAATCCAGTTGTGGAATTCATCATATTTACAGGGAAGTACTGGGTCGCGCGGCCGAGATATGAAAAACGGAGGGAATCATTGGCGTTTACCCGGATCATATAATTTCCGTTTGAATCGGTTGTGGTACCACTTCCACAACTACATAAAACGGTTACAGCATCCAGGGGTCTTGTCTTATACATATTAAATACGGTACCATGGATGGTATCCTGCTGTGCATCGGCTCTTACTGTACAAAAAGCCAGAAGAACAAGGAAGATCGTTATTCTGAGATATGCGTAAAAACGGGCCAAACAGGATAATTTAAAAAATAGGAACGCCAAAATAGGACGAAGGGTTCTAACAATTATGATTTTATTCAAACTTAAGGAAAGCTTTAGCAAGTCTGGAAGACTGGAAGACTGGAAGACTGGAAGTACTGAATCACAAAACTGCCAACTGTCAACTGCCAACTGCCAACCGCCAACCATCAACCGTCAACCGTCAACCATCAACCGTCAACCGTCAACTGTCAAAATGCTTTCCAGCCAGCGGGCTATCTGCTCAGGATAATGCCTGTGTTCCAGAATATGAATTTTTTCAGCCAGTGTTTCCGCCGTTTCTTCCGGAGAGAGGTTGACGCTGGCCTGAAAGAAGATTCTTCCGTGATCATATAGCTCGTCAACATAATGTATCGTAATACCACTTTGATATTCACGGGCACCAACCACCGCTTCATGTACAGCTTTTCCATACATACCCTTTCCTCCATAGGCCGGTAAAAGGGCCGGGTGAATATTCAGGATCCGGTCCGGATAAGCTCTGATCAGTTCTGGTGGAATTTTCCAGAGAAATCCCGCAAGTACAATGAATGAAATATCCCTGTCCGCAAATTCTTCCAGATAGTGAGATCCACGAAAGAATTTTTCCTTTTCAATGAGCAGAACAGGTATACCGGCTGCCCTGGCAATATCCAAAATTCCTGCACCGGTTTTGTTACAAATGATCAGACAAACCTGAACCCTTCGGTTCAAAACCAAATGTCCCTCTTCATGAAAATAACGGATGATCTCGCGCGCATTGGTGCCCTGCCCGGAAGCAAAAATGGCCAGTCGGACAGGAGGTAATTCTTCCTTCATATAAAAAAACTTGAACCGGGTCTTTATGATTAACCTGAACCGGGGCCCTTAATGAATAAGAAATGTTCCTGAAACCCGGAACGATTTCCTACATCTTTGAACAGCTCGTTTGTAATTAATATCTAATAATTAATAATTGTTGTAAAGATGTGGTAAAAAAATGGTTTGAATAACGGGCTTTTTAACATCGGAATTCGCGCAGAAATGCGATGACAATGCAATGACATTCATCTTTTAAAAAATTGTATAATCGGCTGAAATGCAGGCCAGATAAGGCAAAAAAAAAATTCAGCATGTTGGTATATTGTTAATTTCCTGACTTACTTTTGCAGCCAACCGAGATGATTTTTCACATTTATACATTGTTGTATATATGCATCCTAACAGACTAAGTGCTTTCCGAATATCCTTCATTTTTTTTCTCACTGCATTTTTCCTGTTTTCCGGTAATTTATCGATGGCTCAGGATGGTAAGGCTTTATTTCAAAGCGATTGCGCCTCCTGCCACAATCCGATCAAACAAGTAACTGGACCTGCCTTAAAAGGAGTGACCGCCCGTGTGCCCGATCAAAAACTTCTTCATGCCTGGATCCGGAATAACTCAGCCGTCCTGGCATCCGGTAATAAATATTTCAACGACCTCTATATTCAGTTTGGCAAAACGCCCATGAATACATTTCCGCAACTTACGGATGCGGAAATTGATGCCATTCTGAAGTATGTAGAAACCTATCCCGAACCCGGAGGCGGTGGCGCTAAAAATCCAAATGAGGGTCCGGCCACACAAACGCTGGAATCTGACAACAGTCTCCTGTACGGAATTCTTACTTTGATTCTGGCCGTCATCATGCTGGTCCTTTTACAGGTCAACAGCAACCTGAGGAAACTTTCTGATGATAAATCCGGTGTTCCATCCCACGATCCCATTCCATTTTACCGCAATAAAGTTTATCTCACCTTCCTGGGACTTGTTCTCTTTGTGATAGGAGGATATTATATTGTACAGGCTGCCATCGGACTGGGACGTCAACAAAATTATCAACCGGAACAGCCGATTTTCTTCTCCCATAAGGTTCATCCGGGAACCAACCAGATCAGTTGCCTGTATTGTCACGGTGGTGCCTGGGATTCAAAAATGGCCGGGGTGCCTTCTCTGAATGTTTGTATGAACTGCCATGCAGCCATCAATGATTACAAAGGGGAACCACTTTATCGCGCGAACGGCAAGGAAGTAGATGCCACCGGGGAAATTCAAAAACTCTATTCATACACCGGCTATGATCCCAAATCCGGCAAATATTCAGAGCCCGGTAAACAGATCGAATGGGTAAAGATCCATAATCTGCCCGATCATGTATATTTCAATCATTCCCAGCATATCCGCGCAGGCAAAGTCCAGTGCCAGACCTGTCATGGAAGCATTACAGAAATGAACGAAGTGAAACAATTCTCCGAACTCAGCATGGGCTGGTGTATTAACTGTCACCGCACTACAAAAGTCAATTTCCCGGATTCTGCCGGAAACGGAAATAAATTTTATAGCATTTACGAAAAATTCCACCAGAACCTTTCAACCGGAAAAATGGATAGTGTTACGGTGGAAAATATCGGGGGGACGGAGTGTCAGAAATGTCACTACTAACTAACTTGAGTATAAGAGTATAGGAGTATAGGAGTATAAGAGTGGAGGGCATTCTAATTTCGAATGTTAAGTTTTGGATTTTCAAATTTGAATCTCAATGAGCGAAAAAAAGTACTGGAAAAGTTTTGGGGAACTCAACCTGTCTGAATCTTATAAAAAAGATCAGGAGAATGAATTCCGGGAAGATCTTCCAAGCGTGTTGGATGATGGAAAGGGGATGATGGATTCAAAACATCCCCGCCGTGACTTCCTGAAATATCTTGGTTTCAGTACTGCAGCTGCCACACTGGCTGCGAGCTGTGAAATGCCCGTAAGACATGTGGTGCCTTATCTTGTTAAACCGGATAACATGGTTCCCGGTGTGGCAGATTATTATGCCACTACTTTTATTTCCGGCGGCGACGCGGTTTCCATCGTGGCCAAGGTAAGAGATGGCCGGCCAATCAAATTGGAAGGAAATGAATTGTCGGGTGTTACCAAGGGCGGAACTTCTGCACGCGTGCAGGCTTCGATCCTGGATCTTTATGATACGGCCAGGCTTCGTTATCCGGTACAGATGGTCAATGGCGTTCCGCAGGAAGTCACCAGTTTTGAAGCATTTGATAAACTGGTTTCTGATTCCATGGCAGGACAAAAAGGAACGGTCGTCCTGCTTACACCCACCATTACTTCTGTTACTACAAAACTGGTGATCGCGGATTTCCTTTCCAAATATCCGGGCAGCCGGCACGTACAATACGATGCAGATTCTTTTAGCGGTATGTTGCTGGCCAATGAAGCTACTTATGGCAAACGGGCGATTCCTTCATACCATTTCGAAAATGCGAAAGTGATTGTAAGCCTGGGCGCCGATTTCCTCGGAACCTGGCTTTCTCCTATAGAATTTGCCAGGCAATACGCTACCGGAAGAAAAATTGATGAGAAAGCACCGGCTATGAACCGTCATTATCAATTCGAGTCCCTGCTCAGCATGACGGGAGCCAATGCGGATGTTCGCTATACACATAAACCTTCTGAAAGCGCCGCCGTAGCGCTCGCTTTGCTGGCTGCCGTCGGCGGAGCTGTTGCCGCTCCGTCACTTCCGGAAAATTTAAAAGCCGGAGTGAGTGCAGCAGCCAGAGATCTGCTCGCAAACAAGGGAAAATCATTGGTTGTTTCCGGATCAAACAGCAAAGAAGTTCAGACTATTGTAAATGCGATCAATGAAGCCGTCGGGGCGAATGGAACAACGATCACCTGGGAGGCAGAGAACCTGACCCGTCAGGGAATTGACAGTGAGTTCGCCAAATTGGTGTCGGATATGAATCAGGGTGCGATCAGCACACTACTTATATATGATGTGAATCCGGTTTACGACAATCCAAATTCAAAAAATTTCAAGGCAGGTCTTGCCAAGGTCAGGACGACAGTTTCTTTTTCCGGACGCCTGGACGAAACCACGGAATTGTGTAAATACATTTTGCCATCCCCTCATTTTCTGGAACGCTGGGGGTGATGCACAGCCAAGAACCGGCTCTGTTTCGATGATGCAACCTGTGATTGCACCATTATTCCAGACCCGGCCATTCGAGGATTCATTGATGATATGGTCAGGTAATAAAACCTCTTACGACAATTTCTTCAAACAATACTGGACCGCCAAATTAGGTGGCTATAACGGATATGAAAAAGCCCTGCAGGATGGTGTAGTAGACCAAATGACTACGCTTGCGGGTGTAGTTGCTCCGCTCACCGGAGCAAAATATAATGCCGTGTCCCTGGCGGCCGCAGCCTCAGCTATTTCTTCGATGAAAAAAGGCGGGACT
>Ga0206943_1097_pt1 | contig 21946 bp, 18 predicted proteins | sample Alteio_BWOrgHeat_7_FD_153243 | JGI IMG/M metagenome (GOLD analysis project Ga0206943, IMG submission 153243) | Enriched cells from forest soil in Barre Woods Harvard Forest LTER site, Petersham, Massachusetts, United States -... | ecosystem: Environmental > Terrestrial > Soil > Temperate forest > O... | reverse complement strand
TATATTACGGTAAACACGTAGATACTGACGACGCGCAAATTGACGGCAACATAAGCCCCGTTGTAACCCGCGTTGGCGGATACGTTGACAGCATATATTTTGAAGAAAATACACATGTTAACCGTGACCAGGTACTGGTAAAAATAGACGACCGCGATTATAAAGTAAAATTAGAGCAGGCACAATCAGCACAAGTAGGCGCAAGCGCGGGTATTGGTGTTAACGAATCACAAATTTTCACCAACACTGCAAATTCGGCAGTGGCTAAGGCCGGGGTCGAATCGGCACAAGCGCACCTTGACAAAGTAAATAAAGATTACCTGCGTTATGCTAACCTGATCAAAGATGGCTCAATAACCCAGCAGCAATTTGACCAGGCAAAATCAGACCTGGAAGTTGCACAGGCCAACTTGCAGGCATCAAATGAACAATATAAAGCCGCGCAGGAGCAAATAGGTACTACCCGCAGCCAGTTAAAAGTTACCAATACAGGCGTAAGCCAAAGGCAGGTGGACGTTGATTTTGCCAAACTGCAATTAAGCTATACATCCATTAAAGCGCCTGCAAGCGGCATTACCTCAAAAAAGAATGTGCAGCTGGGCCAGTTAGTACAAGCGGGGCAAACTTTGTTTTCGATTGTAAATGACAGTAGCTTATTTATCACTGCCAACTTTAAGGAAACACAGTTGGATAAAATAAAAGACGGACAAAAGGTAAATATTGAGATTGACGCGTATCCTGAAATGAAAGTACAGGGTACCGTTTATAACTTTTCACCTGCTACAGGCGCTAAATTTTCATTATTGCCACCCGATAACGCAACAGGTAACTATGTAAAAGTTGTACAGCGCATACCTGTTAAAATTAAGATCAACGCTGATGCAGCCGTAATGGATAAACTACGTCCCGGAATGAGCGTGAACGTATCTGTTATTATAAAAGAATAAGTTTCAAAAAGTCCAGAGTCTTAAGCCCTAAGTCAAAAGCTCTATTTTGCTTTTACTAAGGACTTAAGACTACAGGCTCAAGACTTATCAAAGAATTAATTATTAATACAGAATAAAAAATAATGGCTGAAACTGGCTTTAAAAAATGGATCATTACCATTACGGTAATTATCGCTTCGTTGCTTGAGTTGATCGATACTACGATTGTAAACGTATCGATACCTCAAATACAGGGAAACCTGGGCGCCACATTAGAAGACGTAGCCTGGGTGGTTACGGGTTACGCCGTTGCAAACGTAATTGTGCTCCCCATGTCGGGCTGGCTGGGTAGTCGTTTCGGGCGTAAAAACTACTTTATAACCTCAATAGTTGTATTTACGATAGCCTCGTTTTTATGCGGTAACGCTACCGGCCTTAATGAGCTGGTGGTTTTCAGGATATTACAAGGGCTTGCCGGTGGTGGTTTAATATCAACTTCGCAAGCTATATTAATTGAAACCTGGCCGCGCGAACAAATAGGAACCGCCACTGCATTGTTTGGTTTAGGTGCGGTTGTTGGCCCTACAGTGGGCCCAACTATAGGCGGGTTTATTACCGATCACTTTTCATGGCGGTGGATATTTTACGTAAATATACCGGTAGGAGCGCTGGCGGCATTTTGCGCCTATACCTTTGTACGTGAAACCCCTAAAGAAGAGAAGGGAAAGCCAATAGACTGGTGGGGCATTGGCCTATTAGCTGTGGCCGTAGGCAGTTTGCAAACCATCCTTGAAAAAGGGGAGTCAGAAGATTGGTTTGCCAAAACTTATATCCTGGTGCTAACCATAACCGCTATTTTAGGTGTTATCCTATTTATCTGGCGCGAGCTGAGTATCGATTACCCTATCGTAAACTTTGGCATCATGCGGCACCGAAGTTTCGCGGTGGGTATGTTCACCTCGTTTGTACTGGGCTTTGGCTTATATGGTTCGGTATTCGTATTCCCTGTATTTTGCCAGAATCTGCTCGGGTTCTCGGCCCAGCAAACCGGCGAGTTACTATTCCCGGGCGGTTTGTGTACAATAGTAATGATGCCATTTATAGGCAAAATGCTTAACCGGGGCATACCGGCACAATTTATGGCAACCGCGGGGATGTTTTTATTCTTTGTGTTTACAACCATGTTGAGCAACTCGACGCTTAGCACCGGGCAAAGTGATGTATTGATACCGTTATTAATAAGAGGTGTTGGGATGGCGCTATTGTTTGTTCCGCTTACTACGCTTGCAATAGCTGATTTGAAAGGCCCTGAACTGGGGCAGGGTACAGGCTTAAACAATATGATGCGCCAGTTAGGCGGTTCATTTGGTATAGCCGTGTTAACTACAATTATTCACATCAGATCAGCCGTACACCGCAGCAATTTGATAACCAACATCAATCCATATAACAATGCGTTTACTGAGAGATTGAATATGCTGCAACAGGCTTTTATAGCCAAAGGTAAATCTGCCTATGACGCGTTGCACATGGCTTATGCGGCAATTGAAGGCGCTGTAACCAGGCAGTCGTTATTGCTAACTTATGACGATGCTTATTATATTTCAGGGTTGGTAATGCTATTCTCAATACCATTACTATACCTGCAGCCTTTTAAGAAAAATGCCAAGGTGCCAACCGACGTGCATTAAAAACAAAAGCCGTCCCCTATGAGTGGAACGGCTTTCTCCAAAAAAATTAACAATTAAGTTTTTGTATAATTCCCAGGGTACCTTTTTAAGGGTACTTTGGGTTGTTTAAATCTTAGGCATAAAATTACTGGTTTTTAATCAACAAAACCTATTTTTTTTTCCTTTTACGGATAAAGCTCCTTTTTTCATAAAACATAGGTTAATTAGTTTAACTTTTGAGGGTGGTTAAGAGAGGTTGTAGAGGTTGGAAGAGTTGTAAAAGTTGGGATACTAGGCCAACATACACACCAATCCACTCAAAAATTTATAACCCTTATAACCCTTACAACATCTACAACCTAAATCAACTATATTTGATCAATGGGAATTATATACGCGCTCCAAACCTGGTGGCAAGGGCAATCATGGCTCGAAGTAATTGGTGTTATTACCGGCTTGCTTTGTGTTTACCTGGCGGCAAAAAATATTATCTGGAACTGGCCCTTCGCCATTATCAGTGTGGCTATTTACATATTCATTTTTTACAATACCCGGCTGTATGCCGATATGGGCCTGCAGTTTTATTTTTTAGCCACCAATATTTATGGCTGGTATTTTTGGAGCAAAAAGCCTGCAACAGATGATAAAGCCCCGGTATTACTGATAAAAAAGAAAGAGGTGCTCTTCTCTATATTAGCCATTATTGTATTTACGTTTATATTAGGTTCGGTATTAAAATATACGCCGGCTTCATACCCTTTTATTGACAGCTTTTGTACTGCATGCAGCCTGGTTGCCCAACTGTTTTTAGCGCGGAAGGTTTTGGAGAACTGGCTGATATGGATATTTGTTGATATTGTTTATGTAGGGGTTTACTTATTTAAAGGATTACACCTTACGGCTATAATGTATGCTATCTACGTTGGTATAGCCTTAATGGGGTATATTGATTGGAAGAAAGATTATAAGAAGCAGGTTGTCTGAACCATGATTTTTAGGATTCATAGATTACCTTGACTAATATCTCCGACATATCATGGGCATCCTTTAATCCTAAAAATCAAGGTTCAGACAAAATAGTGAATGCGAAATAAATGAAATCCGAAATAAAAAAAATAGCTATTGTAGGCCCCGAGTCAACCGGGAAATCAACCATGTCTGCCTACCTGGCCCAACATTACAATACAGTTTGGGTGCCCGAATATGCCCGTGAGTATTGCGAAAACCTAACCGAAGCGCCTACCTGGCAGGACGAGATCAATATGTTTAAGGGGCAGCTTGCCATTGAAAAAGAATTAGCGCCAAAAGCCAACCGGATACTCATTTGCGATACTACCTTTATTACCGTAAAAATATGGAGCGATCAGATGTTCGGACAATCGCCGCAGGAAGTGCTGGACGAGCTGCCCAAACATACTTATGACCTATACTTGCTATTAAATATCGACCTGCCGTGGCAGGACGACCCCCTGCGTGATTTCCCCACCATGCGCGAACATTTTATGGAGGTATGGCATAAAGAATTAGAAGCCATCAATGCCCGGTATGTGGTTATTAAAGGGGTGGGCGAAGTGCGGTATCAAAATGCGGTGAGTGCTATTGATAATTGTCTGAACCATGATTTTTAGGATTAGGACGATTAACATGATGAGAAATCAAGCAAATCTTTGAATCCTAAAAATCATGGTTCAGACAAATTATTTATTACACGTCATGCAACGTTTCAGAAAAACCCGCGTCATATAACCTGAAAGCTGAAAAACTTGGAAGCCATATTTATTGACAAACATTATCAACTGGTGGTTGAGTGTAAGCAGGGAAGTAAAAAAGCCTGTTATGAGCTATACCGATTATATTCGAAAGCGATGCTGAATGTCGCCTTTCGGGTGGTGGGTAATATTGGCGATGCGGAAGATGTTTTACAGGAGGCTTTTTTGGATGCTTTTAATAAAGTGAAAGATTTTAGGCAGGAAACCACTTTTGGTTTATGGCTAAAACAAATAGTAGTTAATCGGGCGGTAAATTTATTAAGAAAACGCAAAATTGAATGGGTTGAGTTTGAGGAAGGCGCCTTAGAAAACATTGCTGATGAGCCTGGTGAGGATGACGAAGACATACAATATAAAGTGGCGCAGGTGAAAGAAGCCATGAAGGAGTTGCCCGAAGGTTACCGGTTAGTACTATCCCTTTATTTATTAGAAGGGTATGATCACGAAGAAATAGGACAAATATTAAATATATCAGAAAATACCTCAAGAACACAGTTTTTGCGTGCAAAACGGAAGTTGGTTGAACTGTTAAGCAGAAAGGAAAGTATAGCATGAGCAAGCGATTAGAAGATTTTATAAAAGCGAATAAAGAAGAATTTGATGAACTGGAGGTAAAGGCCGGTATATGGGGGAATATTGAAGAACAGCTACCTGCTGAGTTTGAAGATGCCCCTAAACAAAAAAAAACATTTTCGCTCGGTTTTGTGCTGCGTGTGGCGGCCGCAGTAATTGTGGTAATGAGCATAAGTTTCGTGTTGTACATGCGTAATGCAAAAAACAGCACCGGCGTAAACCTGGCGGCCATTAACCCCGAATATGCTAAAGAACAGGTGCATTATGCAAGCCTTATTTCAACTAAGCGTACCGAACTGAAAGCGTTATCAAAATCCGATCCGCAGTTGTACCGTGAGTTTAGTGCAGAAATTGCCCATTTAGATTCTACTTATAAAAAACTAAACAGCGATTTGGCCACCAGCCCTAATCAGGAGTTTGTTTTGCATGCCATGATACGTAATCTGCAATCACAAACCGAAATATTAAATCAGCAGTTAATGGTGATTGAACAGTATAATCAAATGAAAAAAGAACAACAAAATGAAAGCAAAAGTATTTAGTCTGACCCTGCTTATTCTTACCATTGCGCTGGTAATAAATCGGCCTGCTATTGCACAGCAAACCAATGATGATGTTAACGTAAAAGTAAAAAACTATAGCAAAACTTACCCCGTTGATGCCAATGATAAATTACAGGTTGATAACCGCTATGGCAGGGTAACGGTAACCACCTGGGCCAAAAATGAAATAAAGGTTGATGTGCAGATCAAGGTGGCTGAAAGCGTTGCTTCTAATACTCAAAAACAACTGGATGATATAACTATTACTGATAGTAAAGAGGGCGGTGTGGTATCATTTAAAACCAATATGCGCGACCCGAAAAAAAGTTCATGGACCTCGTGGTTTACTAACCGGGGCAACTCCTACCAAAAGATCGAGATAAATTATACCATTTCTATACCTGCAAAAACTGCATTGACTATAAGTGATCATTATGGTTTTATTAACCTGCCTGATATGGAGGGCAGCGTTAATATAAACAGCGCTTATGGCGGTTTTTCAGCTAAATCATTAACAAATACCGATAATAGCATTAATGTTAGCTATGGCAGTGCCAATATTGAAAACATGCGGGCCGGCGATTTAAATGTTAAATACGGCAGCCTTACTATAGGCACAATTGATAAATTAAATGCAAACGTGAGTTATAGCGCTGCAAAAATTGGGAAACTCGGCACATCGGGCAATATTAATATGAGGTATGGGGGTGGCCTACAGATAGCTGATGTTGGCAGGGGTTTGAAAAACTTAACTGTTAATTCAACCTACTCAGGCGTTAAACTGGGATTAGGTAATGATATGAATGCCGACTTTAATGTTACCGTAAAATATGGAAGTTTCAATTATAATAACCATGCGGTTAATATAACCCAAACCCCCGGATCAAACAGACGGGGATGGAGCCCAACGCAAAACTACATAGGGCACCTGGGTAAAGGTGATGCTGATAAATTGATCAGTATCAGCACAACTTATGGGTCTGTTAAGTTTGAGTAATAGATGTCGAACACCAGAAATCAGGAAAAATCTATATTCAGCCGTAATTAAATTCGATATAATTCGTGAAAATTAGTGCGCCTTAAAATACCCTGCACAGCAAACCCTTTAAATATTCCCCTTCGGGGAACGATGCCCTAACCGGGTGGTCCTCGGGCTGGCAAAACTGGTAGATGAACTGCACCTGTTTCCCGGCATCTAAGGCGGCCCAGGCTATCACCTGTTTAAAGGTTTCCATGCTCATAGCGCCCGAGCAGGAATAGGTGGCCAGCAATCCGCCGTCATTGAGCAGCAGCATAGCCAGACGGTTAAGGTCTTTATAAGCCCTTGAGGCCCGCTCCAATGCCGAACGCGAAGGCGCGTATTTTGGCGGGTCGAGCACAATAACATCAAACTTCTCGCCCTCGTCTTTAAACACACGCAGTTGCTTGTTTACATCTGATTGGATAGTGGTATGCTTTGCAGTATCAAATTTATTCAGGACTATATTCTCTTTCAACGTTTCAATAGCCAACGCCGAGCTATCCACACTTGTAACCGAAGCCGCGCCGTTATGCAAACTATTTAAGGTAAAGCCGCCGGTATAGCAAAAGCAATCCAGCACCTTTTTGCCTTTAGCGTGCAAAGCCATTATTTTTCGGTTATCCCGCTGATCGCAATAGAAACCCGATTTTTGCCCTTCGGCTATGTTGATGTTATAAGTAATTCCGTTTTCCTTTACCTCAACCGAGTCGGGCGGTGTATCACCAAACAAAACAACGTTGGTAGTTTCCAACCCTTCATGTAACCGGGAAGAAGCGTCGCTTTTATCAAAAATACTTTCAGGCTTTAATAAGCGCCGCAATTCGTCAATAATTACCGGCATCACTTTCTCAATACCCGAAGTGAGTACCTGCACCGCTAAATGTCCGGCATATTTATCAACTATCAAACCGGGGAGATAATCTGATTCGCTGAATATTAAACGGCAGGTATTGGTAGTACCGTCTGCCAGCAAATCACTGCGGCTTGCTACTGCAACTGCAACTTTATTACGGAACCAATCCTCATCCACAACAACTGCTTCATCCCATTCCAATAACCGCAATGCCACCCGCGACTGATCATTATAAAAGCCAAATGCCATGAAATCGCCCTGCGCGTTCATCAGCCTAACAATTTCGCCATTGGCAGGCTTACCCTTTACCCGCTCAATAGCGCCCGAAAAAACCCAGGGATGGCGGTGTAGTACAGCTTTCTCCTTGCCCTTCTTTAATATAACGTCGATCATGCCGCAAAGGTAATATATAAGCGCTAAAAGCAGAATGCACAAAGCTAAAAGCTAGGCTTTTGACTGCCGGCAATATCGGCGCTGTTTATGCGAATAATTTAAGATCCCTGCCTCCTCTAAACTGCGAAGCTTTAATTAGAGATATAAACAAAAAACCCGGCCCCAATTAACAGGGCCGGGTTTTTACTATATGATCGATTTTACTTATTTTACTGCGCAACCATAAAGCTGTTATTAAATCTTGTTCCATCAGGACTGTAGCCACTAATGATCACATTCCCGTTTTTAAGATTAGTAATAGCCTTGTCAATATCCGCCACACTGTTTATAGGTTGCCTGTTAATGTTGGTGATAACCGAACCTACGGCCACATCAAAATCATCAAACATACCACCCTGGCGCACCTGGGTAACCAAAACGCCACCCATTACATGGAATTTAGCTTTTTGAGCCGGGCTAAGCGTTACAAAGCTTGCGCCTAACCTGTTATACAGTTCTTCGGCCGATTTTGAAACAACGGCGGTACGTGCTACAGGTGCTTCACCTTTAAGCGTAACGCTGAAGTTTTTTGGTTCGCCGTCGCGTAAAACAGTTATGTTTATTTTGTCGCCCGGTTGTAAACGGCCCACAGGCTCTTCCAGGTCTGACGATTCATAAACGGTATTACCCGCAACTTTTGTAATAATATCGCCTTTTTTAAGTCCGGCCTGTTCAGCTCCACTACCAGGCACTACATCGCTTACATATAGGCCAACGGTTTTGTCAATATGTAATGCTTCGGCAGCATCAGGATTTAACTCCTGAAATTGTACGCCTACAAAGCCGCGTTTAACCACACCATATTTTTGAATATCGTTCAAAACTTTTTTGGCCAGGTTAATAGGGATGGCAAAACCATAACCTACATACGACCCGGTTTCTGAAGCTATGGCAGAGTTAATGCCTATTAGCTCGCCCTTAGTATTTACTAATGCGCCACCACTGTTACCGGGGTTGATAGCGGCATCTGTTTGTATAAATGATTCGATGCCTTTACGTGGCTGAGGGGTTTGTGATTGTCTTTGCGTACGCATCCCAAAAGGGTTTTGCTGCTGTTGCTGCTCATCATCCTGCGACCCGATGATACCGATACCACGGCCCTTAGCGCTCACTATACCGGCTGTAACGGTTGATGTTAAATTAAACGGGTTACCAACAGCTAATACCCATTCGCCCACCTTTGCATCGTCCGAGTTGCCGAACTTTATAATAGGCAGATCGGTAGCGTCAATTTTTATCAGCGCCAGGTCGGTATTTGGGTCGGTACCTATAACTTTAGCTTTAAAGGTACGGTGGTCGTTGGTGGTGATTTGAATTTTATCGGCTTTTTCAACTACGTGGTTATTGGTAACAATATAACCATCCGGCGAAATAATTACGCCCGAGCCTGAAGCCATTTGAGGCATACGCTGGCTGGGCATACGTTGCCCAAACATATCGCCAAACATACGCTGCATCTGGTCCTGCTCATCATTTTTTGCTGTATTATTATAAGTAGTGCGTATATAAACCACCGCCGGTGTTACCGCCGCGGCGGCCTGTGTAAAATCAACTTCACCTGCTGATGAGGTGATAGCCGGGGTCATTGGGTTATTTGCAAAATAAACTTTCTGCTTGTCTTCAAAGCTCATGTTGTCGGTATGCCTGTTTTCTAATACCTTATACGTGCCCAACGCCATAGCGCCGCCTACAAAGGCGGTTAACAATGTTAAACCAAACTTTTTCATGTTATTCATTTCCTTTTTATTAATTGCTTTTTCACTTTATTGTAATTATCAAAATTAATACCATATAGACGGTAAAAACAATATTAAGTTATGCCTATTTTTGTTAAAATTTGTTAAATTGAGGCAATGATGAGAATCAAGAGCCAAGAATTAAGAATCAAGATAACAATAATATAAGGAAGAACCCAGTGAAAAAGAAAAAGGTTGGACAGGTTAGGTCGGCATATTACAATAATAAGCTCGCTTTTTTTTATCTTGATTCTTGGCTCTTGATTCTTGACTCTATATTATATTAAATATTATTCTATTGTGAAGATACATTTTTATAAATACCAGGGCGCCGGGAACGATTTTATACTGGTTGACAACCGCGAAAACATTATAAATCACCATAATGTAGCGCTGATTGCCCGCCTATGCGACCGCCGTTTTGGCATTGGCGGCGATGGTATCATGTTTCTGCAAAACCGCGAAGGCTATGACTTTGAAATGGTTTATTATAATGCCGACGGGCAACCCAGCAGCATGTGCGGTAACGGTGGCCGGTGTATTGTAGCTTTTGCCAAATTTTTAGGAATTATCAAAGATGAAACAACATTTTTGGCAGTTGACGGGCCGCATTATGCCAAAATTTCGGCAGCAGGCGATTGGGTGAGTTTACAAATGATAGACGTAGATACCGTTAACCGCGATGGCGATGCCTACGTTTTAAATACCGGCTCGCCGCATTATATTGCAATGGCTGATAACCTTGAGGACAAAGACGTTTACCATGAAGGCTACGCCATACGCAACAATGCCACTTACAAAGCCGAAGGCATTAATATAAACTTTGTTGAGCCAACCGATGCCGGTTACTTTGTACGCACTTTTGAGCGCGGCGTAGAGGCCGAAACCTATGCCTGCGGAACAGGTGTAACCGCCGTAGCGCTGGCCATGGCTAAACACAACAACCAAACCGGCCATATCAACACTCCCATTAAAGTTTTGGGCGGTGATCTGAATATCCATTTTAATTATGACGGGAATGCCTTTACCGGGATCTTTTTGGAAGGGCCTGCGGTTAGGGTGTTTGATGGGGAGACAGAAATAGACTAGCGTGGATAGCTTCATAATAATTTGTGCAGCAACCCGCTGCACAATTAACTAATCTCTAATAACTACACCCCCTGTTAATAACTATTTCCTCCAAAATATTTCCACTTCCTGCAAATTCTAACTACGTTTGAATTTTTTGTTGATGTAGCTTTTAATAATTTTTTTATCAAAAGCTCATGTTACGCGTCGACAGTTCAAAGCCTTGCAAAATTATCTATGCCATTGCCCGGCACGAATACCTGTCGTATGTAATTGAACCGCACATTGTTCAGCTTAACCCCAACGGCGAATTTTCATTAACCCATCAACGTTTATTTTCAAATACGGCCAGCGAGTTTGCGCGCTATATCGACGAAACCGATATTAAGCTCATCAAAATACTGGAAGAGATGGAGCAGGGCAACGTGATAAAACGGTTTTATAAAAAGCTTATACGCCCTTCGGAGTTTTTTGCCAAAATTTTCACCGAACAGCTTTTTGAAACCATTCGTCCCAAAATTGAAAAGCGCATGGCCGACGCGCTGGGCCTGCTGGGTAGCAAGCTAATTTACTTGATGAGCAAGGAAGGTTACCCTGCCGAGCGCAAGCTGCAAATTGCTGATGAAGCTGCTTCGGTATTATTCCATTTCAGGCGCAATGAGGAAGAAATAAGGTATTTCCCTACCATCAAATATCATGGTATGCGGATAGAGTTTATGTTTAAAAATGCCGAGATCATTTGCAACCACCCTGCATGGATGCTGATGGACGATACCCTTTATCATTTTGAAAAGGAAATAGAAGGCAAAAAGCTGGCTCCGTTTTTAAATAAACGTTATATCGCTATTCCCAGGTCGTCAGAGCAATCGTATTTTGAAAAATTTGTAGCGCCCCTCATTGAAAAACACAATGTTTACGCCGAGGGCTTTACCATTGATACCGAAAAACACGAAGCTACTCCCATACTAAAACCCATATACGTTGAGGGTGGTACCTCGCAGCTACAGCTTTATTTTAAATATGCCGGTTATGTTTTCCCGTATGGTGATGGCCGGCCCATTTCGGTGCGCATGGACCGTAATGGCGATGATTATACTTTTCACCGCATCAAACGATCGGTAACCTGGGAAAAAAACAAGCTGCACCAGTTAGAGGCGCTGGGGTTAAAAATCACATCGTCCCTGTTTCAAAACCTGGAGGTGGCTATTAGCGATGAAGAGGACGATCACTCATTTTCCATTTTTGAATGGCTAAACCAGCATCATGACGAATTAACAGCCGAAGGTTTTGAAATTGAGCAGCCCGAAGGCCAAAAGCGCTATGTGTTTGGCACCAGCAAAATTGATTTGGAAGTTACCGAGGATAACGATTGGTTTGATATTAACGCCTTCGTTTATTTCGGGCCGTACCGCATACCTTTTATTCAGTTAAAACACCATATCCTTAATCATAAAAAGGAGTTTACCCTTCCATCGGGCGAGATAGCTGTAATACCCGAAAAATGGTTTTCGCAATATGGCAACCTGCTGCATTTTAGCGAGGGCCGCGATCATCTGAAACTGCGCAAGCACCACATAGGTTTAGTGACTGACCTTGCCGAAGGCGAACTGGCCGGTATTACCATGAGCCGCAAGCTGCAAAAGCTAACTGATTTTGACTACCTGGAAGAGATTGCCATGCCCGTTAATTTTAAAGGCGAATTAAGACATTACCAGCAGGCAGGCTATAACTGGTTTCATTTTTTAAAAAGCTTCCATTTTGGGGGCTGCCTGGCCGATGATATGGGTTTGGGCAAAACCATACAAACCCTGGCGCTGCTGCAAAAGCATAAAGAAGATACGGAGGCCGCTGGCAGTAAAAGCACCTCGCTGGTTATTATGCCCACCTCGTTAATTTATAACTGGCTAAACGAGGCTAAAAAGTTTACACCGAAACTTAGGCTGATGGTGCATACCGGCACGTTTCGTTATAAATCGGCAGAGGTGTTTGCCAATTATGATGTGGTTATCACTACCTACGGCATCACCCGTATTGACATTGAAGTGCTACAGGATTATGTTTTTGATTATATTATTTTGGATGAAAGCCAGAATATCAAAAACTCATCGTCAAAATCATACCATTCGGTTAAGCTGCTTAAATCGCGCTTTAAACTGATTTTGAGTGGCACGCCGGTCGAAAATTCGGTTAATGACCTGTGGACGCAGATGTCGTTTATTAACCCGGGTATGCTGGGCGCGCAGCAATATTTTCAAAATGAGTTTGTAACGCCTATTGAAAAAAAGAAAGACGAAGAGAAGGCCCGCAAACTGCAGGCCATGATAAAACCTTTTGTTTTGCGGCGTACCAAAGAGCAGGTAGCAACCGAGTTGCCGCCAAAAACCGAGAACTTGTTTTATTGTAAAATGAGCGAGGAACAGGCAGCAGTATATGAAAAGGTGAAATCCGAATACCGTAACGAGTTGCTGAAAAGCCTGGAGGACGGCACCTTTGCCAAAACACAGATACAGGTTTTACAGGGGTTAACCAAGCTGCGCCAAATTGCCAATCACCCTTATATGATTGACCAGGAATACGAAGGCGACTCGGGCAAATTTGAAAACGTAACCCACACCCTTACCACTGTGCTCGACGGTGGGCATAAGGTTTTGATATTTTCGCAATTTGTAAAACAGTTGAGCATTTACCGCGAATATTTTGAAGAGCAGGGCATCCCGTATGTTTATTTAGACGGCAGTACCCAAAACCGGGGCGATGTGGTGAAACAATTCCAGGAGGATGAAAAAACCAGGGTGTTCCTCATCTCCATAAAAGCCGGTGGGGTAGGGCTTAACTTAACCGAAGCCGACTATGTTTTCATCCTCGACCCATGGTGGAACCCTGCTGTTGAGCAACAGGCTATTGACCGCACGCACCGTATTGGGCAAACCAAAAATGTGTTCATCTATAAATTTATCACTAAAGATTCGGTTGAAGAAAAAATATTGGCCCTGCAACAACGCAAACTCAGCGTAGCCCGCGCCTTAATAACCACCGAAGAAAGCTTCATTAAATCGCTTTCGGCTGATGATATTAAGGAGATATTGGGGTAGGTTTAACCCATTTATTGCTACCTTGTACTATCTATGGCTAAACACATTTTATTAACCGGAGGCTCCGGCGTGGTGGGCAAATCCCTTACGCGGTTGTTATTGGATAAAGGATACGAAGTAAGTCATTTAAGCCGTAAACCGGGGAATGACCCGCAGATAAAAACCTGGATATGGGACATACCTAAAGGTATTATTGATGAAAAATGTATTAACGGTGTTGATGCCATAGTCCATTTAGCCGGCGCGGGCATTGCCGATAAACGCTGGACCGGCGACCGCAAAAAAGAACTCATCGAGAGCCGTACCAAATCTATAAGCCTGGTTTATCAGCTGCTTAAAAATAAGCCGCACCATGTGGAAACTGTTATTTCGGCATCCGGGACGGGTTACTATAATAACGCCGGCGATGAACTGCTTACGGAAGATAGCCCGCCGTCAAATGATTTTTTAGGCAATTGCTGCGTACAATGGGAACAGGCTGTTGATGAAGGCGAACAATTGGGGATGCGGGTATTAAAATTTCGTACAGGCGTAGTGCTGACAAAAAAAGACGGCGCCCTGCCGAAACTTGCGTTGCCCATAAAATTGGGAATCGGTTCGCCGCTGGGTAATGGCAGGCAATGGGTGCCCTGGATACACTGGCAGGATGTTATTAACCTATATTTTTATGGAATAGAAAATAGGGAACTCAAAGGCGTTTATAATATGGTTGCCCCTAACCCGATAACCAATATGCAATTGACCCAAGCCGTTGCCCAACAATTACACAGACCACTTTGGGCACCTAACGTACCTGCATTTGTTTTGAAATTGCTTTTTGGCGAAATGGGCACATTGGTATTAGCAAGCACCAAAGTATCCTCACAAAAAATTGAGGACGCAGGGTTTGGGTTTAAATATCCTACGATCAAAGAAGCATTGAATGACATATATAGTTAAGTTTACCCGCCAACCGCCACGCTCCCTGCAATAACTAAACAAGCATGAACACTCCAATTAACATCTTCTGGTTTCGCCGCGATCTGCGTTTAAAGGATAATGCCGGGCTGTACCATGCTTTAAAAGACGGCTGCCCGGTATTGCCGGTTTTTATTTTTGATAAAGAGATCTTAGATCAACTCGACGACAGGAAGGATGCACGGGTAACTTTTATTTGCGAAACCATTGAAAGCCTGCAAAAAGAACTGCAACAGCATGGCAGCAGCTTGTTGGTATTGCATGGCGGGGCGGAGCAGGCGTGGGGTTCTATTTTAAAGGATTATGTGGTTAAAACTGTTTATACCAACCACGACTATGAGCCTTATGCCAAAAACCGAGATGAAGCTATTGGTAAATTACTGAACAAACACAGCACTGATTTTAAAACCTATAAAGACCAGGTAATATTTGAAAAAGATGAAGTGATAAAAGATGATGGTAAACCTTATACGGTTTACACCCCTTATCAACGTAAATGGTACCAGGCGCTTACTCCGTTTTATTTAAAAAGCTATCCGTCTGAAAAGTATTTAGATAACACGGTCAAAACGCCGGACTTAAAAATGCCTTCATTAAAAGAGATAGGTTTTGAAAAAAACAGGGTTAATTTTCCGGGTACCGGGTATAAAGCTGTTATAGACGAATATGCCGAAAAGAGAGATTTCCCGGCGGTTAATGGTACTTCGCGTATTGGCCTGCATTTAAGATTTGGAACGGTAAGCATAAGGGAGCTGGCTGCAACAGCGTATAAAGCCCACGAAAAAACTTGGCTGAACGAGTTAATATGGCGCGAGTTTTATATGATGGTACTACATCACTTCCCAAAAACTGCCGATCATGCTTTCAGGCCCGAATATGATCGTATTAAATGGGTAAATGACGAACAACAGTTTAAAGCCTGGAGCAACGGCGAAACAGGCTTCCCGTTAGTTGACGCGGGTATGCGCGAATTAAACGCTACCGGCTATATGCATAACCGCGTACGCATGGTGGTTGCAAGTTTTTTAACTAAAGACCTGTTGATTGACTGGCGCTGGGGCGAACGTTATTTTGCCGGTAAGTTATTAGATTATGAAATGGCCAGCAATGTAGGCGGCTGGCAGTGGGCGGCAGGCTCGGGAACGGATGCCGCGCCTTACTTCCGTATTTTTAACCCTGACTCACAACTCAAAAAATTTGACCCCGAATTTAAATACATAAAGAAATGGGTTCCGGAATATGCCGACTTCAGCAAATATCCAAAACCCATTGTTGATCATACCCTGGCGCGCCAACGCTGTTTAAAAGCGTTTAAAGCGGCTTTAACAAAGTAAACTATGGTGTAACTGCGGTAATACGCATTTCGTAATGCACAACACTATTTGGCGGTACGCCGCTGGAGGTAGCGGTTTTACCATAGGCCAACCCTGATGGTATCAATAATGATATGTAAGCGCCTGTACTGGCATAGTTTTTCAACCCTTCCTGTATGCCGGGTATCAGTATATCAATATCTTGCGCTGTACCTGAGCCATCGGCTGTATTATATTGGTCAAAAACAACACCGCTTAACAAATCGCCTGTGTAAGTACTGGTTACAGTAGTATTATCAGTTATAGGGTCGGTACCCGTACCCGGTATATGTAAAAAGTAATACAGTCCCGATGCGGTTTTTTTGTAGCCCACATAGTTGTTCCTGGCCATAAAATTTGTGATCACCAGGTCATCATAAGCAGCCTGGTTAGTTATAGCATGAATATAGTAATCAAGACATTGGTTGCCGGCAATTTTGCTATTAGGATTACTGCTGCTGCCGCTGCCATAACCACTTACCCCATAAGCAAGATGCGAAGGTATAAGTACGCGCATACTGCCACCTCTTTTTAAAACATCATGCACAACTAATTGCAAACCATAAGGCAACGCAGTTGAAGAAATATGGCCGGCATAGTTTTCAAAATGGTTGGTGGTGGTATCAAGTGATGTATAAAGCCCGTCAAAACTGCTCAATGAATATACCATTGCAAGGCTATCTGAATATTTATAAGAAGTGCCCGCTATACCCGGCAAAAGAATTTGATAGTATATGCCCGAGGTATCTCCGCCTACTGTATCACGTTTCATACCGGTTATACCGTGTGTGCTAATGTATGATAGTATCTGGGTGTTATCAACCTGTTCAATTCCGGGCTGAACTGTACTTTTGCGGCATGAAATTAAACCGAAGGCAGAAATTAATAAAAGGGTAAAAATTGTTTGTCTCATTTGTAATTATTTGTTTCGTGCCCTGCACGTTTTTGTATTAGTATTTGCCTTTAATATCGGCGGTATCTCTGGTTAAATTCCTGTTCGTTTTTCTTAAAGCTTCACTTAATTGGTTATATCATAAAGCTGTATATCAAAATCCAGTACCGCGTTTTTGGGCAAACCGGCTGCTAAGCCAACTTGTGGTCCTATATTTGGTTGTGGATTAGGCCCGTAAGCATAACGGGACGGAATGAGCAATCGTATTATTCCGCCTTTTTTGCATTGAGGTATCCCTATTTGCCATCCTGTAATAACCTGGCTCAATATGTATGACGGGTGAAAGTCATTTGTTTCAGTAAATATTTGCCCTGTAAAAGGCGGGTTTAACAATCGTCCGGTATCAGCCACCGTTACCTGGGTTGAGTTGGTAAATAAATTATTCCCGCTGCCCACCTGTTTAATAATATAATATACACCTGTAGTATCAATGCGTTTAGCGTTTAAACCGGGATTTTGAGCCAGGTAATCGCTTATAATTTTATCATCAATTATAGCCTGCGCTTTTTCTGCCGCCAATCCTGTATCGGTAGCTTTTGTGCAGGCTGCTAAAAAAGAACAAAAAAACAACAATATGAATAGTACCCTGCTCATTTAATTTTCCCAAGGCAAATTTATTCTTTTATAATTCAAAAACAGCAGCTTAACATATTTTAACATTTAAAGGGTTGGCCGTTAGCAGCAAAATCAAACAATCATACGAGTCAAGAACCAAGAATCAAGGGCCAGGAATCAAGATAAAAGCCCAAAACGAGCTCGTTTTTGTCAATAAACCGACGTAATCTGCCTGATTTTTTCTTTTTTAGGTATTTTCCCTCTATGTTGCTACCTTCTTGGCTCTTGCATCTTGGTTCTTGACTCTAATACTCTGGCTCTAATACCCCAACTCTCAATTTTCGGGTTTATAATTTAGGGTCAACTGGTTTACTTTCTTCAGCATATCAATCAAATACTGCTTATCAGCTTCTTTAATGTGGGCATTAAGGTAGTTGTTAAACTCTTTGGCAACTGCGCGCGCCTGCTGCCGTTTTTCTTTACCTAACGCGGTTAAATATATTTTAACCGACCGTTTATCGCCCTGGTTTGATTCGCGGTATATCAATCCGGTTTTCTCTAACTGGCTCAGCATCCGCGAAAGACTGGTTGATTTTAATCCCAGTAATGCTGCTACCTGCGAAACGGTTGTACCTTCTTCCTCATCAATATTGAGCAGTAAATAGCCAATAGATTGGGTAATGCCAAACTCAGTAACCAGTTGATTATACCGGTTAGCCACAGTTTGCCAAACTATCTTCAAAAAATAATCAATACTCTCCTGGTGTTTTACATTACTGCGCATGGTTGCCAAACGTAAGAAACTGTTGTTGATTATACAAGACGGATTTTATTTCGAATTTCGGATGTTCAATTTCGAAATTAAATGAAATCCGAAATAGATAACTCTCTTAACTAACAATAAACAAGTAATAGATCAATTTTTCAATTCAAAATTAAATTCGAAATTGAACATCCGAAATTCGAAATCCTCTACCACCCCACCTTCGTATCATCCCCCCGCGGATCGGCGCCGCCCTGGTAGCCGGTTGGTGTTTTTAATATGCCATCAACCCGGCCAATGCCGCCGCTGCTTTTAAATATATATCCTTTTTGCGTTAGCTTAGTTTGTGTTGCCTCGCTAAACGCGCCCCGCTCAACCTGCACATTATCGGGCATCCATTGGTGGTGGAAACGTTTTGAAGTAACCGCCTGCTGCATATCCTGATCAAAGTCTATCACATTCAATATCGTTTGAAATACCGAGGTAATAATAGTGGCGCCGCCCGGCGTGCCTACCACCATAAACAGTTTGCCGTTTTTTTCGACAATAGTTGGCGTCATGGCTGATAACATACGTTTATTAGGCTGTATGCTGTTGGCCTTACCGCCCAGCAGCCCGTACATATTAGGTACTCCGGGCTTTGAGCTAAAATCGTCCATTTCATTGTTCAGTAAAAAACCCGCGCCTTTAACAAATATTTTAGAACCGAACGAACCGTTTAAAGTGGTGGTGATGGCAACCGCGTTGCCATCTTTATCGGTAATAGAATAGTGCGTGGTTTGATCGCTTTCGTACCCGGCAATAACACCAGGCTGTATGCTGGTACTTGGTGTAGCTGCGGCCCAGTTAAAGCTGCTCATGCGCCCCAGTATATATGATGTTCTTAATAAGCTATCCACCGGTACTTTATAAAAATCAGGATCGCCCAAATATTTTGAACGGTCGGCATATACCCTGCGCTCGGCTTCTATCATCACCTGTACGGTCGAATCCTGGTTATAGCCCCACCTATGCAAGGGGTAACTTTCAACCGATTTTAGTAATGAGAGCAGCGCAATCCCCCCGCTTGACGGCGGCGGCATGCTAATTATTTTATATCCCCTGTAATCGCCTATAATGGGTTTGCGCCATACGGCATGGTAATTTTGCAGGTCGGCTTTGGTAATTAAGCCATTGCCGGTTTTCATTTCGGCCACAATTTCGTCAGCTACTACACCTTCATAAAACCCGCTGCGGCCTTTATCGCGTATTTGTTCAAGCGTTTTGGCGAGGTCTTCCTGTACCAGCACGTCGCCTTCTTTCCAAGGCGTATCTTTTAACAGGTAGGTTTTGCCCGGGTTTGCATTTTTTAAAGTGGTTTGGCTGCGGTTATAGGCATCGGCAAGGCGTTTGGTTAATTTATAACCATTGCGTGCAAGGTCAATAGCCGGTTGTACGAGCTCGGCCCAGGGCAGTTTACCATATTTACGGTGTGCTTCTGCTATCCCGGCAACTGACCCCGGTACGCCCGATGCCTGGTGTGTGCTCAAACTCATGTTGGGTATTACATTGCCTGCGGCATCTAAATACATATTCGTACTGGCAGCAGCCGGTGCTTTTTCCCTGAAATCTAAAGTACTAACATCGCCTTTTGCCGACCGGTAAACCATAAACCCGCCGCCACCTATATTACCCGCCTCAGGGAAAGTTACCGCCAATGCAAACTGCACAGCCACAGCGGCATCAACGGCGTTTCCACCCTTTTTTAATATAGCTACGCCAACCTGCGCGGCATCGGGGTAAGCACAAACAACCATCCCGTTTTTATAAGTCTGGTCATCTGCCGACTGGCCTTTTACATCAATAACAGCTAATAAATAACCTGTTAAAAAAAGCAGGGTTAGGTAATACTTATTTCTCATCCTCAATTACATTTAAGTTTAATCGTCTAATTTAATGTATTTAATACATCACACAAAATTGTCTGAACCATTGATTAAATTGATTTTTGGATTTCGTTGATGAAATCAAATAGATTAAGTTTTTCTGCATCCCGATAACCTGCCTAATCCGTTTAATCATGGTTCAGACACCTACAAAATTTGCCTGCCCATATCATAAAGACGTAACTTTGCCGTTTTAAGGGCATGAAAAACACACTACGTAACTTAATTATTTTAGCGGCTTTTCTTTTTATGGGGATGTCGGTAAACGCGCAATCAACCGCGGCTTCAAATACGGAGAACTATACTTTTGCCGCCGGTTTAAAATTTGGCGGATATGAAAACGGCATCTCGGGCAAATATTTTATTGCCGATAATACGGCATTGGAAGGTGTGCTGGGTTTCCGCAACAGCGGCCTGGTGGTTACCGGTTTGTATGAAATTAATATGGAAGCCTTCAATGTACCTGCGCTGAAGTTTTATTACGGTTTTGGCGGACATGTTGGCGCCATAGGCAGCGGAACCTACCAGCGGTTTGGAGGCAGTACCGAAGTTTATCGTAATAACCAGATATTATTGGGTGCCGATGGTGTAATAGGTTTAGAATATATCATACCACAATCGCCCATAGCCGTTAGCCTCGATCTTAACCCCCGTATCGAAATGGCTACAGGTCCATTTTTTGATATAGCGCCGGGATTAGGGGTGAAGTATTTCTTTAAATGATTCTCGGATTTAGGGTAATTTAAATTCGAAATTGAACATCCGAAATTCGAAATCATTTCATAGCTTTTCTTTTCTCCCTGATATTTGAAGTAACAGCCCATAGAAGCCCGCCAACAATACCGAAAATACCGCCTACAATAATGGATGTTTTGATATTCAGTTTAAATATACCCGACATAACGAGCGGATAAATAAGGCCCACAACAATAACAAAAATGAAAAATTCAACAAGTTTTTTGATGCCCGGCTGCATGTTTGGTTTTTATAATTAAACTCAAAAAGCCTTTTGAAGTTTTAAAAGATCGATAAAGAGATCATTTCAAACTCAATACTAACTTCTGCGACTGAATTGCATCACTTTTTCAATTTGAAAATTCCGGTTCACACAAACTCAAATAATCGTAATTTAGCCGCTCAAAATATATTATTAGTATGAGCCAGCGAATAAAGGTCAAAGCATTATTAGAAAGTACAGAAACTGATCGGGAAGTAACGGTTAAAGGATGGGTGCGCACCTTTCGTAATAACCAGTTTATTGCTTTGAATGATGGCTCAACAAACAGCAATATACAGATAGTAGTCGATTTTTTAAATACCGATGAGGCCTTATTAAAACGGATAACCACCGGCGCGGCTATAAGTGTGGTGGGGCAACTGGTTGCCTCGTTAGGTAAAGGCCAAACGGTTGAAGTTAAAGCTAAACAAATTGAAATATTAGGCGATAGCGACCCGGAGAAATACCCGCTGCAACCTAAAAAGCATAGCCTGGAGTTTTTACGTGAGATAGCGCACCTGCGTTTTCGTACCAATACTTTTGGGGCGATATTCAGGGTGCGTAACACGCTGGCTTATGCCGTGCACCAGTTTTTCCAGGAACGCGGATTTATTTACCTGCATACGCCAATCATTACCGCATCTGATGCGGAGGGCGCGGGCGAAACTTTCCATGTAACCAACTTTGACCTGGCTAACCCGCCAAAAGCTGATAATGGCGAGATTGATTTTAAACAAGACTTTTTTGGCCGTGCAACTAACTT
>Ga0206943_1095_pt1 | contig 22329 bp, 22 predicted proteins | sample Alteio_BWOrgHeat_7_FD_153243 | JGI IMG/M metagenome (GOLD analysis project Ga0206943, IMG submission 153243) | Enriched cells from forest soil in Barre Woods Harvard Forest LTER site, Petersham, Massachusetts, United States -... | ecosystem: Environmental > Terrestrial > Soil > Temperate forest > O... | reverse complement strand
TTCCCGGGGTCGAATCCGAGATTGAGATTCGTCCACTGGCGGAGCCCGAGGATTTTGACGATGGCGGGGCCGAACTCAAAGAGCGGCGGGAACGGCTGAGCGCACAGGTAGCCGCAAATAATCAACAGGGATAAGGAGAAGACTTGCGATGCGGTTTCTAATTTTTTATAAGCCCGACCACAGCGCTCCACCGCCACCGGAGTACATGGAAGACATGCAGGAGCGGGTGGATGAGGCGATGAAGTCGGGCGGAATGCTTGCTACGGGCGGCCTCGTTCCGGGCGGCAAGCGCGTACGACAGAAGGACGAGAGGATCCTGGTCACCGATGGTTCATATGCAGAGGCGAAGGAGCTGGTGGCTGGGTTTGCGCTCTTCGAGTTGCCGTCAATGGACGCTGCGGTGGAATCGTCGACGAACTTTCTGCGATTTGCTGGCGATGGCGAATGCGAGATTCGACAACTTATGGAAGGGTCGACATTCGCTAAGTAGAGTCGGCGAAAAATTATTTTCGCGCCGGGCATTTCGCATGTCGATTTCTGCTGGCGCCGTTCGATGTGTAAGCAGGGATGGTTTAGATGCCGACCCTGTGAATCAAAAATTGATAAGGAGTTTGAGAAGATGCGATTTCTTTGTTTGTATAAGCCCGCGCAGCAGGAAGGCGCTCCGCCAACCATGGAAGCCATGGAGACGATGGGTAAGTTTGTCGAGGAGATGATGAAGAGCGGCAAACTGCTAGCTACCGAAGGATGCCTGCCGAGCGCGAAGGGCGCACGGGTGCGGCTAACGAGTGGTAAATTTGCTGTCGTAGACGGACCGTTCACTGAGGCGAAAGAGCTGGTCGCCGGGTTTGCGCTGCTGCAAACGGAGTCGAAAGAAGAGGCGATCGAACTGACGAAGCGCTTCCTCAACGTTGCCGGCGATGGTGAGACGGAGATTCGTCAGATATATGAGCCCGGCGATCCTGACGTTCCCTGTCCTCGGGAGATGCAGGCGGCAACTGTGAAGTAAGAAGACATTGCGAGAAAAATCCAAAACGAGGTGAAGCATTTATGCAGATCGATCCACATCTGAGCTTCAACGGGAATTGCGAGGAAGCATTCAATTTCTACGAAAAAACCTTCGGCGGCAAGATCGAGTTCAAGGTTACGTGGGGCGAATCGCCCATGGCGGCGCAAACTGATCCGGAGTTGCGAAACAAGATCATGCATATGTCGATGCGTATAGGCGACAGGATACTGATGGGTTCTGACGCTCCACCGCAATATCAAGGGACGCAGCAGGGATTCGACATTTGTGCGGGGGTCAAAGATGCGGCGGAGGCAGAGAAGGTCTTCAACGCGCTGGCCGAAGGCGGCAAAGTAACCATGCCGTTGGCGGAGACATTCTGGTCGGCGCGCTTTGGGATGCTGACCGATCGTTTCGGCATTCCGTGGATGGTGAACACCGAGATGCAAATGCCTTGATTCGAGCGGGTTTCGCCGTGCAGACATGCGGAACCCGTTTCTTTTTTCCATTGAGGAGGATGTATGGAGAGTACAGTTTCGACGAAACGACGCTGGACTGGCCGTGTACTAAGTGGGTTGATCGTGCTCTTTCTTTTGATGGATAGCGTGATGAAGCTGATCAAGCCCGCGGCGGTGCTGAAGGCACAGGCGGAGCTGGGATGGCCTGATGAGATTACCGTCGCCACAGGGATTGTATTGCTGATCTGCACGATTCTGTATGCAGTCCCAAAGACTGCAATCCTCGGTGCGGTTCTGCTTACCGGATATCTGGGCGGCGCGGTTGCCGTTCAGTGGCGTATCGGACATCCGTTGCTCGCTCAGACTTTGTTTCCTGTCTATATGGGGATTGTGTTGTGGGCGGCACTGTGCATGCGGGATGCGGAGTTATGTGAAATGATTCCGGTTCGGCGATAACGCCCGAGGTGACACGATGCGGTTTGTGATTCTTCGGAAGTCTGATGCAACGATGGAGTCGGATACTCCGGCCAGCCCTGAGCTGATTACAGCGATACAGCAGTATGACGACGAGATGAGGAAAGCTGGAGTGCTGGTTGCGGTGGAGCGGTTGCAGCCTTCGTGGCGGGGAACGCGATTTCGAGTATCCAAGGGTGGTGCGTACACGACTCTCGATGGGCCGTTTGCGGAGACGAAAGAGTTGATCGCCGGAATCACGACGGTCGATGTGGGATCGAAGGAGGAAGCAATTGCATGGATGAAGCTTTGCCCCACGCTTTGCGGTGGCGATGTGGATGCCGAGTTTGAGATTCGCCAGGTGCTCGATTTCTGAGGCGGCTTGCGTTCTCGGGCTGAATGATGATGTGATCGGTAGCTGTGACGGCTACCGCTATCCACAATACGATTGATGCGGTCTGGAGGATGGAGGCGGCGAAACTGATCGCCGGGCTCACGCGCATCGTCCGCGACGTTGGGATCGCAGAAGACCTGGCTCAGGAAGCTCTCGTTGCCGCGCTTGAGCAGTGGCCGCAATCAGGCATTCCGGAAAAGCCGGGCGCGTGGCTGATGGCGACGGCGAAGCATCGCGCGCTCGATCTACTGCGGCGCAGGCAGATGCTCGATCGCAAGCACGAAGAACTGGGACGCGAGATGGAAGCACAGGAGCTGACGGTGCCGGATTTCAATGCAGCTCTGGATGATGACATCGGCGATGATCTGCTGCGGCTGATGTTTATCGCTTGCCACCCTGTGCTTTCGTCGGAGGCCCGAGTGGCATTGACGCTGCGCCTGCTGGGTGGCCTGACGACGGACGAGATTGCGCGGGCTTTCCTCGTTCCCGAAGCTACCATTGCGCAGCGTATTGTGCGTGCCAAGAAGACGCTCGCGCAAGAGCATATTCCGTTCGAAGTTCCGCGCGGGAAAGAGCTGCCGCAGCGGTTGTCATCTGTTCTGGGCTCGATCTATCTGATCTTTAACGAAGGCTACTCGGCGACGGCGGGCGATGACTGGATGCGGCCTGCGCTTTGCGAAGACGCGTTGCGGCTGGGGCGCATTCTCGCCGAGCTGGCTCCGCAGGAAGCAGAAGTGCATGGGTTGGTGGCGTTGATGGAGATTCAGGCATCGCGCTCAGCAGCGCGGACTGGGCCTGAGGGACGGCCTGTGCTGCTGCTTGACCAGGATCGGGCGCGATGGGATCGGCTGCTGATCCGGCGTGGGCTGACGGCGCTCGATCGCGCGGATGCTCTGGGTAGTGCGCGTGGGCCGTATGCGTTGCAGGCTGCGATTGCGGCCTGTCATGCGCGCGCTTTTGCGGCGGAAGACACGGCCTGGGCGCGCATCGTCGAGCTTTACGATGAGTTGGCACAGATCATGCCGTCGCCCATCGTCGAGTTGAATCGCGCCGTAGCTGTGGGCATGGCTGCTGGTCCGGATGCGGCGCTGGAGTTAGTAGAGGCGCTGAGTGCGGAGCCCGCGCTTAAGGGGTATCACCTCCTGCCGAGTGTGCGCGGCGATCTGCTGGCAAAACTTGGGAGATACGATGAGGCTCGCGCTGAGTGCGAGCGCGCCGCTCAAATGACGCGCAATATGCGTGAGCAGGAACTCTTGCTGGAACGTGCGCGTGAGTTCGCCGCGCGTTCAACAAGTATCAACTGACAGCCGTGATGTTGTAAGCAGCGATTGAGTTGCCTCCTGAAAAAACGCACGGAAATTCCGAAAACGCAAACACAGTAGATGAAAGTGTGCATCCTACGAGTGGTTTCGAATGTGCTGCATGAATTTGCGGCGCTGAATCACAAGTTAGAGAGGAAGGCACATGCTGCTGATCATTCTTATTATTTTGCTTTTAGTCTTCGGATTTGGCGGTTACCGGATGGGCCCTGGCATCGGTTACTACGGTGGCGGTGGAATCAGTCTGGTCCTGTTGATCATCATCGTTCTGCTGTTGCTGCACGTGTTTTGAAGAAATTGTCGATGAGATAATCGCGCAGCTCGATGTTGAAGCTGCGCGTGTTTTGTTTGGCATCCTGTGCATCTGTGCTGTAGTCGACGATGTACGCACTGCGGGTGGCCGGGTCGATATTGATCTGACTGCGAAAGCCGTTCTGCCAGCCGGGGTGCCCGATCAGCGTTAGATTGCCGTCGGTGTGGACGAAGAAGCTCTCCGCTACTTCGTCACGTGCTCCTGCGCGTGAGGGGAAGTCTTCGTCAGGCGTGACGGGTAGCACCGGCTTCCACATTTCTTCTAATGACGATCGTTTCAGGATGGCGTCGTACTCGGCCTGGTGTGCTGGGTCGCCGAGCAGGAAGCGGATGTATTTGAGCATGTCCGTCAGCGGTGCGTTCAGGCCACCGTTTGCGCGTGTTATGCCGGTGTTGAAGTCGAAGGGGTCTTCGGTGAGCTTGCCGTCTTTCAGGTCCCAGCTATGCGAACGGTATTTCAGCAGCGTGTAAGGGCTGCTGTCGTAGTAGCTGTGGACCATGCCGAGTGGGCGGAAGATGTTCTTCTCCATGTAGACCTCGAACTGATCCCCGGAGAGGCGCTCGATGGTTTCTCCTAAGAAAACGACGGCGAGGTTCGAGTAGCTGTATCGCGTGCCGGGCGCGAATTTGATATCGGTATACGGCAGCATGGCGACGAGCTGGGACCACTGCGTTGGCTCGAAGGGCTGCCAGTCAGCGTCGCGCCAAGGCCACGTTGCGTCGCGAAAGCCACTCGAGTGGGACATGGCCTCGCGAATCGTGATTGCGGAGACCGGACCGTAGGTGTCATGCGCAGCCGCGAGTTCTGGTATGTATTTCGTGAGGGGGTCGTCGAGCGAGAGCAGGCCGCGGTCGCTCAGCTGCATGATGGCAATCCCGGTGAAGGTCTTAGTGACCGAGGCCCAGTGGTAGGTCGTATTGTCATCGGTCGGCTGCGTCTGGCTCTGGCGGCCGTAGTTGTCGTGCAGCACGACTTCGCCGTTGCGGATGACGATGAGGCTGCTGCCGATGATCCCGTTGCGGCGCAGGCCTTCTTCGTAGAAGGACTTGATTTCCTGCGGCGTTGCCGGTGCTTTAGTTTGTGCTGCGAGGGTTGTGGCCAGGCAGACAATCGGGACGATGAATGGGCGCATCATTTGCTCGGATTGTATTGGACTGGGCACCGGAGACGAGTGAGAAATCTACTTGCTATAGAAACTGTATGTCGCCGTGTAGTGCTGGCGCGATTCTCCATCGGTGCAGGCCTCTTTCGGCGCGGCGCCTCCGTGGGTCTCCGTGCGGCGGATGTAGTTGACGTCGGCGAATTGCCCCGAGCCGCTGCCGGGAACGGCTTCAATCAGGAGCCACGGCACCGAGTCTGCTTCCGGCGATGGCTGCGAAGCGATGGCCTTACCCTTAACTTCGCTGCCGTCGGTCAGCTTCCATGTCGGTCCGGCGGAGTGGGCGCCGATGACCGTTCCCTGCAGGTCGACGAGTTTGGCTTCAGGCGCTTTGAGGGTCCACTTGCCGTCGGTGCAGGTGTAGATCTGTACGCCGTCGCCCTTCGCTTCGAGCAGCAATTCGTGGTTTCCGGGCGGCAGGTCAATGGGGGATTGCGTCTGTTTCGCGGCCGGCGCGGCAAGCGTGATGAGAGCGGCGAAGAAAATGAGTGCTCGCATAACGATGACGAGGATAGCAGAAGTGTGTGATCTGTAGATGATCACGCTGGATCTAGAGAAGCCGGAAGAGAAGCAGATCCTTCGCAGGCTCAGGATGACAGTTCGAGTAGTGCCAGGCGCATCAGCTTCATTTACTTGCCGTCGTATTTCTGGAACAACTCGGGAAACTGCAGCTTGAGCGCGGCGATTTTTGGCCGGTCGCAGACCTGGATGTACGGGTTGTCCGGATTCTTGAGCGCGTAGTCCTGATGATAATCTTCACCCGCATAAAAGGCCTTCAGTGGAACAACCTGGGTCACGATCGGGCGCGAATACACATGTGCTGCGTCGAGTTGCTTGATATATGCATCAGCGATGCGGTGCTGCTCTTCATCGCCATAGAAGATGACAGAGCGGTAGGATGGGCCGACGTCGTTGCCCTGGCGGTTGAGCTGCGTGGGGTCGTGGGCTACGGAAAAGAAAATACGCAGGAGCTGGCCGTAGGTGATCTTCGACGGGTCGTAGACGACGCGGACGCTCTCAGCATGGCCAGTGGTTTCTGTCGTCACGTCGTTGTAGTGCGCGGTGGCAGCCGAGCCCCCGGAGTAGCCCGCTGTTGTATCGATGACGCCCTTTACGCGCTCAAAGACTGCCTGCGTGCCCCAGAAGCAGCCTCCGGCGAAGACTGCAGTAGCCTTTCCGTGTTTGGCGGCGAGCGTCGCGTCGCTCTGAGCAGCGGGGATTGGCGTTGACCGTGTCGTCTCAGTCTGGGCGTAGGCAAAAATTAAGCAGGAAATGACAAAAAGCGCACCTAAAATGCGGCGAATCATACTCAATTAGAGCCTAAAAGCGTCGAAAAGTTACATGTGTTGATTTGATACGGTGCGTGACCCTGCATTCTGCAAAATCTCTTAAAATGCCGATATGGCGAAGGCTCGCTTGAAACCCGCTCCTCCGGAAACTGTGCAGCCGTATTTCACCGCAGAAGCGGCAAAGTTCCTGCGCGGGCTAAAACGCAACAACAATCGCGAATGGTTTGAGGTGCGGCGCGCAATTTTTGAGCGGGAGTTGAAGAAGCCCATGCTGGCGGTGGTCGAGCGCGTGACCGACGCAATGACCGAGTTTGCGCCTGCGCACGTACGTCCGGCGCAAAAGAGCATCATGCGCATTTATCGCGACACACGTTTTTCCGCCGACAAGACACCTTATAAGACGCACGTGTCCGCCTGGTGGACGCGCACCGGGTTGGAGAAGACATCGGGCGGCGGGTATTACTTTCATTTTTCACCCACTGAGGTCGTCGTTGCGGCGGGAATTTATATGCCGGAGCGCGAGCAGTTGCTGTCGATCCGCATTCAACTGCTTGAGCACCATGCAGAATTACGGCGTCTTTTAAATGGCAAGAAGCTGCGCAGGATGATGGAGCTGGACATCGACAGAGCGGCGCTGACGCGTCCGCCAAAGGGATTCTCGGCGGATCATCCTGGAATCGACCTGATCAAACAGCAGCAATGGGGCGTGCTGGCGCGGCTGCCTGGGGATGTGGCGCTAACTCAAGGGCTGGTGAATGAGATCGTAATGCGCTTTCGTCTGGCAGCGCCGATCGTGGATTTCCTGAACCGTCCTTTCGTGCAGGATGTGGAAAAGAAAAAACAATATATCTTCAAGCTGATGTAGACGCACACTTGCGGAGAGGACTAGACTTCACAACATTGCGCTCCGGAAAATGCGCGCCAGCCGCGCTGGGCAAGGGTTTCCGAGACGTATCAAAACGCTGAAAAAGTGTCCAAATCCAGAAAAATGGCATAAAAACCGAGAAAAATGGGGAAAAACCTGTGGAAACAGGGCTTTTGCCGTTGACAAAGTTCGCGAAAAGACGCAAGGTAAACGGCGGTAGGTTTTTTTAAACACCCGCATGGATACAGGGTTTTCGGGCCATCGCGCATGAGAATCCACAGAGGGACGAATGAAAAAACCCGCAATACGCATCACCAGCAAGGTTCTGGGAAGCGAAGAAAGAACCAGGAGGATTTAAAAGAATGGCAACCGGAATGACCAAGACAGCTCTTGTCCGCCACATGGCGGAGAAGCTTGAACTCACCAATAAGCAGGCGGCTGGATTCCTTGATCTGCTCGCGGAAACAGCGGTCAAGGAGACGAAGAAGAACGGTCTCTTTGTGATTCCCGGACTCGGACGCCTGGTGAAGGCGGAGCGCAAGGCGCGCATCGGCCGCAACCCGCAGACCGGGGAACAGATCAAGATCAAGGCGAAGACCGTCGTGAAGTTCCGCGTAGCCAAGGCTGCGAAGGACACGATCGCACCGCCGAAGAAGTAGTTCTAAAGAAGAAATTCAAGGCGCATTGCGCCGCTCGAAAAAAAAGGAAACGGATTATCCCGTTTCCTTTTTTATTTTTTCAGAAATGATGGATGGTTTCAAGATAGGCCTTAATTCCGCTGGACATGATCTGCACGCCGATGCACATCAGGATGAAAGACGATAGGCGCATTACCACCGAAGTCCCGGCGCTTCCCAACAAACGTTCAGCCGCTCTTCCGTAGCGGTAGCAGATGTACACGATATAGCAGACGATCGCGATGCCGACCAGCGCCGCGATAAGGACCTTGGGAGAGAAGATCGACTCGGTGTGCAGCTCGGCGGGGAGGTGAGCGCCAAGCGTAATAGCGACGGAGATCGATCCGGGACCAACGGTAATCGGCAGCGTGTAGGGATAGAAGGCGTGCTCGAGGATGTTTTCTTCACTGACTGTACGCGAGTTCACGCCGCTCGTTCCCTGTGCGAGCAGCGTCCAGCCGGTAGCTGCAACGACGAGGCCTCCACCGATTTGGACGGCGTAGATGGAGATGCCGAAGAAGGCGAGAATCTTCACTCCCCAAAGCAGCGAGCAGAGGAGCAGAACAAAGCTGTATATCGATATCTTTTTGGTGAGGGCGCTGTGCACGCCAGGTTCGACCCCGCCGACCATGTTGATGAAAATGGCGGCGCTGCCAAGCGGGTTGACGATGGGAAACAGCGCACCGACGACGAGAGTCGTTGACTCGGCCACACTCGTGATGTCATGCAGAATATCAATCATGTTTGGCTGCCTGCGGCAGTATAGCTCTTATCACTAGCGATACACCGAAGCAGATAATGAGGCACTTGATCAACAGGTAGGCGTTGTAGCGCCATGCAAGAACCGCAAAACACGCTGTGAATCCAACGTAGTAACTTTCCGCGAGCAGGCTGGTGAGCCATTGCGGCTTTGCCGGCGAGGCAGGCACGCGAGCGCGAAAGCTGCGCCAGAGTCGCGGCACTTTCTGTTTGTACACAAGATAGGCATCACCCTGCTGCGCGGCGAGGTAGGCTTCTTCGCCCAGGATCAGCCGGTAATAAAAGATGGCTTGCGCGACGAGAAAGAAGATGGCGCCTGTGGGCGGCATCAGAATCGAAATGGCAAGCGAGAAGACGAACGTGCCCATGTAGAGCGGGTTGCGCACATAGCGATAAGGACCGGAGGCGACCACAGCTGCTCCCTGCATGGATTGGTCATGCACGATGGCCGTGCCGAGATACGCGGTTCCCCAGACGCGGAGGATCGTTCCCTTGATGGCGCAGAGGAGAGCGACTGCCGTGATGAGGATCGTCGCGCTGTTGAGCGAAAGCCAGTGGGCGCTGGCCAGAGCGCCCGACAGCTCAAGCCATGCAGTGGAGACATGGCCGGATCCGCCCAGAAACCGCGCCCATGGCGCCCAGAAGCCGAGCACATAGAACAAAAAGCCGATAACGATGCGAAAGCGAAACTCGAATTGCGTTGCTTTCACTGCGCCGCGGCTCCACTTTGATTCTTGTAGACGACGCCGGACTTCATGACGAACTGCACGTTCTGAAGCAGGCGAACGTCTTTGAGCGGGTCGCCGTTGACGGCGATGATGTCGGCCCACTTCCCGGCTTCGATCGCGCCAACGTGGTTCGTCCAGTTCATCAGGTCGGCGGCGTTGAGGGTCGCAGTCTGCAGAGCGGCGAGCGGTGTCATTCCGAACTGATTCACGTAGACGTCGAGCTCGTGCGCGTTGAGTCCGTGTGGATAAACTGCGGCATCCGTGCCGAGCGCTACTTTGACCCCTGCGGCGATGGCTTTCTTTGCGTTGGCTTTCTCGACGGCACTCACGTCAGTCATTTTTTGTTTATAGAACGGCGGCAGGTTTCCATACTGCTGCATCCAGTCGATTAAATACGCCGTCGGTACGAAATAGTTCCCGTGCTGCTTCATGGCGGCGATGTCCTCATCATTCATATACGAGCCGTGTTCGATGGAGTCGATGCCGGCTTCCGTTGCCCATAGAATGCCCTGTGCGCCGTGCGCATGCGCGGCCACTTTACGGCCCAGGCGGTGCGCGTCGGCGGCGATTGCCTTCATCTCTTCGAGTGTGTATTGCGAGGCTTGTGGGTCATCTCCTTTGGAGAGGACGCCGCCGGTGGCGCAGATCTTGATGACGTCGGCGCCGTATTTGATCACCTCGCGGACCTTGTGCTGCACGGCTTCGACGCCATCGGCTACTCCGTCTGAGGTCTGATGAAACTCGAAGGGCAGGAGATTATCGTCGCAGTGGCCGCCGGTAATGCCAAGCGCCGGGCCGCTGACTTGCATATGCGGACCCTCGACCAGGCCTTCATTGATTGCGTCGCGCAGATCGACATCCGAGTAGCCCTCGGCGCCAACGTTGCGGACAGTAGTGAATCCAGCTTCGAGAGTGACCTTGGCGTTACGGGCGCCGATCAGGGCGCTCTTGGCAACGCTGGTTGATAGCTCATGGTACGGGTCGAAGTTCGTGTCCATCGTGAGGTGCGTGTGTACGTCGATGAGGCCCGGCAGCACGGTCATGCCGCGCAGGTCGATCTCTTTGTCTCCAGACTGCTTGGGTGTCGAGGCTGTAGACGCGACGGCGATGATGCTGTCGCCGGTGACGACGATGGTCTGGTCTGCGGACTCGTTCCCTGTGTGCACGTCGATAACGTGGCCCGCACGGATGAGGGTGCGCGTGGGCGATTGCTGGGATGCGAGAGGGAGGGTAGTGAAGAGCACTGCGGGCAGAAGAAAGGAAAGTCGGCGAGAGATGGTTGTCATGTCGTGGTGTCCGGAAGATGGGATGTGCGGCAAGTCTAGCAGACAGCCTGGTTTAAGGTGCGCGAAATTACCTATTGCCAAGCCATAGAAGACAGGCCATAATACCTATGGCTAGACAATAGGAGCGACATGGGAGACAAAACCGACGTTTGGCAGGGAACGCTGGCCCTGATGGTGCTGAAGACGCTTGAAACTCTCGGGCCGATTCATGGATATGGCATCGCGCGGCGCATTGAACAGACGAGCGGCAACATGCTTTCGCTGAATTACGGGACGCTCTATCCGGCGCTGCTGAAGCTGGAGCAGGAGGGCTACATTGCGTCCGAGTGGGGACTGTCGGAGAACAATCGCAAAGCCAAGTTCTACAAGCTGACGCGCGCGGGAAGAAGGCAGCTGGAGCGCGAGGCGCGGGACTGGGAGCAGGCAACAGCGATTCTGGCACGGTTTCTCTCGCCTGCCGAGGAGGCGTGATGCGAAAACTGCGGGCGCTGTGGATGCGTCTCATCGGCATGTTCGGCGGCGCAGCGGATGAAGAATTTGCCGCTGAGCTGGATGGCCATCTCGCCATGCATATCGAAGACGGCATGCGTGCTGGGCTCAGTGCGGAAGAGGCGCGGCGGCAGGCGATGATTCGCCTCGGCGGGTTGGAGCAGGCGAAGATTGCGTATCGCGAACGCCAGAGGCTGCCGTGGTTTGAGACTCTGTGGCAGGATATTCGCTTCGGAGTGCGCATGCTGGCTAAGAGTCCGGGGTTCACGATAGTCGCGGTGCTGACGCTGGGGCTTGGGATTGGCGCGAATACGGCGTTGTTTTCCGTCGTGAATGGCGTGCTGCTGAATCCTCTGCCATATCCGCATGCGGAAGAGCTGGTAACGGTGCACGCGAGCAAGCAGAACTTCGCCGAAGGGTCCATCTCGTACCTCAATTTCCGCGACTGGCAGCGCGACAACAAAACACTGGCGGCGCTCGCGGTTGCGCGGGGCACGGGCTACAACATGACGGGCCTGGGTGATGCCGAGGAGATTCGCGCGGAGCTGGTTTCGTCGGACTTCTTTTCGCTTCTTGGCGTGAAGCCTATCATCGGGCGCCTGTTTGCACCGCATGAAGACGAGATTGGACGCGAGCCGCTGGTGATCATCAGCCAGGGTTTGTGGGAGCGCAAGTTCGGCTCGCGGCCCGACGCGCTGGGCAAAGTGTTGACGCTCGACGGTCGCGACTACACCATTGTCGGCGTGCTCCCGTCGCATTTTGATTTGAGAATCAATAATTTTCGCGCAGCCGATCTGTATGTTCCGATCGGACAATTTCGCAATCCCGCACTCACTGCGCGCGCCGCAGGACTGGGCATTCACGGCATTGCGCGACTCAGACCAGGAGTGACGATCCAGCAGGCGCAGGATGACATGGAGCAAGTGTCCCAGCGCCTTGAGAAGGAGTATCCCGAGGCGGATCAGGGGGTTCGCGCAAAGCTGATTTCTTTTCAATATGCGATGGTGCGCGACGTGAAGCCACTGCTCTTAATCCTGATGGGCGCCGTCGGCTTTGTGCTATTGATCGCTTGCGTGAATATCGCCAATCTACTGCTGGTCCGGTCGAATGTGCGCGCGCAGGAATTTGCCGTGCGGTCGGCTCTGGGCGCAAGCCACACGCGGTTACTGCGTCAATTGCTGACCGAGAGCCTGATGCTTTCTCTGACGGGTGGATTGCTTGGCCTGCTGCTGGCGTCATGGGGCACGAAGGTGTTGCTGCACTTATTGCTGCGGCAACTGCCCCGCGCAGCGGAAGTTCATATGAGCAGTGCGGTACTTGGCTTTACGTTCGTAATTTCTCTTGCTTCCGGCACTCTCTTCGGCTTGATGCCGTGTTTCAAAGTTTTCCGCCAGAATTTGCAGAACACGCTGAAGGACGGCGGACGGGGAGTAGGCGCTACTCGTGCAGGTGCCCAGAACTGGCTGGTGGTTTTCCAGATGGCGACGACACTGGTGCTGCTCGTAGGAGCCGGTTTGATGATTCGCAGCCTGGCGAAGCTCTCGGAAGTCAGCACAGGGTTCCGGCCGAACGGAGTGCTGAACTTCGGCCTGCAACCGTCAGCAGCGATGATTGGAGCGGGGCCGGAGGCGGCGCGCGCGTATCTGCGCGAGGCGAATGCGCGGATTGCCGCAGTGCCGGGTGTCGACGCGGTGTCACTTTCCTGGGCCGCATTGCCGATGCTTGCCGATGACGAGCAGCTCTTCTGGCTGGATGGAGAGCCGAAACCGCAGAGCCAGAATGCGATGCATTGGAGTATCCGCTACATTGTCGACCCCGGATACCTGAAAGCGATGGGAATTCCGCTATTGAAGGGACGGTTCTTTGCGGCGAGCGATGACGAAAAAGCGCCACGCACGGTGGTCATCGACGATGTGTTTGCGCGGAAGTTTTTCGGCAACGAAGACCCGATCGGGAAACGCGTCTTCCTTGAACAGTTTGAAAATGATCCGGCTACGGTAGTAGGAGTGGTTGGGCATGTGAACCAATGGGGTTTGGACAATGATGCGGTGAACCCGTTGCGCGCGGAGATTTACCAGGCGATGATGCAACTGCCGGAGCAGCAACTGGGACTGGTGCTGATGGGCAAGGATGTCGTTGTGCATTCCAGATACAGCGGCGATGCCGTGTTCGAGAGTATTCATAATGCCGTCACGCAGATGAATCACGAGCAGGTTGTGTACAACCCGGTGACGATGGACTCGGTGATTGCCGACACTCTCAGTGACCGGCGCTTCACGATGATTCTGTTAGCGGTGTTTGCAGGGACAGCGCTCCTGCTGGCGAGCATCGGGATGTATGGGGTGATCTCATATCTGGTGGCGCAGCGCGCGCGGGAGATTGGCGTGCGCATGGCGCTGGGCGCGGATCGCAGAGACGTGTTTCGCTGGGTGCTGACGCGTGGCGGCAGGCTCGCTGTCTTTGGAGCAATTGCCGGAATCCTCGCAGCTCTGGCGTTGACGCAGGTGATCGCGCGTTTCTCATCGCTGCTGTACGGGGTGCATGCGTACGATCCCTGGACGATGGCGGGTGTGACTCTATTGATGATGCTGGTCGCGCTCGCGGCTTGCTACCTGCCAGCGCGTCGCGCCACGAGGATTGATCCGATGCAGGTGCTGCGCTCGGAGTAGTTGCCCCTTTATTGAAGCGCTTGGCGGAGTCTTCCTTTGGCTTGCGCGAGTTTCGCTTCGGCGTCGGTGCGGGAAAGGCGGAGGCGCTGCATGACAATGGCTGCTTTTACTGAGCCTGCTTCGTCGAGCAGCGCCGCGGCTTGTTCATATGGCAGGTCGGTGAGCGTCGAGATGATTCTGGCAGCGCGGTCGCGCAGCTTTACGTTCGTCGGCTGCACGTTGACCATGAGGTTGCCGTAGACGTAGCCGAGTCGAACCAAAGACGCAGTAGACAGCATGTTGAGCACGAGCTTGGTGGCTGTGCCTGCCTTCATGCGGGTCGATCCGGTAACGACTTCGGGGCCTACAGTTGGCGTGATCGCGATTTCGGCGCGCTCCGCCAGTAGCGAGCGGGGCACGCAGCTGAGGCCGATAGTTGCTGCTCCGAGTTTGCGGGCGTAGTCGATGCCGCCGAGGACATACGGGGTGCGTCCACTGGCGGCGATGCCGACGAGCGCGTCTTTAGCGCTGAAGCCGTGCGCTTCGAGGTCTCGTTTGCCCTGCGATGAATCATCCTCCGCACGTTCAACAGAGCGACGCAGCGCAACATCGCCACCTGCGATCAATCCCTGTACCAGCTCGGGTGGCGTGTTGTAGGTCGGCGGACATTCCGAGGCGTCAAGCACGCCGAGGCGGCCCGAGGTGCCGGCTCCGGTGTAGAAGAGTCGGCCACCGTTATCGAGTCGAGTCACGATCGCGTCGACTGCCTTGGCGATATTGGGCAATTCCTGCTCGACCGCGGCGAGCACGTCGCGATCAGCCGTGTGCATCGTCTTCAGCATGTCTAGTGTAGAAAGCTGATCGAGGTTTTCTGTCGCTGGGTTGCGGGCTTCGGTCAGCAGTTGCTCGAGCTTTTCCATACTATGAGCTTACTTTGCAACGGCTCCGTTGAGGATCGGATGATCGAGTCCTTGCAGGCTGCGGCCCGGTGCGCCTTCGAGATCGAAGACGACAACTTCGTTCTCGCCTGACTTGAGCCATGCTCCCGGCACGTAGAGGGTCTTCTGCGGGCCGATGCTCCAGACACGGCCGAGGGCGTGGCCGTTGAGCCAGACTTCTCCCTTGGTGCCGGCGCTGGTGTCGAGGAAGGTGTCGGCAGGCTTATCGACGTTGAATGTCGCGCGATAGAAACACGGACCAGTGCAAGATGCGTCGCTGTAGCTGAGTTTTTCTGGCGTGAGCATCGGCAATGGGTAGATGTCCCATCCGCTGACGGGCTGGCCTACCATCGTCACATCTTTGGTGATGCCCTTGCGTTCGCCACGTATGACCTTGGTGAAGTTCACGCGGCCCGTATTTTCAACGAGGATGTCGAGGCGCGCGTTCTGGCTGGAGGCAGTCACCGGCAGAGACCTCTGACTCAGGCGGCGATCGAGAGTTCCCATCAGTTTTCCGTCGACGTAAATCCTGGCATAATCATGAAGCTGGTCCAGGACGAGATTGCCGCTCATTGGGCCGCTCAAGGTAGTTCGATAGAGGATGTAGCCGTAGGCCTGATCAAGGTCTTCCATCGAGCGCGGCTGCTCGCTGTGTGTCAGCTTGGGCAGGTTGTCCCAGAGAGATGCCGATTGCGTAAGCGTGAACGACGGGATGGCGATGGGCGCGTCGATGGACGGCAATGGCAGCGGATTCGTGCCGGTAGCCTTAGCGATGGTGTCGCGGAAAAGAAAATACTTCGGCGTCGGGCGTCCACTTTCGTCGAGCGGCGAGTCGTAATCGTAGCTGGTCACGTCGGGTTCGTAATTCATGCCGTTCGAGTTAGCCCCGTTCATCCATCCGAAGCTCGTGCCTCCGTGAAACATGTACAAGCTGATGGAGTAGCCCTGGCGCAGCGTCCAGTCGAGATCAGCCGCCTGCTGCTTTGCATCGGTCGAGGCATGCTTCGCGCCCCAGTGATCGAACCATCCGTCCCAGTATTCGCTGTTCATGAAAGGGCCGTTCGGGCGGAGCTTCTTGAGTTTCTTGAAGCCTTTCTGCGCTTCTCCGGGACCGTAGTTGATAGCAGCCGGCAGTCCGGGGAGCGATCCATCCGGAACCTGCTCCGGTCCGTCGGCGGTGTAGAGCTGGGATTTAGTGAATCCGGCATCGACCAGCATGTGGTGGATCTGCTCCATGTAGGCGTGGTCTTTGTCGAAGGAGCCGTATTCGTTTTCCACCTGCACCAGGATAATCGGACCGCCGTTTCCAATTTGTAACTGTGACAGTTCCTTACCGAGACGGGTGAACCATCGATTTGCTGGATCAATGAATCTAGGGTCGCTGGAGCGTACGACTGTCCTGTGATCTTTGAGGAGCCAAGCCGGGAATCCGCCGAACTCCCATTCCGCGCAGGCATAAGGCCCGGGACGCAGGATAACGTAGAGACCCTCCTGCTGTGCTATGCGGATGAACTCGGCAACATCGTTGTTGCCGGAGAAGTCGTATACGCCGGGCTCAGCCTCGTGCACGTTCCAGAAGACATACGTCGTGATGGTGTTCAGCCCCATCGCTTTTGCCATGCGCATCCGGTCGCGCCAATAAGCGCGCGGAATGCGCGCGTAGTGCATCTCACCAGAGATGACCTGAAACGGCTTGCCGTCGAGTGTGAACTGGCCGTTCTCGGCTTTAAAGGTGTGAGCCTCGGCAAGGGCGACGAAGCGAGCAGGCAGGAAGACGGTCAAGAGCAGAAACAGGAGTGCGGCGGCAGTACGTTTCATCAAGCTTCTTTTTCTCCGGATCATTTGGAAGAGGTAGTGTACAGGGCCGTCTCGACCTATGGGAATTTGTTCGACGCCCCTACAATGGAATGCGGGGCAAACTCTCTATGCCGAAACCCGCACGCTACGTCTGCATTCACGGCCACTTTTATCAGCCGCCACGCGAAAATCCCTGGCTTGAACAGGTGGAGACGCAGGACTCCGCGGCGCCGTTCCATGACTGGAACGAGCGCATCACCTCGGAGTGCTACGCGCCGAACGGCGCTTCGCGCATCGTGAATAGGCAGAATGAGATCATCCGCATTCTGAATAACTATTCCCGCATCAGCTTCAACTTTGGGCCCACGCTGCTTTCATGGCTGGAAGCGAATGCGCCCCGCACCTATCGCATGGTGCTTGAAGGCGACCGCGCGAGCCAGAAGCGCTTCTCCGGTCACGGATCGGCTATGGCGCAGGTTTACAACCACATCATCATGCCGCTGGCGAGCACGCCAGACCGCATCACGCAGATTCGCTGGGGCATTGCGGATTTCGTGCGCCGTTTCGGAAGGAAACCGGAAGGCATATGGCTGGCTGAGACTGCGGTCGACTCGGAAACGCTGGAACTGTTGGCCGATCACGGCATCCGCTTTACCATCCTTGCGCCAGGGCAATGTGCGCGCGTGCGTCCGTTGGCGAAGAGCGCAGCTGGGCAAACTACTGAGCCTGCATGGGTGGAGACCGATGCGGAGACGCTGGATACGCGCCATCCATACCTGGTAAAGCTCAAGACTGGGTGCGAGATCGCTGTTTTTCTTCTACGACGGGGCCCGCTCGCGTGCAATCGCCTTTGAGGGCCTTCTGAACAGCGGCGACAATTTTGCAGCGCGGCTGATAAGCGGTTTTTCAATCGATGCGACACCGCAGCTTGTGCACGTCGCGACCGATGGCGAGAGCTACGGCCATCATCACCGGCATGGCGAAATGGCGCTCTCGTACGCGCTGAAGCTGATCGAGAAGAATCCCGATGTGCGACTGACAAACTACGGAGAGTTTCTGGAGAAATTTCCTCCCACGCACGAGGCGCAGATTGTGGAGGACACCTCCTGGAGCTGCGCGCATGGAGTGGGGCGCTGGCGCTCAAACTGCGGCTGCAACATGGGGTCCGGCTCGGGGTGGACGCAGGAGTGGCGCAGGCCGCTGCGGGAAGCGCTGGATTGGCTGCGGAATACCGTAGCCCCTTTGACAGAAAAGTATGCGGCTCCGCTGTTTGAGGATGTGTGGGCGGCGCGCGACGCTTACGTCGCAGTCGTTTTCGACCGAAGCGGCGAGGCAACGTCGAAATTCCTGGCGTCGCATGCGCGTCATGAACTCAGCCAGCAGGAGCGAATCACCGCGCTCAAGCTGATGGAGCTGCAGCGCCACGCCCTGCTGATGTACACAAGCTGCGGCTGGTTCTTTGATGAGATTTCGGGCATTGAAACAGTGCAGATCATTGCCTATGCCGGCCGCGTGCTTCAGCTTGCGGGAGAAGTATTTGGTGGCGAAGAGGGCAGCGCTCTCGAGGCGCGATTTGTGGAACTTATGCGCAAAGCGAAGAGCAATGTGCCTGAGCAACAAGATGGCGCGGCGATCTATCAGCGCCAGATCAAGACGATGCAGGTAGGGCTGGAGCAGGTAGGGGCGCACTATGCCATCAGCTCAAACTTTACGAACTACCCCGACGAGACAGAGCTGTTCTGTTATTCGATTCGCAGGCTCACCTATGAAGTCGTCACGTCCGGCCGAGGCCGCTTGCTCTTCGGGCAGGCGCGAATCGCCTCGCAAATCACGCAAGAGCCGGAGACGGTCATCTTCGCAGTCGTTCACTTCGGAGACCAGAACATCACTGCGGTGGTGAAACGCTACGATCCATCTCGAGTCGAAGAGTACAAGGAGTTTGTCGATGGCGCACGCTCGGCCGTGATTGGCGCGGATTTCCCGGCACTCATCCGCCTCTTCGATCAGCTCTTCCGCAGCAAGACTTACACCATCCAATCTCTCTTTAGAGACGAGCAGCGTCGGATCGTGAAGCTCATATTGGCGTCAACGATCGCGGAGGTGGAGTCGAGTCTCATCGCCATTTACGAAGACCATGCCTCCTTGCTGCATTTCCTGGGGAAAACCGGAGTGCCGAAGCCGCCGGCATTGAGTATGGCCGCGAGCTTCGCAGTGAATGTGAAGTTGCGGCGCGCCCTTGAGAGCGATCCTATCGATGCATTGCAGGTGCGCGCGTATCGCGGATTGGCTTCAGGCGACAAGATCGAAGTCGACAGAAGCACGCTGAGTTTCATCGCTGACCACAAGATGAAACAAGTCATGGTGCATTTGCAGAAGGACTTCAAAAACACGACGCGTCTGGAAAATGCGCTGATGACGGCACGAACGCTCAAGGAATTGCCATTCGACTTGAACATCTGGCAGGCGCAGAATATCTGGTACGACACACTGAAGTTCGCGTACAGGCAGGTGCTGCCTGACGGCTGGATGGAAAAATTCCTGGAGCTTGGCACGCAGATGAAGATTCGCGTTGACGAACTTGTGGTCGAGGATGAAGAAAACCAGCACGCTGAAGACACAGTCGCGGTCGCGAGCACCCAGGTTCTCTAACCCCAACGTCTTTCTATCTCCAATGTCTCTCTATTTATAGATCAGCGACTGCGGATGAGCACGGCAGTCGCGTCATCGGCATGTTCGGAGCCGTTGCCGAATTGGCGTACTTCTTCGATCAGTCCATTCACACATGCTCCGGGTTGCTCAAAGTGCGCGAGCAGGCGCGCAGCGCCGTATTCCTCATCGAGATGGTTGGTGGCCTCGGTGATGCCGTCGGTGTAGAGCAGCAGGTGAGTGCCAGGTTCCAGCTGAAGCGTCTGCTCGGGGTAGGACGAAGGGGCTAGTCCCAGGGGTAAACCAGGCTCAATGTCGAGAAAGGATCCTGCGCAATCGATCAGAAGCGGACGGAGGTGTCCTGCGCTTGCAATCGTCACTTTGCGCGATTTCGCATCGAGCACGCCGTAGATCATGGTCACGAACTTTCCGCATGGAAAATCCTCGAGCAGCGTCTGGTTCAAGTGCGCCAACGTCTCGCCCGGAGACGGGTGCAGCTTTGCCAGGGAGCGAAGAATGGCGCGCGTCGCCGACATCAGCAGAGCCGCAGACATGCCTTTGCCAGAAACATCAGCCAGGACGATCCCGTAACGCTCATCTCCTAGATCGATAAAGTCATACCAGTCTCCGGCAACCGCTCCTGCCGGGTGCCACGCCGTTTCAAATGCGAAGCCCGGAACAAGCGGAGTCGCTTTGAGGAAGATGGCCTGTTGCATCGTCCGTGCATCATCGGCTTCCCTTTGCATCCGCTCGCGCTCAAGCCACTCACGCTGAAACAACCGCGCATTTTCAATCGCCACGGCGATGTGCCCAGCCAGTGCCTCAAGCACCAGCAGTTGATCGTCCGTGAATGCATTCGTTTCGATGTGGTCGACGTTAAATACCCCGATCACCTCGCCACCGATCTTGAGCGGAATGCATACCTCAGACCGAGTAGAGACCTCGCATACGACGTAGTAGGGATCGATGCGAACGTCGGTGGCATAGTGCATCTGCCCGGTTGCCGCAACGCGCCCAACCAGTCCCTGCCGGCCAATCTGCAGCCGTGATCCCTTCTCATACACCGTGCATCCCCGAACGCCCTGCAGAACCATGTCGTCCGAGCCCGGTTGCCGCAGCCAGATGCCGACTTTCACGTTCCCGAGAGAGTCGGCCAGATCGTTCACCACGCGATCCAGCAACGCTTCAAGGTCGAGCGTGGAATTAATCAGTTGCGCTGCCCGCTGCAGCTTCATCAGGACCTGAATAAACTCGCAGGATGTGCCTGTTGGTGAGGCTAGAATGCCAAGTTCGTCGGTTGGAAGTGGATAGCTGGCCATACGGTTCTCCTTGGGCCCAGTTACTGGAGGAGGTCTGAGCCGAGGCTGGACTTTTGATGCAGCAGCGGCATCTACGCCGCAATTTATAAATTTGTCCTGATCAACAAGTTAGAACGTTTCAAGCTAGCTTCGCCAACGCAGCGTGACCGGGCCGGACATGGGATGACGCATCGGCTGACCTGTCGATGCGGCTTCCAGCCGTGCCTGCTTGAGCGCGAAGTACCATTTCGCGGGGCGGTCGGCGTCATCGATGAGCATGAGTGTCGGGTCGTACTTCAATCCTTCCGCCTGCTGGATCATCGTGACCTGATCCTGCTCGACAAAGCGCTTCCCGAAAAACGTAGCTATGGAAGTTACGAATGGAACGCGGTAAAAGATGTTCCAGGCTGCGTATACATCGATGCGGCACGCATTTGCAACTGTTGGAGTTACAGTTGTGATGCTCGAGAACCATTTGTCTCCGGCGCGAATGGTTTCGTAGCGGCGGTTGGGCAGGACGAAGTCGATGGTCGTTGTAATGGGCTCACCGTAGACTCCGAGCAGCTTGTACGGTGCGCTGTTCGCCGAAGGCGTGTGCGAGGCCATGCGGAAGCCCTGCTCGATGGGCTCGAAGTGTTTTTCCTTCTCGTGAATGCTGGCCTGCTTGCGCCACCACCAGGCCTGGTGGACAAATGGACCGTGTGCCGGATCCATGAGGCCGATGATTCCGTGATCGACATTGCAGGGCAGATCGGCGGTGAGGTGTTGGCTTCGAAAACGTGGTCCGAATTTTGGAGCTTCGGGGACCGGCGGTAGCGCCGTCTCATCCGCGCGCATGCGGCCGGAACCTGGCTCTGGGACATAGACCCAGGCATAGCCATCTCGCTCCTCGCACGGAAATGCCGTGCCGTAGATGCGGGTCGGGTCGAGGGTATCGCGGCTGGTGAGCGACGGGATTTCCTTGCACTGTCCGCTGACCGGCTCGAAGGCCCAGCCGTGGTATTTGCAGGTGAGCCGCTCGCCGTCGAACCATCCGCAGGAAAGCGGAATGCCGCGATGCGGGCAACTGTCGCGCATAGCGAAGAGTTGTCCGTCGCTACGCCGCCCCAGCACCAGCGGGATGCCCATCAGCAGCGCGGTCGTCAGCTTGTTTCCCTGGAGGGACTCGCTGCGCAGAGCCGGATACCAGTCGTTATAAATGAGCGCGGTGCCCGGCCCCTGAGGGGGGGCGATACTTGTGAGACTTGAGGCCATCGTCTGATTTAAATATAGCTCCAGCCTGGAGATGAACTCGAAGGAACCCTGGAGTCCAGTTTCGCGGTCTCTCCAAAGAACTAGAGCACTTCGGGCTATCGCGCCGAATCCACGACTCGTCTATTCATTCGCCATTTGTTCCCCATACTTAGAAAAATCGCGTACACTGTCTGCGATGACCGACGGACGCCGCCCTGTACGATACGACGCTGCCCTTGCAATCCGGGAACTGACCGCTGCCGATCCGAAACTCGGCGAACTGATCCAGCGCGCTGGCCCCTACACGCTGAAACTCAAGAGCCAGCACTCACCCTTTGAGGCGCTGCTGGAGTCCATCATTTATCAGCAACTCCACGGCAAGGCCGCAGCCGCAATCCTGAAGCGCCTGCTGACACTCTTTGGGGAATTTCATCCGAGCCCAGAGCATGTGCTGGGTGCAAGCGATGACATGCTGCGGTCGGTAGGCCTGTCCGCTAGCAAAAGCAAAGCTCTGCGCGATCTCGCCGCAAAGACGCTCGACGGCACGGTGCCGACGCTGACCGCGATTCGCCGG
>Ga0206943_1093_pt1 | contig 23097 bp, 13 predicted proteins | sample Alteio_BWOrgHeat_7_FD_153243 | JGI IMG/M metagenome (GOLD analysis project Ga0206943, IMG submission 153243) | Enriched cells from forest soil in Barre Woods Harvard Forest LTER site, Petersham, Massachusetts, United States -... | ecosystem: Environmental > Terrestrial > Soil > Temperate forest > O... | reverse complement strand
TGCATTTAAATTTTCTGAAAATCACTACGACCTGATCATTGCAGGCAGAAGAGAGGAAAAATTAAATTCATTAAAAGAAACACTCGAAAAAAAATTCGGGAACCGGGTTCATGTGTTGCGTCTGGATGTGTCGGACAGAACCGCCGTTGAGAGTGCTTTCAAATCCCTGACGAATGAATGGAAAAAAATTGACCTGCTCCTGAATAATGCGGGACTGGCACTCGGCAGGGATAATTTTGACGAAGCATCCATGGATGACTGGGAAAGAATGATTGATACCAATCTGAAAGGACTGTTATATGTATCGAAGTCTGTTTTGCCTTACATGATTGCCGGCAACAGGGGCCATGTTATAAATATCGGATCCACTGCCGGTAAACAGGTTTATCAGAAAGGGAATGTCTATTGTGCAACCAAACATGCCGTGCAGGCCATTTCAGAAGCCATGCGTATCGACCTGCTTCCGCACAAAATAAAAGTAACCGTAATTCATCCCGGTGCTGCAGAAACGGAATTCTCGCTGGTTCGTTTGAAGCAGGATGTGAAGGAAGCAAAAAAAGTGTATGAGGGATATGAACCTTTACATGCAGAAGATATTGCCGACGTGGTGTACTTTACAGCTTCCCTGCCGGCTCATGTTTGTATCAATGAACTGGAAATGACTTGTCTTGCACAGGCGAATGCGTTTTATCTTTTCAAGCCCAACGCGTAACGCCCAACGCGTAACGCAGAGGTTAAGTTCACATATTATTGCTCTTCAGATTAATAAATAAATGGCATTTTTCTTGGTGCTTTTGGCATGATACTCTTGCTCAACTTTTAATATTACGCCCACTATGTTAAAAAACTATTTCAAAAACGCATGGCAAAATTTGCGCAGCCATAAAGCCTATGTCGCTATGAATTCGATCGGGTTAGCAGTAGGCATTGCTGCCTGCCTGCTTATTTTCCTGTTAATTCAATATGAAACAAGCTTTGATAATTTTCACAAAAACAAAGAACGCATTTACAGAGTGGTAGCCGCAACAAAAACCGGGGATGGGATGAATTATTCAAAAGGGAGTGCCTTTCCGGTAGCAGAAGGCTTGCGAACAGACTATCCCCAACTGGAACATGTTGCCCGAATCTACGGACGGGATAATCAGCAGATAACTTTACTAAACGACAAAGCGAATGCGCCACAAAAAAAATTTAAAGAAAATGTATTTTTCGCCGAGCCTGAATTTTTCGACATATTCAATTTTCCCTTCCTCGCGGGCGATTCAAAAACTGCTTTATCAGAAATAAACACCGCAGTAATTACGCAGGAGACAGCGGAAAAATATTTTGGAGATTGGCATACAGCCATAGGTAAATATATTAAGTATGATAATGATAAGGATAAAGTTTGCAAGGTAACAGGTGTCCTCGAAAATATTCCTGCTAATACCGACTTTCCCCTGCAGGTTGTGCTTTCCTTTAAAACGTCCCGGGGAGAGGACGGCTCAACCGATTGGATAAGCCAGGACGGATCATTAAACACCTTCGTAGTGCTTCCAAAAAATCTGTCGTCACGGCAATTCGATAACGACCTTAAAACGTTTGCAAAAAAGTACACCCCTGCTGAATATACGAACCATGGCTATATATTACAACCGTTAAGCAACATACACTATGAGAGTGAGTTTGGGACCTACAGGGGAAGCACATTCACCAAAGCATTGATTACCGCGTTAAGTTTAATAGGCTTGTTTCTTTTAATGATCGCCTGCATAAACTTCATAAATCTTGCGACTGCACAGGCGGTAAACCGTTCAAAAGAAGTAGGCATCAGAAAGGTTTTAGGCAGTAGTAAAAAGCAATTGATTATACAATTTTTAAGTGAAACTTTTCTTATTACGCTTACCTCAGTTGCAATAGCAATAGTGCTTGCAGTCATTGCATTGCCGGCGCTCAACAATCTCTTACAAACATCACTGGAAATACAGCCCGGTTTTCCTTTGATTGCATTTTTATTCAGCATAATCATTATTACTACATTTTTATCAGGCTTCTATCCTGCCGTCGTTTTATCGGGATTTAACCCAATCAAAGTGCTGAAAAGCAAATTTACCAGCAACACGGCGGGCGGACTTTCTATGAGAAGAGTGTTGGTTGTTTTCCAATTTACAGTTGCACAGACTTTGATTATAGGAACATTTATTGTTGTGAGCCAAATGAATTTTTTTCAAAATGCATCTATGGGTTTTGATAAAGATGAAATCGTTATGGTACCTCTTCCGAACGACAGTGTACGCCTGTTTAAAGCAGATGCATTAAAAACACAATTGCTGCAACAGGCCGGGATAAAAAATGTGAGCATCAGCAGTTTTAGCCCGATGGATAAAGCGTCCTGGGACGGTAATTTTAAATTTGATAATGCTGTAAAAAAATCAGACTTCGACCCCGATTTTAAATGGGCAGATGCTGATTACTTTAAAACATACAATATTCAGTTCGTCGCGGGCAGGCCGTATTACCCGGCTGACACCGTAAACGGATTTGTGGTAAATGAACTGATGGTGAAAAAACTGGGCTTTAAAAAGCCCGAAGATATCATAGGCAAAAAAATAACAATTTTTGACGGAACCATGGTTGCACCTGTTGTTGGAGTAGTAAAAGATTTTAACGGCAACTCACTGAAAAAAGAAATGAAGCCTGTAGTGCTGGGTTCATGGAAATTGGTATACCGGTTAATCAATATAAAATTACAACCGCAACATTCGAAGCAAACTTTGGCAACAATAGAAAGGCTTTGGAATAATTCGTATCCTGATTTTATTTATGAATACCAGTTTCTCGATGATAAGATTGCCAGCTTTTACAAACAGGAAAACCAGCTCTCACAGTTGTATAAAATATTTGCATGCATTGCCATATTTATTTCCTGTCTGGGCCTGTATGGCTTCGTTTCATTCATGGCGGCGCAGCGTACCAAAGAAGTAGGCATTAGAAAAGTATTAGGCGCATCAGTCATCAGCATCGTTTATTTATTCTCAAATGAATTTACAGTGCTTATTGGCTTTGCATTTTTAATCGCAACTCCATTAGCTTATTTTTTCATGCATCACTGGCTGCAAAATTTTGCATACAGAATAGACATGGGCGTTGGAATATTTTTATTAACCATTTTTATTTCTGAAATGATCGCATGGCTTACTGTGGCGCATCGCGCCATAAAAGCAGCGGTTGCAAACCCGGTGACCAGCCTTCGTTCAGAGTGAACTATCACCTTCGCTACGCTTCGGCGATCGAAGTCGGCTTTGCCCGCCGCAGTTTTAACGGAGGTGGGCTGGCGAAGACAGCCTTCGTTCAGAGTGAACTATCACCTTCGCTGCGCTTCGGCGATCGAAGTCCTTTACTCTTGAATTGGCTTTACGCTTTACGCTTTACGCTTTAAGCTTATTTTGGCTTGGGCGCCTGTCCGGCCATTTCTGCCAGTGAAATCCTGATTTGTATTCCTGCACGGGTGGTCGTAACAGGTGGTGAGCTCGAGATTTTTGGAATCGTTCGCCGCTCATCAAAGTAAAATTTTAAATTGATCCGGTTGTTGATCACATAATCGATCGACGGCGAAATACTGATCACCTGCTGACCGCCCACCGGCACAGCAGCATTCTGATCTAGATAACTATTCGTGGTGGCATCGTCGCGGAAACTCATATCCAATCGCAACGTCAGATCGTTTTCCAATCTGTTCGTCAACCCGTTTTTCCCCATCACTTTAATTTTGAATGGCAACGGTACACCCCGTTTGCGGAATCCGAGTCCAAATACATATTCGGTCGACCGGCTTTCACTCATCTGGTAATCGATCAGGCTCAGGCTAAGCTGTCTGGATTTACTGAAACTGAATTTCGCCTGCAGCTGATTTACAAATTGCATATCCAGATCGATCAGCGGTGCAAATTGTTCAGTGATCGTTATATTGGGTACCATGAAATAGGGAACAAAATTTCCTGTGAGCGTATCAATAAATCCCGGCTGCCGGATTCCAAAAGGATCCTGGAAGTTCAGGTTTGAGTTAAAGGAATTCATACTCAGGGTGCTGTTGTAACCATCCGATATACTGAAATTGGTAAATATTTTTTCCATTCCGGGAATGCGACTCAGGCCATTATAGGTGAGCCTCCAGTTTGGTTTGGGAAGGTATCCGGAAAAAGGATTGAATTTGATATTGGGGTTATCTTCCGAGATCAGCGCTACCGTATTGGGTGACTTTCCGCTATACGCGGCAATAAATGCCGGTATCAGCACATCCTGTGCATATTTACCATAACCTTTCGCATATCCGTCTGCAGATGTAAAGTTTCCGGAATAGGCATTTTGTTTTCCCAGTCGCTCCGAAATAATATTTCGGTAGTTTTCAAATTTTTGAAACGTAGATGAGATCTGATTCGAACTATTGCTTTCGAAAAGAGTTTTCAAAGAAATAAAACTGATACTGAAACTTCCCGCTGTATATGGATTTAACCGCGCAAATCCGTTACTGCCCGTCGTATCCTTGTACAGTTCCGTATAATTTTTTCCAAAATTCTTACTCACATTCAGCGTGATGTTTAAATCCCGTGTGGGTTGAATCTGTGCAGCAATGGTAAGTATCTGGTTATAACTGGCTGCGTTTTGAAAGTTGAATAAGGTATCCGTCGTCAGTAATCCTTTCTTCGCGAGCCGGTTGACATAGCTGGTATCCGGCTGTTCGCCAAATATATATCCCCATCCCGGCTCATTTGATTTCAGATTCATACCCAGAAAATGGGTACTGTCCATATACCCGTAAATCGTCGATGATGAGATCTCGGAATAGTTGACGGTAATATCCTTTACAGAAGTAATAATTTTTGCAACCGCTTTCACCAAACCCTTCAGGTGCTGTTGTTCGGCAATATCCGGCGGTGGATTTTTCTGTTTCAGGCTGTCATTCTTTCTACCCGGTAAATTCGGCGGTGGAGGCGATGTCTGTTGACCCAGCTCACGCAGTAATCGCCATTTCGCATATAGTCGCGTAAAGTTAAAATCGGCCGTCGCATCTTTCTTTTGCGTATTATTCAACGAATTTCCCAGGGAGATAGCCAAAGTAGACGCACCTGTCCACTGGTAAGACGATCCATATCCGAGCCTGACGGTCGTCCAGTCAAGAAACGGAACCTTATTGGTCGGAACCGTATACGTGAAATTGGCCGTTTGTGAATATTGAATCGTTCTTCCTCCTTTCCAGAAATTATTCCACATTTGTTTTCTCTGTGTCTTATCCAGTCTTCCACTGTCTTCATCCACCCAGCTTTTATTCAATGCAGCAAAATCAATATTCAGTGAACGTGTGATATCCCACCGAAGGATATATGTACGGTCGATGGTGAAAAATTTATTATAGGTTTCCGGAATCTGGTATTTACCGCCTCCCACATTTCGCGCCTGGTAAGCGCCGAACTGCCTTACGACATCACCGCGGAAGGTAAGCACCGCGGGCACGGGGTTCAGATTAAAATCTTTTATCAGAGAATACCAGGGCGATCTGGACTTGATCATCTTCTTAAATGGCTCCCAGTATTTTGGCGTACCAATGAAATTATACCCGAGCCCTCCTTTATAAACCTTCAGTTCATCCTCTTGCGCAATAGGATTATGGTGTTCCGTACCTGTGAAGGAATAGCTGAAGTCAAAATTTTCTATGCTCCATATTTTTAATTTTTTCCCGGTTGTATTATTTTTTCTGATATTGGTAAAATTGAAACTTCTGATGAGTGTCTCATCTACGGCTACCTGTTCAATGGAGTCACGCTGCGCAGCTGAAGCTGCCGCCAGTTTGTCCTTCAGTTTAATATCCAGATCATAGGGATCATATTCCGGCGTGCTCTTGGTTTTTGAAATACTGCCATAAAACGGAATGGACAGTCCGAGGTATTTGGGAAGCAGTTTTCCAAGTTCCAACTGTGTGGCAGCATCCAGTTGTGTTGTACTGCTGAGCGCGCGTTGATTGATGCTCTGGTCGATACTTCCAAAGCCGACAGACTGGGTTTTCCCCGATAAATAAACAGTTCCCAGGTCCGCGATTTTTATATCCACGCGGCCATTGGCCGCATACCCTCCCTGATCGTTCAGATTCGAAAGCCTGAGTTCGTCAAACCACACTTCTGTACATTTTGTACCCTGCGATACATTTTCCACACCCAGAAATATGGCCTGCACCTGGCCCAGGTTGGGATTACCGAACATCGAATAAATACGCTGGTTTGTCGTATCGATCACCTGGTAGTAGCCAGTTGAATTTCCGGTCGCATTACGAGTCATCTTCAGTTGTACAAACTTCTGAAGATCTAAGTTCAGGTTATTGGAATCCGGCCATATGGTTGTCACCGCCGACGAGCTCGTAAACCAGGGTGTTATTTCCAGTGGGATCCTGACTTCATAAAAGTTATTGATGAAGTCACTTCCGATACGGATCACGGCCTGAAGCTGATTATTTTTTATCGAATCTGCACCTGCTCCTCCCCTGGATTCTGCATGTATAAACATATCCAAATGTCCATAACGCCTTAAATCGTAATTGGTGTTCTTGTAAACGCCGCGTGTTTCCTGCGGTAGTAAATTGCAGATCTGCAGACTCATGGCCTGTTCATTCAACAGCAGATTCACATTGTTTGTACTCAGCTGCTGTTGTCTTTCAATGCCGGGTGGCACCACATAAGGTATCGGCTGGCGGGAGCTGTTCTGTTCGATGTTTACTGCCGTCACATCCAATGATGTCGCGCCATTGGGAGGTATGGGTATATATTGGCCGGTTGTATCCAGTTCATAATTAAAATTGCGCCATGAATCGCGTATGAGCTGGAATTCTGCAAAACGACATACAACAGAATCGGTCCATCCGGTCATATACATCCTGATAAACCGTATCGATTTGAAATCCGGAATATTTCCGACTTTCTGCGTGTATGCTGTGATGGGTATCCGGAATTGATACCAGGTCTGCGAAACGTTATTCGTTCCGACGAAAGTCCGCGAATCGGATATAAAGTTCTTATCCGGCTGGGCAAATCCAGCCGGGGTCAGATCAACCTTGTATTCAAAATATTCTTCCAGCGTATTCATCGTGTTATCATGATCCAGGTCTTCCTGGTCAGGATACAGTGTACTCGCATCCACATAGGTTGCGCCTGGCGGCGCAATGGGTGAATTACCCTGCGGGTTATTGATATTTTTATATCGGCCCACGATATTTGTTTGCGTGGAATCGTAAGAAGTCGCACGGTAGTTGAGATAGTCGTCGGCCGACGGATCTGCAGCGGCCTTCCGGTAAACGGCCGAACCGGTTCCAAATTGAGCAGCCAGACTGTTCAGATACGAAGAAAATTTTATTGCTTCGGCGGCATCATCCATTCCATCAAAACCCTGATCCTGGAATGGCCGGTCCGTAGGATCCGTGCTGAATGCATTCGTAGTCTGAACTGCATTGAAAGGGACCCTGCCCCATACCGATGAACTGTCAATTGCCGCCGGAATATTGGGTGTATTCAAACCATTCTCATATAATTTTCTGCCATCTTTTAAAACATCTTCTGATACGGAACCCAGATCCAGATATAATTGTCCGCCTGATCCGGTGGGTCCCTGATTTCCGGTAAGAAAAGGACTCTGCATCCAGAATTCAATGTACTGAACATTGGATGTTTCAAAATCCGTCTGATCGATCGCGCGCATGATACCGCCCCAACGGCTCTTGGGATTGGTCAGATCTCCTGTCGGTGACAGACTGCCCGGCCGGGTGTCAAAATTATATGGACCTTTCTGGGTTGGGAAATAAGAAACGTCGAATGTGATCAGCTGGGCCTGACCGAATTCAGGTGTGATGGTCGGAAATAATTGAGTGATATTAACGGGAACAATTCTCGGATCGCTGAAATCCTGATAATTTTTTACCGGATTATTACTCGCAGTTTTATCCTGGAGTGTGGGTTCAATATTATACCATGCAAATTTTGCGCGGTTATATCCATAGGGCAATGAATCGTTGAGACTGGCCTCGGGAAATAATCCATTGTTCGCCGGTGTGGAAGCGAGCGCCCAGGAAGTAATGGGAAAACGAAGATCCACGGAGCTGGTGGATCCTTCAAAATCATCAATATAAATCGTACCGCTACTTCCCTTACCGATTTGCGGCGGATGACCCGGCTGGAGATAAGCGGCTTCACCAACTGCCGTGATCGTACTCATCTCCTTGGAAGAGGACCAGGGTAATTTATTGAAGAGTCTGGTTAGTCCCGGCCACTGCGATCGAAAGTTCACATCCACACCATACATTGTGTTGCGGATCGGATCCTCACCGTAATTTGTTTTCGTAAAATAAGGTCGCTCATTCAAACGCTCGATGGTTCCACCAATGGATAAGGATTGTGTGGCCGTACTTTTTGCGATATAGTCCAGGCGCAGGCCCATGAATCCCTGTTGCTGCGTTCCATAACTCGCGTTGTTTTCATATTGTATGTTCACCGGCACCCCCGATTGTATAATCGAAGGATTTATCACTTTCACAGATCCGTTCGTATAGTCCACCGTGTAATCAATATTTTCCCGAAGTATCTGCCCACCCGCCGTTACTTTTACGGACCCCGGCGGCACATTGAAGGCGCCCAGTGAAACATCTGAACTGGCCGTACCTTTTGCAACTCCCTGCAGATAATATTTGTCTACCGCAGCAAAAGTTTTTGCCACTTCCTTGATCGTGTCATAGAGCTGTCGGAAAACATATTGTGTGTCGATCGGGTCATTATTAAATCCCAGGTTCGCCAGATCAGCACCAAAGGGTTCAAGCAAAGGAAAAATAACCCTGGCCTGTGATGACACGACCGTAAATCCTTCCACATAATCGAATACACCATCCGGTTGCGGATCCAGGTGGGCGTTGAGGCGGTCAAGCTTCAATATGGTAAGTAGCGGTATCCCTCCCTGTGGACCTGCGGGCAAATATCTTTTTGTACCGTTGCCTGCCTGCTCGTACAAAATATTCAATTGAAATCCTGCCGACTGAATATTTGATAAATAACTTCCCGTTCCTGTTTTCAGGGTATAAATATTTTTCATCATCAGTTTCCAGATCGGCAGGTTGGTTCTCTGGGAAGTCGCTTTCAGCATTTTAAGATAAAGCACTTTCTGCGCGCCGGGATTCGCTCCCAGCGTTGTGTCGGGTGGAACATCCTGTGAAAATTCACCCACCTGGTATATTTTTCCGTTGTAACTGTATTGAAAAGCGATCCCCAACACATCATTGGGTTGAAGGGTCTGGTTCAGGGAAAGAAATCCCACCTGGGCATTATATGTGTAATCGGTTGGATTGAGTTTTCTCGCATACACCTGTTCATAATCCTGAACCTGCGTGAGACCGGCTCCGGTCAGCACACCGATCACCTGGGTGGAAATACGGCTGCCCGGGTTGTTGATAATGGTTCTGTATTCCGAATTGGCATCGTTGTACGGATATGGTTGCGCGGTCTGCGGATGAACACTTGTATTATAGGGTATCGGTTCACCCAGATCCATCAGGGCCACCACCTGCCTGGCTTGTGTTGAAGTTCCGTTCCGGTTGGTTACCCATACTTCCATGCGTAAAATCTGCGCCTGCGACGTGATAACCGGCAGGTTGGACATGGCTTTGTTGTAATTGTCCCGGAAATACTGCGCGAACAGAAAGTGACGGTTCTCATCATAGTCATCCGCTTTAAACTGGTAAGTAGTCAGCGAAGCACCCCCCTGTAAAGTGGTGGACTGACTTTGGGAGCGTTGGCTCGCGATGATACCCGTTACAAATAATTTTCCGAATTGCAACTGGGCCTTGATCCCGAACAATGATTGTTCAGAAGCCATCAATACACTTCGGGTAGTAAACGAGGTATTACCCACTTCAATTTTTTTCACGATATCATCCGAACTGCCGGTATATTCCAGCTTCAGCTGGTTCATCCAGTCGAAAGATGCCTGCGTATTATATGAAATCGGGAGTTTTAGTTTATTTCCGATATTTCCAAGCACATTCACATTGGCATCCATATTGAAATCCAGTCCGCCGGTTTTCCTGGCGGCTTCGGGAAGCGTCGGGTTCTGAACATTCTGTCCCTGATACCCGGCCAGGATATCCACATTACCCTGGGGGCGGATATCAATTTTTCCATTTCCGAAAAGCCGGTTAAAGAGATTGCTGCCCGCATTGAGTTTCGGTTGTTCGAGCCTGTGATTCAGATCGCCCAGCATGTCGGCCCGCTGCCGGAAATAATTGTCCTCTGATTGTCTGGCTGAAAGCTGCAGGTATTCGTCATAGGTATATGCTGTGGGTGTACGGTACCACTTGTTCCCGATTTTCTCCATCAGGTAATAAAGATTTGTCTTCGGATCGTATTGGATCGAATCCTTTAGATTGGATGGATTTTTCAGATTAAATGTACCTGGGCTGAAGCTGCCGAGCTGATCGCCGCGGCGGTCCTGGATGGGGTAATGAAGTGTATCGGTAAGCGGGCGTTTGGTAGTATCAGGAGCATTCTGCGCACGGATGATTACCGGCGCCCATAAAGCAACGAAGACGGCAGTGATTCTTACCGTGAAGATTATAATCTGAAGCAGATGCCTGGTCAAACTTCCTCAGTAATTAGTTAGGTAGACTTCCCGACAATAGGCTGGCTTAAAGGATTTTTAAAACTTGCTTAATGATGTCTTCAACTTTTTGCGGAACCGGAGCATCCAAAGCCAGCTTTTTTAGAGCCTGTTCGGCCACCTGCCGGGTGATGCCTAATGACACCAGAGCATTCAACGCATCCTGTTCCAATGTATTGTTTATCAATGGGGAAAAATTTGATCCGGTATATTTTTTTCCGATCTTATCACGTAGTTCCAGAATGATCCTTTCGGCAGATTTTTTTCCGATCCCTTTGATGCTTTCCAGTTGCCTGCTTTGACCCAGCACTATTGCCCGCGCGAGTTCATCGGGTTTCATGGCCGAAAGCATCATCCGGGCAGTGGATGCACCCACACCGGAAACGCTGAGTAACTGGATAAACATTTCACGTTCACCGGTATCAAAAAAACCAAAAAGGACCTCATCATCTTCCTTTACCTGGTGATAAATGTGTAAAAGTCCCTTTTCCAGATATTGCAACTGGGAAAAAGTGTGAAGACTGATCTGCACTTCATATCCCACACCCTGAACGTCTATGTGGATGAGCGCCGGTGTTTTATGAACAAAATCGCCTCTGAGAAAGGTTATCATGATCGCGAAATTAGTATTTTTAAACCTCGTATATATTTTATAAAAACCAACGATCTTTGTTGAATGACCCAAAAGATCTCAGCTGCCATTACTGCAGTAGGCGGCTATGTGCCAGAAGATATTCTGTCTAATGGCGACCTCGAGAAAATGGTAGATACGAATGATGAGTGGATCCGGACCCGGACCGGTATTTCTGAAAGAAGAATACTGAAAGGTGCCGACAAAGGTACTTCCGATTTGTGTGTACCCGCCATTCTTCAGCTTTGTGAAAAGAGAGGCATTCAACCATCAGAAATTGACTGCATTATTGTCGGAACGGTAACGCCGGATATGTTGTTTCCTTCCACAGCAAACCTTGTTTGTGAAAAAATCGGAGCCGTCAATGCCTGGGGTTTTGATTTACTGGCAGCCTGCAGCGGATTTTTATACAGTCTGACCACCGGCGCCGCACTCGTTGAAAGCGGCAGATATAAAAAAGTAGTCGTGGTGGGAGCCGATAAAATGAGTTCCATCGTGGATTACAGTGACCGGAGCACCTGTATTATTTTTGGCGACGGAGCCGGAGCCGTTTTACTGGAACCCAATTTTGAAGGATATGGAATACAGGACAGTATCCTGAAAAGTGATGGCGGCGGAAAAACCCACCTCCATATGAAGGCGGGTGGATCGTTGAAGCCCGCGACGATAGAAACCGTTGCCCGTAAGGAACATTACATCTACCAGGAGGGTCAGCCTGTATATAAATTTGCCGTTACCCGTATGGCAGATGTGAGCGAAGAACTGTTGAAAAGAAATCAGCTGACCGGATCGGATATCGCTTACCTCGTTCCACACCAGGCCAATAAAAGAATCATCGACGCCACTGCCAGCCGGATCGGACTGTCAGAGGAAAAAGTGATGGTCAATATCCAGCGTTATGGAAATACAACAGCCGGTACGATTCCGCTTTGTCTGTATGACTGGGAAGACAAGTTAAAAAAAGGAGATCTTCTTGTAATCGCTGCATTTGGTGGCGGATTTACCTGGGGAGCTTCTTTGGTGAAGTGGGGGTTCTGACTAGTATGGAAGTATGGAAGTATGGAAGTGAAGAACTTCTGATAACCGTCAACCGTCAACTGTCAACCGTCAACCGCCAACTGCCAACCGCCAACCGTCAACCGTCAACCCCCAACCGTCAACTGCCAACTGCCAACTGCCAACCAAATACATGGAAATAATAATACGCAAAGCAATTAGTTCCGATTGCGAACGAATGATGGAACTGGTGAAGGAGCTGGCCATATTTGAAAAAGCACCCAACGAAGTAACCGTTACGTTGGAACATTTTATTGAAACAGGGTTTGGGAAAAACCCTGTATGGTATGCGCTGGTGGCTTTTGCCGCAGATGACCCAAACCAGAATATAATCGGTATCAGCCTTTACTATATGCGCTACTCGACCTGGAAAGGTACCCGTTTGTATCTGGAAGATCTGATTGTAACCGAAGAATTCCGCGGCAGGGGTGTTGGAAAAAAATTATTTGATGCGACAGTTGACGAAGCACGGCTGCTGGGTGTGAGTGGAATGATGTGGCAGGTGCTGGACTGGAATCAACCGGCCATTGATTTTTACAAAAAATATGGAGCAGATATCAGCGGGGAATGGTTGAATTGCTCACTAAGCTTAAAGCCCAAAGCCTAAAGCCTAAAACCAGAATTGGAAATTAAAAATAATTAATCGGACGTCGGAGTATTAATAAAAAAACAGTTTTAGGCTTTAGGCTTTGGGCTTTAAGCTTATTCAACTCCCAGCGTCTGAACCGTCTTATCTATTTTTCCGATCAATCCCTGTAATACTTTACCAGGACCAATTTCAGTGAAATGTGTTGCTCCGTCGGCGATCATTGCTACGATAGATTGGGTCCAGCGTACGGGACCGGTGAGCTGGTCGATGAGATTTTTTTTGATTTCTTCCTTGTCCACGACCGCCTTACCTACAATATTCTGGTAAACGGGACAGGCAGGATTATAAAAAGTTGTTTTTTCGATGGCAGTCTTTAATTCTTCACGGGCCGGCTCCATCAAGGGAGAGTGAAAAGCGCCACCCACCGGCAATACAATGGCGCGGCGGGCTCCGGCAGCCTTCATCTTTTCGCATCCGATTTCAATTCCCTTTAACGATCCACTGATCACCACCTGACCGGGACAATTAAAGTTCGCGGCAACGAGCACTTCACCTGTTTCGGATTCAACTAAACGACAAATAGATTCAACCTGCTCATCTTCAAGACCCAGCACGGCAGCCATCGTTCCCGGATTTGAAATGCATGCTTTTTGCATGGCGGATGAACGGATGATCACCAGTCTCATTCCATCCTCAAAACTCAAAACGCTGTTTGCAACCAGAGCTGATAGCTCTCCGAGCGAATGACCCGCAACCATTTCGGGCCGGGCATTATCGACTGTCTTGAATGCAATAACTGAATGAAGGAATATAGCGGGCTGTGTAACGTTGGTTTGTTTCAAATCTGCTTCGGAACCTGTAAACATGATATCAGAAAGCCGGAAGCCGGCAATTTCGTTTCCCTGTTCAAAAAGTTTTTTGGCAAAAGCACTTTTATCATAGTGGCTCTTTCCCATCCCCGGGAACTGAGAACCCTGTCCAGGAAATACGTAGGCGTGCTTCATATTCGACTTAGAGGTTATAAAACAAATTTGCCACAAAGCACCGACTCAACAAAGAAAATCTTTCTTCGGCACTAATTCAGATCAGAAGATATCAGTTTTATGAATTCTGTTCTGGTTTCATTTTTTTGGAATTCCCCGTAAAACGCTGAGGTTGTGGTAACTGAATTTTGTTTTTGTACCCCGCGCATCATCATACATAAATGGGAAGCTTCAATCACGACAGCCGCGCCCAGGGGGTGCAGTGAATCCCGGATTGCGTGTAAAATCTGCGTTGTCAGCCTTTCCTGTACCTGGAGCCGGCGTGCAAAAACGTCCACTACCCGCGCAATCTTGCTCAGCCCGGTGATCCAGCCATTGGGAATATAGGCGACATGCGCCTTTCCGAAAAAAGGCAGCATATGATGTTCACACAAACTGTAAATTTCAATGTCTTTCACGATGATCATTTCGCTCATCGGTTCGTGAAATTTTGCCGAATCCAGAATGGCGTTAGCATCTAATTCATATCCCTGCATGAGAAACTGCATAGCCTTGGCCACGCGTTCCGGAGTTTTATCCAGTCCTTCCCTGCGGGGATCTTCACCCAGTTTACCCAGGATATCTTTGTACCTGCTCATCAGGAAATCGGTCGTTTGTTCGTCGTACTGTTCTGTTTTTTTATACGCCATATTTTACGCTTAACGCTCAACGCTTAACGCCTAACGCTCTAATTGGCAGGCCTCAGCAAAAGCTTTTTTATTCAAATTGAAAACCAAATTAACTCTTAACCCTTAACTCTTAACTTTCACCCCGGGTATTCTACAAAATTCCTCTCCGTTTCGTATAAACGAACAGTAAGTCCCAGCGAATCGTCCAGTTCTTTTCGCAGGATTTCATAAATAACGAATGCGATATTCTCTGCTGTCGGGTTTAAGGACGCAAACTCCCTGGTATCCAGGTTGAGGTTTTTATGATCAAATTTCGCAAGCACATTTTTCTGAATAATGGATGAGAGATCCGATAAATTAATCACATATCCCGTAAGAGGATCCGGCACACCAGTCACTTTCACTTCGAGATCGTAATTATGTCCATGATAATGTGGGTTGGAACATTTACCGAATTTCTCAAAGTTTTGCTCATCGGTCCATCCGGGAACGAAGAGGCGGTGGGCGGCATTAAAATGTTCTCTTCTGAAAATGGCTGTTTTTCTTTCCATATTGATTAACCGAAATATTCTACAAATGGCTGTCTTACTTTACGTAGTGATTAACCGAAATATTCCACAAATGACTGTTTCACTTTCTGTATTGATTAACCGAAATATTCTACAAAAATGCGTGCCGTTTCATACAATTTGATCGAGTGTAATTTAACCGTCTCCGGCAAATGTCCCTTCAGCTGATTCCAGATGCCAACGACCAGGTTTTCAGTGGAACACATCTGTCCTTTCAGGAAATCCACTTCCTCATTCAGGTTTTTGTGATCCAGTTTTTCCGTTACCCGGTCCTTTATGATATTACTCAGTTTCTTCACATCCATCAAAAACCCCGTCTCGGGATCCGGGTACCCCTCGATGGTTACTAATAATTCATAGTTATGCCCATGCCAGTTTTCATTCGCACAGGCACCAAATACCTCTTCGTTCTTCTCCCGTGTCCAGGAAGGATTATATAATTTATGGGCTGCATTAAAATGTTCGATTCTTGTCAGAAAGACCATTCCCTGAAAATTTTTGCAAAGGTAATGCATCGGTTGGATTGGGTAGGTTTCCGGATATTTGCATATGCACCTGCTTTTGCTGTCGGCAACGGATCTTGAAATCGATGAAACGGCCACCTGGCTAAACAATCATACATTCGGTCTTAACGCATTAAAGCCCAAATTGTTGATCGGCGGAATCGGGCAATTGCAGACGGCATACGCACTGCAACACAGGATCAGGCTCGAACGACCCGGCCTTGTTATACAGGCAGGTATCGGTGGTGCCACTGAAAAAGAGGAAATTGGCAAGGTCTATGCGATCGGATCCGAACAGTTAGCCGACCTGGGTGTGATGGAAAAAACCGGTTTCATGAATATTTTCGAAATGGGTCTGGAAAACCGCGACCGGTTTCCATTCTGCGACGGGAAACTGGATAATCCCTACAGGTCCCTGCTTAAATGGACCGGCTTGCCGGTTTTGGATGGTGTAACCGTCAATGAGATCAGGTCATCTGATCTTGAAGTATTTCAACGAAATCCTCTTCGGGTTGTTGAGAGTATGGAAGGAGCGGCACTGCATTATGTGTGCCTGATGGAAAAAGTTCCTTTTCTTCAGATACGGGCTATATCAAATATGACCGGCGACCGCGATAAAAGCCGCTGGAAATTAAGAGAGGCCCTGAAAAGCCTGCACCGGGAACTGGTAGTCATGATTCAAAAACTCGAAACAGCCGATGAAACTCTCTTTAGGATTTAGCCCCTGTCCAAACGATACGTTTATTTTTGACGCGCTCGTAAACAGGAAAATCGATACCGGCCATTTTGAATTTGAGGTGGTGCTGGAAGATGTGCAGACACTGAATCGCTGGGCGATGGAAGAAAAACTGGATATCAGCAAGATCAGTTATGGCGTCTGGCCCCTGCTTCAAAAAAATTATTCACTGCTGGATTCCGGAGGTGCATTGGGAAGAGGTGTCGGCCCGCTGCTCATCTCAAAAAATAATATTCTCCTGAAAGATATCAATCAGCTCACCATCGCCATTCCCGGCGAACAAACGACGGCGCATCTTTTATTTACGATGGCCTTCCCGGAAGCAAAAAGAAAAAAATTCATGATCTTCAGCCAGATCGAATCAGCCGTTTTGGATGGAAAAGTGGATTGCGGTGTGATCATTCATGAAAATCGCTTCACATACATGCAAAAGGGATTGGTTAAACAAATGGATCTCGGAGAATACTGGGAGCAAAAAACGAAATCGCCGATTCCCCTCGGTGGCATCGTGATGCGGAATACATTTAGCGTTGAAGAGAGGGCAGAAGTGGACCGACTGATCCGCGACAGCGTAGCTTTTGCAGAAGCCTACTACCCCGACCTGTCTGATTATGTGACACAACACGCACAGGAAATGCAGGAATCCGTGATGCGGCAACACATCGACCTGTATGTAAATCAATTCAGCCTTTCATTGGGAGAAGAAGGACGGCATGCTGTTGATGTTTTGATGGACGTTTACAAAAGTATGAGAGTATGAGAGTATGGGAGTATGGGAGTGTTACTAATTTTGCCACCATACTCTCATACTCTCATACTCCCATACTCCCATACTATTCTTTCGCATCTTTCAACAATCGTACAAGCATCCCCGTTAGTTCGCGCGAATAATAAGTATTTTCGATACAAATGACGGGCCTGATGGGGCGGATCGCATTGGTGAGAAATATTTCTTCCATTTCAAAAATCATGTCTTTTGTAATGATCGTCTCTTCTACCTGAAAACCCAGTGTGGGTAATATTTCCAGCAATTCCCTGCGTTTTGTACCCGCCACACAGCCCTGCGACAAGGCAGGCGTGAACAGCACACCTTTTTGCACCATAAAGAGGTTGCTCGAACTGGCTTCACAAATATTGCCACGGCTGTTCAGGATGATGGCATCATCAAATCCATTGTCCTTTGCAAATTGAATCGCCAGTGTATTCAGCAGATAATTGTTGGTTTTCAAGTTGCCGAGTACACCGGTGGATTTCATCTCTCCCTTATATATAGTCAGCCGGAGAGGCGTCAGGTTTTCTTCGGGATAAACAGAGGATTCAATAATAAAAACCGGTTTATTGCTGACAGGCAGGAGAACCGGGCCATCCTCCCTGAAAATATTTAATCTCACGCGTGCCCTGACGGATGCCGAATTGCTCTCACAAAGTTTTTTTATTTCTTCTGAAAGAAATTCCCTCGTAAATCCATCTGATAAATCGAATTGCAGAATCATCAGGCCCTTAAAAAGCCGGTCGAAGTGAAAATCCAGATTTTCTATTTTCTGTCCGTCCCAATACATCGTTTCAAAAACACCATCTCCGAACCGGAGGCTGCGGTTGGCCGCAGTAGCTATGGGCGTTTGGGGGTCGATCAGGTTACCGTTATAATTGAGGCGAAGGTTCAGTTCATTTCTCATTGCTCTTTCGAAGGTAGGGGGATCGTGTGGTTTTGCATAAAGACTGCCGGATTTGGAAACGGACAGAAACCGTTCGAATCCGTGCAGTCCGTTTAAACCACCATCGGGGTATCTGCCTGATAATCAAATTTATATTATTGTGGCACCATTTTACGCCTAAAGCCTAAAGCCCAAAGCCTAAAACTAATACAGATGATTATTTTGAAACATAAAGATATTTTCGGATTAACGGTTTTAGACATTTGACTTTAACACAAAAAAGCTTTGGGCTTTAGGCTTTAGGCTTTAGGCTTAAAAAGGCTTTAGGCTTTAGGCGTAATAACATGATAAAGAACTTCCTCATAGTAGCATATCGTAATCTGAAGCGAAACCGGATTTTTTCCGTGATCAATATACTTGGTCTCGCGACCGGAATGGCCAGCGCCATGCTGATTTTCTTATGGATAAACGATGAGATGAGTTTTGACCGGTTTCATGTAAAGGAAAACAGGTTGTTCCAGGTATACCGCGAAGAAATAAGCAATGGCCATCCTACAGTGGTGGAAAATTCACCCAAGATTCTGGCTCATACATTAAAAACTGAATTTCCGGAAATTGAAGACGTTGTACGATGGCAGAATATAAATTTTTTACTGTCTGTTGGTGACCGTCATTTCAATGTGCCGGGTAATTTTACAGATTCCGGATTCCTGAATATGTTCAGCTTTCCCACCCTGGCGGGTGTCCGGAATTATAAACTCAATGACCCGACAGGCATGGTGATCACGGAATCTCTTGCGACAAGGTTATTTGGGAAAGAATCTGCCGTCGGCAAACAGATCAGGGTAGATAGCGTGGATCTCTTCGTTGTAAAAGCGGTTTTGAAAGACCTTCCCGACAACACACAATTCCGGTTCGAATACCTTCTGCCGTGGTCCTACCTGCAAAAAATAGGCTGGATAGATAATGGCGCATGGGAAAATAATACCGTACGAACATTCTATACTTTGAAACCCGGAGTTTCGGCCAGTTCTTTTGACGTGAAAATAAAAAACCTCATCGTCGATCATACAAAGCACGAACAGACACCTACCAATGACAGCTTATTTGGACATCCGGCAGCCAAATGGCATCTCTATTCCAATTTCGAAAATGGAAAGGTGGCCGGCGGGAGAATTTCTGTTGTGCGCCTGTTCAGCCTGATCGCTTCATTTATATTATTGATCGCCTGTATCAATTTCATGAACCTGAGTACAGCACGAAGTGAAAAAAGGGCCAGGGAGGTTGGTATCCGGAAAGTGGTCGGCGCCGCAAAATCCCTACTGATCTGGCAGTTCCTGGCAGAATCACTGATGTTCAGTCTAATCGCCGGCACACTGGCTGTATTGGTTGTGGAACTGAGTTTGCCATCATTTAATCAGCTCGTGAGTAAAAGACTTTTTATAGATTTCGGTGACTTTCATTTCTGGACAGTGGCCCTCGGATTTGTTCTGCTCACAGGCATGCTGGCCGGAAGTTATCCGGCGTTTTATCTTTCTTCATTCAAACCCATCAAAGTATTAAAGGGCGCTTTGAAAGCCGGCCGCGAGGGAATCGCACCGCGGCAATTCCTGGTGGTTCTTCAATTTAGTTTCGCCATTATACTGATCATTTCAACCATTGTTGTTTTACAGCAGATCCGGCATGCACAGAACCGGGATTCCGGGTATCAAAGAGATAACATCGTGTATAATTATATGCAGGGAGATGTTCTGAAAAATTATGATATGATCCGGGATGAATTGATCAATAACAGAGTGGCCACTGATGTCACAAGAACCAGTCAGCCCATGACCCGTCACTGGTCGGACAGCTGGGGATTTCAATGGACGGGTTCCAATGCAGAGGACCAGAAAACAGATTTTAACTTTTTTGCTTCTGATAACAAATTTGTGGAGACCATGGGATTGAAACTGATCGCAGGGCGGGATATCAACACCATTTCATACCCGACGGACTCCAATGCGATGATGCTGAACGAAGCCGCTGTAAAAGTGATGCGCCTGAAAAATCCGATCGGTACGGAAGTCAGGATGGGTGATTCGCGGTGGCATGTTGTGGGTGAGATCAAAGATTTTATTCTTGAATCTCCTTATTCACCCATCGCGCCCATGATCATGATAGGCCCGTCCACTCTTTCTTTTTATGTACTGAATATGAAATTAAATCCGGCGAACTCGGTGTCCGATAATCTGAAAAAAGCCGAGTCCATATTTAAAAAATATAATCCCTCCTATCCCTTCGAATATTATTTTCTCGATGAAGACTATGCAAACAAATTTGCAAACGAAAAACAGACCGGTAAACTGGCTGCTCTCTTTGCCGGGCTGACCATTTTTATTTCCTGTCTCGGATTATTTGGTTTATCCAGCTTTACGGCAGAGAACAGAATAAAGGAAATTGGTATCCGGAAAGTGTTGGGTGCCTCTGTACTCAGCATCACACAATTATTATCAAGGGATTTTATAAAGCTGATCTTACTGTCCTTTCTTATTGCGGCACCATTTGCCTGGTGGGCAATGAACGAATGGCTTCAGTCTTATGAATACCGCACTCAGGTGAGCTGGTGGATATTCGCCGTCACTTTATTACTGTCTGTTGCCATCGCTTTAATAACAATCAGTTTTCAGTCGGTGAAAGCAGCGTTGATGAATCCGGCGAAAAGTTTAAGGTCGGAATGAACCAGGCGGGAGGCGGGAGGCTCGAAGCAAGATGCGTTGATAATTCGGAAAAGATGATGATTGATAATTTTTGATTTAAAAGCAGGCCTCAAGCTTCACGCTTCCAGCCTCAAGCATATAAAATGATAAAAAACTATATCAAAATCGCATTTAGAAATCTCTGGAAACAGAAAGGATTTTCTGCCATTAACATCCTGGGTCTTTCTCTGGGGATGGCCTGCAGTTTGCTGATTTTACTATGGGTGAAGGACGAAAAGAGCGTGGATGCCTTTCACAGGAACGGAAATAACTTGTTTTATATCTATGAACGAAACCATCTCGGCGGAAAAATTGAAACATGGTACTGGACACAGGGGCCGCTGGCAGAGGAACTGAAAAAACAAATTCCGGAAATAAAAGCAGCCACTCCCTTTTCATGGCCTTCCGTCAGCACATTTAATGTGGGCGATAAAATATTAAAACAAAACGGGTATAGCGCAGCCAATAATTTCTTTTCCATGTTCAGTTATCCACTGCTGGAAGGCCGCGCGACGGATGCACTGAATTCACCCAACAGTATTTCCATTTCGAGAAAGATGGCGGCCGATTTCTTCGGGAGCCCTTCCGCTGCGATCGGAAAAACTATCCGCTACGAAAACAAAAAAGATTTTACGGTGAAGGCTGTATTTGAGGACCTGCCATCTCAGGTGTCCACGCCGTTTGATTATATCATCAGCTGGTCCGCTTACCTGGAAGACAATGGATGGGCGAAAAACTATGGAAGTGTTGACCCGCGCACGGTTATTCAATTGAAAGAGGGTGCGAATGCAGCGGCTGTGGAAAAAAAGATTCGATTCATCCTGGATAAGTTTAACACAGAACTTGGAACCACTAACCGCATCGAACTGGGCCTTCAGAAATTTGATCAGTACTACCTGCATTCGGAATTCAAAAACGGTTATCCCGTAGGCGGCCGGATTATATATGTTCAGCTGTTCAGTCTGGTCGCTATTTTTATTTTGCTGATCGCCTGTATCAATTTTATGAATCTGACAACCGCACGTTCTATGAAACGGGCCAGGGAAATTGGTGTACGGAAAGTAATGGGCGCGCTGCGTTCTGTACTGATTCCCCAGTTCATCGGGGAAGCGGTTCTGATGGCCACCATCGCCATGACCGGCGCGCTGATCCTGGCCAGTCTGGCTTTACCGGCTTTCAATCAGCTGACGGGAAAACAAATTGATATTCCCTATACACAATTCAGTTTCTGGATCAGCATACTGGGTCTCTGTCTGATCACCGGAATTTTTTCCGGAGGTTATCCCGCTTTTTATCTGTCTGCCTTTAATCCGATCCAGGTATTGAAGGGCACACTGAAATCAGGTACCGGAACAGTCTGGTTCCGCAAGGGACTGGTCGTTTTTCAATTCGTGCTTTCCATCGTTCTAATCATATCTACTATTCTGATATCACGGCAAATACATTATGTGCAAACCGCTGACATCGGATATAACCGGGAGAATCTCTTATATATACCCGTCGAAGGAACACTGTTAAAAAAACTGGAAGTATTTAAAACAGAAGCTCTGAAGCTGGATGGCGTATTAAATATGACTGAACTGACCGAAGCGCCAACAGTAATGAATAATGGTACTCTTTCCACCGGGTGGCAGGGTAAAGATCCCAACGAACATGTACGCTTTATCCATGATGCTATTGGTCCTGACTTCATGAAAACGATGAATCTGCAAATGGTTGCCGGCAGATCATTTCCGTCGGACGGGCCCTATGATTCAACAGGTGTTATTGTAAATGAAACAGCTGCTGCCCTGATGGGTTATAAAGATCCTATTGGCAAACCCGTATTCAATGGAGATTTCCGGTCCCATATAGTGGGTGTTGTGAAAGATTTTCATTTTAAATCTCTCCATGATCCCATTGAACCATTAATATTATTTATGGGAAAGGGCGACTGGTATTCATCTATTATCATTCGTACGGAAGCCGGGAAAACGAAAGCGGTACTGACCGGATTAGAAAAACTATGCAAACAGCTCAATCCCGCCTTTCCCTTCAGCTATAAATTTTCGGATGAAGAATATGCAAATCTGTATAAGAGCGATGAAGTGATCGGACGACTGTCTGTGATATTTGCCGGGCTCGCGATTTTCATATCCTGTCTGGGATTGCTGGGGCTGTCCATATTTACGGCGTCACAGCGGGTAAAAGAGATTGGCGTTCGAAAAGTCCTGGGAGCCAGTGTCGGTTCCTTATTCAATTTATTATCGAAAGAATTTTTGATGCTGGTAGGTCTCGCATTCGCCATTGCCGTTCCCCTGGGATGGTGGG
>Ga0206943_1011_pt1 | contig 23145 bp, 21 predicted proteins | sample Alteio_BWOrgHeat_7_FD_153243 | JGI IMG/M metagenome (GOLD analysis project Ga0206943, IMG submission 153243) | Enriched cells from forest soil in Barre Woods Harvard Forest LTER site, Petersham, Massachusetts, United States -... | ecosystem: Environmental > Terrestrial > Soil > Temperate forest > O... | reverse complement strand
GGGGTATGGGTGATCGTATTTGCTGCCCGAAATTAAAAGCAACAATAAATCACAAAATATGTAATTTTTTACAAATTTTGTGATTATTGCTAAGATTTATTTAAAATATGACCTTAAAAGTCAGGATAAAGGGTTATCCTTCAAACTTATAGCCTACTCCTTTTACAGTAGCTACTATGTCATCGCCCAGTTTTTCGCGGAGCTTACGGATATGAACATCAATAGTGCGGTTAGTAACCACAACAGAATCTTCCCATATATTTTTTAATATAACCTCGCGGGTATAAACTTTACCGGGTTTTGAGGCCAGGAGATATAGCAATTCGAACTCTTTTTTAGCCAAAACTACTTTTTCGCCTTTTTTAAATACGAGGTAGGCTTCACGGTCAATGACCAGGTCGCCAATTTCGAGTTTGTTATCCACAACATCCTCGGCAGGCGCATTTCTGCGCAATATGGCGTTTATGCGGCTAACCAGCGCGCGTGGCTTAATTGGTTTGGCTATATAATCGTCCGCCCCTACATTAAAACCGGCAATTTCAGAGTATTCTTCGCTCCGGGCTGTTAAAAAAACCATAAAGGTATTTTTAAACTCGGGCATGGTGCGCATAATGCGGCAGGCTTCAATACCATCCATTTTGGGCATCATAATGTCCAATACAATCAGGTCGGGTAATGATCTTTTAGCTTCAGTTACCGCCTCTTGCCCATTACGTGCCAGGAACACCTGGTAGCCTTCCTTTTTTAAATTATACTCAATAAGTTCGAGGATATCAGGCTCGTCATCAACAATTAATATCTTTTGTTTCGTAGTGCTGCTCATTACTGATTTAATTTTGTATAAAAGTATAAGCTTAAAAAAAGATAATGGTTAATTTAATATTAACAAATTGTTAAGTGTTACTTTATTTTAACTTCTTATTGAGGCTTATTAAACGTTTTGTTTAAAAAATCTTCAAGTGCGGCGCCTGTAATGTTTTTGGCGACGATAACTCCCTGTGGATCAATTATAAAATTTGACGGTATAGCTTCTATATGATATAACCTTTCGGTAGGCCCGTCAAATCGTTTTAGGTCTGATCCATGCGCCCATGTTAACTTATCCGCCGTGATAGCCTGCTGCCAGGCATTTTTTTCCACATCAAGCGATATACCTAAGATATTAAACCCTTTAGCTTTAAAGGCATTGTATTGTTTAACAACATTGGGATTTTCCTGCCTGCACGGCCCGCACCATGATGCCCAAAAATCAAGCATAACATATTTGCCCTTATAATCGGCAAGGTTAATGGGTTTACCATCAATACCTTCAACAGTAAACTCGGGCGCTTTATGCCCAACAGATATTGGTTTTGCAGCCATCATTTGATGAATAAAATGCTGTACACCCGGGTTATCTTTAAAATTATCTTTAATGCTATCGGCATAGGTAACCAATTGCTGTTCGTATTTAAGCTCGTCTAACGAGGTCATGGCGTAAAATGCGGCCAATGAGGTTTTATTATCATTAACAAACTTTAAAACGGCTTGCGCGTAATCAGCCAGGTTCTTTTCAAACATCGGCATATACGCTTTCATCAACGAATCAGACTCTTTACCTAATGCCTGTGATTTTGCCTGGTATTCCTGTACGACTTTGCTGTTTTTATCGCCGTAAAAATTACTTATTTTGTTAAACTCCTGTATTTTTTCAGAATCTTCAGAGCCTGTTATTTCATAAGTATGCCCATTGTCGTTCAAATCTGTAGTAAAATCAATAGCGTCACCATTTTTTGCTATCAGATCGAATATGGTACTGCCCACACGAAGTTTATACAGGTTGGCATAGGGTGCGGAATGTTTAAATTGAAATTTACCGCCATCACTTAAAGTTGTAGAATCGATCACGCTAACTTGCGAACTATCAGCTTCCAGCAGGTAGATCATTTTTAAGCTGGACTGATTTTTTATCGTCCCGGATAGGGTAAATGCCGACTTATCCTTGCATGAAGCTACCAGGAAAGCTAAGGCTATAATTGAACAGATACTTAAACGGTTTTTCATTTATCTAATTGTTTGTAAAGATATTATGATTTATGAGTTGTAGTAATACTTTATTTGGATTCTAACTCCTTTATTAATAACTGGTTTGTTTTTTGCGGATCAATTTTACCTTTCGAGCTTTTCATGATCTCGCCCATAAACAACCCTAAAACGCCTTTTTTGCCTTTTCGGTATTCAACAACCTTATCCGGGAATTTAGCTATAGCCGCTTTTATATACTGATCAACATCGTCATTACCCGCAGTTATTAAAAGGTTTTGTTCCTGCGCTATTTGTTCGGCGTTTTTATTGGGCTCTCTTAATAAGGCATGAAATAATTTATGTGAAGCTACCGAATTATTAACTAAACCATCATCAACCAGTTTTATCAGCCCGGCTAAGTTTTCGGGCTTAATACCTAAGGTGCTTATAGCCGCGCCCGTTTCATTTAAGTGGGATTTAACAGGCCCCATCAATATATGCACAGCGGCTTTATGATTGGCGGTATGTTTTATCAGTTGTTCAAAGTATAGCGCCACGTCTTTATCAGCTGTAATTACCCCGGCATCATAATCAGAAAGGTGTAATTGTTCGGTGTATTTTTTATAAAGCTGATTGGGTAATGCAGGCAATTGCAGTTTAATGCTTTCTACATAAGCCGCATCAAGTACCAAAGGCATCAGGTCGGGCTCAGGGAAATAGCGGTAATCATTGGCCATTTCTTTCGAACGTAAAACCGAGGTTTCGCCGGTATCAGCGTTAAAGTTCAACGTGTTCTGGTCAATATGTTCGCCTTTTTCAATTAACTCCACCTGTCGTACAAACTCATGCTCAATAGCCCGTTGTACATTGCGTATCGAGTTCAGGTTTTTCACCTCGCAACGGTTGCCATAAGCTGTCGCGCCTTTTAACCTTACCGAGATATTGGCATCGCAACGCATACTGCCTTCTTCCATATTGCCATCGCAAATATCCAGGTAACGTAACAGTTTGCGTATTTCTGTTAAAAACTGCCCTGCCTCTTCGGCGCTCCGCATATCAGGTTCCGATACAATTTCAATAAGCGGCACCCCTGCCCTGTTCAGGTCTATTAATGAATCTTCATGGTGGTTGTCATGCATGCTTTTGCCTGCATCTTCCTCCATGTGGATATGGTGTATAGCAATATTTTTCGAAATGCCACCGGTTAACCTCACGGGTACAAATCCACCCAAACATATAGGCGCCTGGTCTTGAGTTATTTGATACCCTTTTGGCAGATCAGCATAAAAATAGTTTTTACGGGCAAATGAGTTTTGCAGGTTGATGGTACAATTACAGGCCAGCCCCATCTTAATGGCATATTCAACCATCTTTTTGTTCATCCGCGGTAAGGTGCCGGGGTGACCTAATGATACAGGGCTGATATGGTGATTAGGCTCGGCCCCAAAGGCAGCCGAATCTGACGAGAAAGACTTACTTAAAGTAGATAATTGCGCGTGGACCTCTAATCCTACAACCAATTCGTATTTTTCACCTATTGCAGACGGAAGCAATGTCATAAACTTAAAATCGGCTATTATTTAGCCTTTAATTAAAAGTCAAATATAGAATTAATAATATTGGTTGACGAAAGCGCACATTTAAATCTTCTCTCCATAGATGCTCGTCGGGTTAGCTAATCAGATTTGACAACTTTTTAAAAGTTGTCAAATCTTTCGCCTACACCAAGCCCTTTGCCTTAACCAGCACTGCATCCAACCCGCTTACATCGCTGCCGCCTGCGGTTGCAAAAAATGGCTGACCGCCCCCACCGCCTTTTATGTCTTTGGCTAATTCTTTTACGATATTACCGGCGTGTAAACCTTTCTCCTTAACCAGGTCTTCGGCTATCATTACGGTAATATTTGGCTTGCCATCAATCACGGCCACCAAAACCAGGAACAGGTTTGGCACAATATCTTTTATTTGGTAGGCCAGGTTTTTAATGGCGTCGGCATTGGGCAGTTCAACTTTTTGGGCGATGAAGTTAATGCCGTTTATTAGTTCTACTTTTTGGGCTAACTCTGTTTTTAAGCCCGATGATTTTTCAAGGACACTTTTTTCTATCTCTTTTTTCAAGCGTGTATTTTCGTCCAATAAACTTTCTACGCTTTTAGATATATCTTTCGGGTTTTTAAGCAGTTCTTTTAAATGGTTTACCAGCTTGTTTTGCTCCAAAATATAGTTTTCGGCTGCAATACCCGTAATAGCTTCAATACGGCGTACACCGGCTGCTACAGCGCTTTCGGCTATAATTTTAAAGAAACCAATATGCCCGGTAGCCTTAATATGCGTACCGCCGCAAAGCTCTTTACTGAACTTTTCATCAAAGGTTATCACCCGCACGTAATCTCCGTACTTTTCGCCAAATAGGGCGGTTACACCGCTGCTGATAGCTATTTGATAAGGCACGTTACGTTCTTCTTTTAAAGCGATATTCTCGCGCACCTTTTCATTTACAATAGCTTCAATGCGCTCCAGTTCTTCATCGGTAACTTTGGCGAAGTGCGAAAAGTCAAAACGCAGGTAATCAGCGTTAACTAACGATCCTTTTTGATTTACATGCGCGCCCAATACCTGTTTCATAGCGGCGTGCAACAAGTGCGTAGCGCTATGGTTGTTCATGATATTGTGGCGGCGGTCTTTATCAACAATGGCGGTTAGGGCATCGTCAATATCTTCGGGCAGTTTGTCAACATAATGAACAATAAGGCCGTTCTCTTTTTTAGTATCCGTAACCCTTACCACCTCACCATCCGGGAAAACCAGTTCGCCGGTATCTCCTACCTGCCCGCCGCTTTCAGCGTAGAATGGCGTTTTGTCCAATACAATTTGGTATTGCTCTTTGCCTTTAGCCGTTACCTTGCGGTATTTAACCACATGGGCAATGCTTTCGGTTTCATCGTAGCCGGTAAATTCTACGGTATCATCGTCTTTTAATTGAATCCAATCGCCGGTATCAACGGCGGTAGCTGCACGGGAACGGTCTTTTTGTTTTATTAATTCTTCGTTGAATTTTTTCAGATCGACAGTCCAACCAATTTCACGAGCCATTAATTCTGTTAGGTCGATTGGAAACCCATCTGTGTCGGATAATTCAAAGGCAAACTCGCCAGTAATTAATGTAGAGATATGATTATCATAATTTTTACCGCCTACTGAAAAAATCACGATACGAGGTTCCGATGACGGTGTAGAAAAGGCTTCATTTTGCTTTTTTACATATTCATTAAACTTATTTATACCATTTCCTAACGTTCTCAAAAAGCTTGTTTCCTCTTCCAAAATCACCTTCTGCACAAAATCCTTTTGGTTATACAATTCGCTAAACACATCCTTAAACTGCTCGGCCAATAGCGGTACCAACTGGTTTAAAAATGGCTCTTTAAAATCTAAATATTGATACGAATACCTAACCGCCCTGCGTAAAATACGGCGTATAACATACCCAGCCTTATTGCTTGATGGTAATTGCCCGTCGGCAATGGTAAAGCTTACGGCACGGATATGATCGGCTAATACCCGCATGGCTACGGCTACGCTCCAATCAGCATCACCCGGTTTAGCAGCGGCATTATATTTCTTTCCTGATCTCGCGGCGATAAACTCAATAGTAGGCTGAAAAACATCACTATCATAGTTAGATGTTTTGCCTTGCAGCACCCGCACCAAACGCTCAAAGCCCATACCTGTGTCCACATGTTTGGCAGGCAATTGCTGTAATGAACCGTCTTTAAGGCGGTTAAACTGCATAAATACATTGTTCCATATCTCAATTACCTGGTCGTGGTCGGCATTAACCAACGTCTTGCCATCAACCAATGCGCGCTCATTATCCGGGCGACTGTCATAATGTATCTCCGAACACGGTCCGCAGGGACCGGTTTCGCCCATTTCCCAAAAGTTATCCTTTTTATTGCCCGGTAAAATATGGCCCTCATCTACATAAGTCTTCCATAAATTAAGGGTTTCGGTATCTTTTTCAAGGCCATCTTTTGTGTCGCCTTCAAAATAAGATACATATAGCCTGTCTTTTGGTAATTTATATACTTCTGTCAACAGTTCCCAGCTCCATTCAATGGCTTCCTTTTTAAAGTAGTCGCCAAAGCTCCAGTTGCCCAGCATCTCGAACATGGTATGGTGATAGGTATCAATACCTACCTCTTCCAGGTCATTATGCTTGCCACTTACCCGCAGGCAGCGTTGGGTATCTGCCACGCGCTTAAATTTGGCAGGCGCTTCGCCCAAAAAAATATCTTTAAACTGGTTCATCCCCGCGTTGGTAAACATCAGCGTAGGGTCGTTTTTAACAACAATAGGCGCAGAAGGGACAATGGTATGCCCTTTAGAAGCAAAAAAATCAAGAAAAGCCTGTCGAATTTCGTTAGCGGTCATGAGTGCAAAGATAAAGTTTTAAAGGATTTCGGATGTCGAATTTTCAATTTCGGATTTTTTATTATCTGAACCTTGATTTATAGGATTTAAGGATTAGCCTGATTACATTTCAAATTGATAACTCAAATAACTAAACCAAATCCGAAATTGAAAATCCGAAATCCGAAATTATCATTTACATTTGCGTATGCCTTATAAAGAACACGACATCAGCAAAATGTACTACACCATGGGTGAGGTATCAACTATGTTTGATGTTAATGCTTCCCTTATCCGTTTTTACGAAAAGGAGTTTGACGTTCTGAAACCCAAAAAGAACAAAAAAGGCAACCGGCTTTTTACACCCGAGGATGTAGAAAACCTGAAGATCATATTCCACTTAATTCGTGATAAGGGTTACACCTTAAACGGCGCCAAAGACCATTTAAAAGGCAATATGAGCGAAACTAAAGATACCCAGCGCGTTATCGGCTCGTTAGAAAACCTTAAAAAGTTTTTGCTGGAAGTTAGGGATCAGTTGTAAACATGATTTTCAGGATTGATACCTTAACAATAAAAAAACTTAACTATTTGAAAATAAGAGAACTATAAATTCCCCTCTTGAGAGGGGGCGCGTTTGGTGGAGTAGTGGCAGGGGTGTGTTTGCCAGTTTGCTCACTAACACACCCCTCCACCCCTCTCAAGAGGGGAACCGCACAGCCCGTACCTTTCTTCGCTTTTTTCTGACAACTTTTTCCAATCAAACTACTATCTTAGTCGCTATATGATAGCAAATCATAAAGGCGAAATACCTTTTGTAATCCTTATCCTGCCTTATTTATTGGGGATAACCGTTGGGTTAAATTTCCTGTCGGGGGCTTATATTATTTTTTTGATAAGTACGCTTGTGCTACTTTGTATCGTATTTATCGGCTTAAATATCGGGTACGCCCGGTTAAAATTATATAAATGGCGGTGGACGGGCGGCCTGCTTGTTACCTTCATCCTGTTTTTTGCTGGATGGGTTAGTGTGGTAACCTACAATGAGCTGAACAATAGCCAACATTTTTCAAAAAAGCCCGCTCAATATTTTGTAGTGCAGATCAACAATGAACCTGTTGTAAAAAATGGACTGGTGCGTTTTACGGCTAATGTTGAGACGGGTATTAATAAAGGACAGAAGCTTACCGTAAACGGTACCCTGTTGATCGCCATAAAAGATAGCGCGGCCAAAGCGCTCTATTACGGCGACGAACTGCTTATCCCTGCCACTTACAACCCTATTGAACCACCTTATAACCCCGCCGAGTTTAACTATAAAAAATACCTGGCTAACCAAAATATTTATTACCAGGCTTTTTTATATCCAAAACAATTTACGGTGCTGGCCCATAATACAGGCAATCCCATTATTGCTTATTCCCTGCGGTTACGGCAGCGTTTGGTTGAAAAACTTAAAAGCAATATGCACGATACTTCGGCCATTGCCGTGGCATCAACCTTAATACTGGGCTACAAGGCCGACCTAAGCAATGATGTTTTACAAGCTTATTCAAAAACGGGCACTATTCATGTGCTATCTGTATCTGGTGCACATGTGGCTATAATCTATATACTGCTCAATATTTTATTAGGTTTTTTAAACCGGTATAAATATGGCCGGCTTATTAAGGCTACGCTCATCATCACCCTGATATGGTATTATTCTTTACTCTCGGGGTTCTCGCCAGCGGTTTGCCGGGCCGCGGTCATGATATCCATGGTTATTATTGGCAAAACCTTTAGCCGGTATATTAGTACTTTAAATATCCTCGCTATATCGGCTTTCGCCCTGTTGCTTTATGATCCTTTATTTATTACTGATGTAGGTTTCCAGCTCTCCTATTTGGCGGTTGTTGGTTTGATCGTATTCCAGCCAATAGTTTATAAATGGTTTCAATTCAAAAATAAATGGGCCGATAAATTATGGGCATTATGTTCAGTATCTATAGCCGCCCAGGTGATCACTTTTCCATTAAGCGCTTTTTATTTTCACCAGTTCCCGGTATATTTCCTGATCAGCAACCTGTTTATTATCATACCCGTTGAGGTAATTATGTACGTGGGTATTTTATACCTAATGCTGCCTCAAATACCGGTAGTTTCGAAAGTGTTGGCTTATGTTTTAGAAAAATCCATCATTTTTATGAATAAGGTGCTGGCCGTAATTGAGCATACACCTTTTGCCAGCATGGGTAAAATATGGTTAACCACAGGTGAGTATTTATTAGCTTATGTAATTATCATCTGCCTGTTTTATTTTCTGTCCGACAGGAAAAAGTGGCTGCTCAAATTAAGCATGGCCGCCATAGTACTATTGTGTATGAGCATGAGTTTTAAAAGGATAAATGCATATAGTAACGACCATATCGCCTTACTGAATTTAAAAAAGCATACCGGGCTGGTATTTAAAAGCGGCAACCAGGCTATTGTGTTATCAGATATTAAAGCTGATGATAAAAATTACCAGTACAGCATACAGCCGTATCTCGATAGTAATAAGGTATCAAATGCTATACTGGTTAACATAAAGAGCGATGTTACCACACTGTTTTTTGTTAAAAGAGCAAACCTGGTACAATTTAAAAATAAGCTTTTCCTGATTTTTGACGGGCAGTTACAGAACAAAGCACTCCCGCAAAAATTAAAGGTTGATTATGTATATGTTACCGGCAACCCGCGTACCACTATTGATATTATTAACAAAAACTATAGCTACCAAACACTTATTATTGACGGCAGTAATACTGACCGCTTAACTAAAAACCTTGTGACTGAGTCTCAAACTATGCATGTCAATTACCAATTGTTAAAGCGTAACAAATCATTAATTATAGCATCTAATTAAAAAATACCTGTAATATTATTGCATAATATATTTAAAACAACTAACTTGAAACTATAAACAAAGATCATGAAAAGTAACTTTTTAAAACTCGCGCTTGGCGCAACTCTTTCTATAGCAGCGTTTAGTGCAAGCGCGCAAAAAACTTATACCGAAGGTGTGGCCACCTATAGCTTAAAAACTGCTGCCGGTGAAGCCGAATCAAAGGTTTCATTCAGGGGCGACTCCAGTTGCTCTTCGTCACAATACGGCCCTGCCCAGGTAAAATTAATTACCAATGCAAAAGGTACATCGTTCGTTATTTTGGTTGATGTACCTGTGGCTTCCATGAAAAAAGCCGCCATACTAACCCCCGACGAAATTGACCAGGCAGCAGCAGCAGCGCCTAAGTTTACTTTTACTCCAACTACCGAAACAAAAGAAATTAGTGGCTTTAACTGTAAAAAAGTGCAGGTAAAAGACCCTAAAAGCGGTGTAAGTTTTGATGCCTGGGTTACTAATGATGTAAGCGCCCCGCAAAACCTGATGACCAAATACTTTGACGGTGCCGGTGGTTTCCCTGTTCAGTTTACAACTATACAACAAGGCCAGCAGGTAGGTGTGGTTTTAAAATCGATCAGCGCCGAAAAAGTACCCGCAGGTACATTTGGCATACCTGCCGGTTTCGACCACATAACCTTAGAGGAGTTAAATTCAATGCGCGGCAATAATTAGTCAGCGGTATAACATATTTATAAAGGCTTCTTAACCAAATGGTACAAATAACTAATTTTGCCACCCAATGTTAAGAGGCCTTTATACTTTCGTTAGATTTTTCGTTTTTTGGCTCCTGTTTTTCCTGGTAACCAGGGCCACCTTTGAGATCTATTTTCACCATAAGCTACAGGGCGTTACCTTTTGGCAAATAGTCCAAACCTATTTATACGGCGTCCGCATGGATGCTTCTGCCACAGCTTATATTGCCATAATCCCCCTGCTTGTATTTATTGTTAACTGGTTTATACCCAACAGCACTATTAAAAGTGCGTGGTTAAAATGGTACACCTGGGTGGGCGTATTTTTTATAAGTTTTATTGCTATTATTGACCTGGGCATATTTACCGAGTGGGGCGCAAAGGTTAATTTCAGGGCGTTTGATACTTTGTATAATTCACCATCCGAGTCGTTATCATCAACAGGCTCCTCGCCTATCGCGCTCAACCTAAGTATTGGAGCCGGCTTAATCGTTATCGGGGTTATCCTATCATATTTTATTATTGATCATTCCTTTAAAAAACCGAGAGTATCGCGGGTAAATAAGCTCATTTTTTCGGTGCTATTAATTTTGGTCAATTTTGCAATACTTCGGGGTACTGTTGCGCCAACGCCTATTAATCAAAGCGCGGGCTATTTTTCGGATAATCAATTGCTCGATCTTTCGGCGCAAAATACAGAGTGGAACCTGGCCAACAATGTTTTTGAAAACCTGCGCAGGCCATATAACCCCTACCTATTTATGACACCCGACAGCGCCAAAAACTTAGTGTCCCAAACTTTCGCGGTGAAAAAGGATACCACTGTACATATACTAACTACCAACAGGCCCAACGTAGTAATTATTCAATTAGAAAGTTTTACGGCTGATTTGATCGAATCATTAGGCGGCGAAAAAGGTGATGCCCCCAATTTTGAAAACTTCATTAAAAACGGCGTACTGTTTAACAATATATATGCCGCCGGCGACCGGACTGACAAAGGCATTATAGCCATTTTAAGCGGCTTCCCGTCGCAAGCTATACGCACTATAGTGATTGATACATTAAAGCAACGACAACTGCCGTCATTATTAATCGCTTTTAAAGATACCGGCTATACCACCTCGTACTTTTACGGCGGCACCAGCACTTATATGAACTTTGACACCTATATGCATGATCATAAAACCGATCATATTACGGATGAAAAAAGTTTTGCCAAAAGCGAAATAGGTTCAACGTGGGGTGCCCATGATGATATATTGTTTAAAAAACACGTAACTTATCTTGATCAGCAGCAGAAACCTTTTTTCTCGCTCATACAAACACTCACCAACCATGAGCCATTTGTATTGCCCGTGCCACCTCATTTTAAGGGCAGCGACGTAGCCGACCAGTTCAGGAGTACTGCTTACTTTACCGATTCGTGCTTAAATGCTTATTTTGAAGCAGCCAAAAAACAGGCTTGGTATAAAAACACGCTGTTTATTTTGATAGCCGATCACGGCCACCGCTTGCCCAAAAGCACCCATGGGGCTTTCGATCCGGGTAAATATCATATCCCTTTATTGTTTTTTGGCGAGGTGGTAAAACCCGAATACCGTGGTAAGCAGATCAGTAAATTAGGCAATCAAACAGATATTGCCACTACTTTACTGGCACAACTTAATATGCCCCATCAGCAATTTAAATGGTCGAAAGACCTGTTAAATCCTTATAGTAAGGATTTTGCTTTTTTTGATTGGGATAACGGCTTTGGCTACTTGCTGCCCCAACAAGCCGTATCGTACGATAACTCGGGCGAGCGGATGATCTATACAAAGAATAAAAATGTCGCTAAAAATATCACCCAAAATACTTTACTTTATGGTAAAGCATTTATGCAGCAGATATTTACGGAGTATTTGGGGTTTTAATGAGAGTCAAGAAGCAAGAGCCAAGATTCAAGAAATTAGTAACATAGAGAGAAATAAAAAAGAAAAACTTTCGACAGATGACAATAATAAACCCTTCTTGATTCTTGACTCTTGGTTCTGATTTAAAAAATGTATATACCTAAAAATTTTCTGATCACCGATCAACAGGAAGCTATTAGCTTTATGCATCGCTATAGTTTTGCTACATTGGTTACTGTAAATAACGGCATCCCTTCAGCTACCCATCTGCCGTTCCTGGTGACGCAAAAAGAAGATAAGATCATTCTGCGGTCGCATTTTGCAAAGGCCAACCCGCAATCGGCAGAAATATTGAACGGTAACCCATTGGTTATTTTTACCGAACCACACGCCTATATTTCGCCCAAACATTATGAACAGGTAAACAGCGTACCTACCTGGAACTATTTAGCTATACATGCTTATGGAAAAGCGACTTTGCTGGAAAACGTTGCTCAGAAAATTGAGCTGTTAGAACAAACCATTAATTTTTATGAAGCCAATTATTTAAAGCAATGGGCCGCACTCCCCCACGATTTTAAATTAAAAATGATGAACGGCATTGTAGGTTTTGAAATTATTGTGGATGAGCTGCAAGCCAAGAAAAAGCTAAGCCAAAACAAAACCGAACGGGAACGCGAAAGTATTATAGCGGAGTTAAGCACAAAAACCGATACGAACGAGAAAGACATCGCGGCTTATATGGCCGGGTTAAAGTCTTAAAAACGAGCGCTTAATAAATTCCCCTCTTGAGAGGGGGCGCGTTTGACGGTGTAGTGGCAGGGGTGTGTTAGCCTACATGCTCACAAACACACCCCTCCACCCCTCTCAAGAGGGGAATCGCACAGGCCGCCGTCTTTTTTGTTAAAACATCGTAAACCTTATTTTTTCGCCTCAATTGTACCGTCAAAAGAGATCGGGTCGCGGTTATAGCTGATCACTTGTAACGAAGCGTAACCATCGGGTGTAATATTTAACCTTAACGATTGTACGGCCCTCGGGTCGCTTATTTTACTGTCTTTAGGTGTTATTAATACTTCGCGGTTGCCTTTCTTATTTTCAGTTACTTTATAATCAAAATGGGTTCCGGAAAATTTTATCCCGCCTTCGGTTGATGAATTATAATCGGCTAAATAGGCCCTTCCAAAATAAGGCAAGTACGCAACAATTGTATCCCTGGAAACCGTAAGATCATAATCACTTGTTAACGAACGGGCTGGCATTCCCCGGCTCGGGTTGGCAAAATTGGCCTTAAAAACATAGCTTTTATCGGCTATCATTTTACTTATCTCGGCTATTTTAGCGGCTTTTCTATCGGCTTTTTTTGTTTGCGCACTGGCTGCACACAAAAACCCTACGCTGATGAGCAGCACGCAGGTTATTTTAGTTAGTGCTTTCATAATTAATAGTTTAACAGATGATAGCAATGAAACGTTTTTGTTAATATAAAATTACGGCTTTTTGATTAAATAAAAAACCGCCATGTCCTTATGGGGTATGGCGGTTAAAGTATATATATCCTGAGCCAACCTAAGCTTGTCGGCGATGACTCACCCCGCCGACGCTTCGCTGGGCGACCCTCTCTACGCTGCGCGCAAAGAGGGTTGGGAAAATGAGCTAATGTATTAAATTAAATTAACGCTGCGGTTAACAAATTCGGTCAGCTCCGCGCCGGTTAATAAACCTTGCGAAAGCAGGGCCAGGTCAAATGCCTGTTTTGCTAATTGTGCCTGTGTTTCTTCGTTTTGTTCCTGTAAAATGCGGGTAACTAATTTATGGTTGCCGTTAACCACCACTTTGTAATTATCGGGCATATTGCCGTAAAAGCCCATGCCGCCGCCCATAGCAGCCATATCTTTCATACGGCGCATAAACTCATCCATGGTTACAGTTACAGGTAATTCATCAGGGTTAAGGCTTTCAAGCTCTACTTTATAAGCAGGTTTGTTAATGGCTTTATCAAAAATAGCTTTAACCTGTGTTGCTTCTTCTGCTGTTAATACGTGCTCTAAAGCATCATCTTTTTTGATCAGTTTATCAGCCACATCTGCATCAACACGTTTCAGGGATGTTTTCTCCAGTTTTTGTTCCAGGTTGCTGATGAAGTGGTTATCAATTGGCGAATCCATTAACAAAACATCATAGCCCTTTTTATTGGCCGATTGTATAAAAGCATCCTGTTTAGACGGGTTGTTGGTATAAATATAAACCAGCTGGCCATCTTTATCGGTTTGTACCGGCGCTACTTTATCTTTATACTCGTTTAAAGTAAAGTTCTCTTTAACGGTATTGGTTAATAAAACAAAGTCTTTGGCTTTATCATAAAACTTGTCTTCGCTTATCATGCCGTATTTTACAAACAGGCCAATGTCTGTCCATTTTTCTTCAAAGCCTTTACGATCGTTTTTAAACAGCTCTGCCAATTTATCAGCTACTTTTTTAGTTATATAGCTGTTTATCTTTTTAACATTGCTGTCGGCCTGTAAAAAGCTGCGCGATACGTTCAGCGGGATATCCGGCGAATCAATAATACCATGCAACAGCATTAAAAACTCGGGCACAATATCTTTTACCTCATCAGTAATAAATACCTGGCGCGAGAATAATTTGATCTTATTGCGCTGTATCTCAAAATCGTTTTTCAGTTTAGGGAAGTAAAGTACACCGGTTAAATTGAAAGGATAATCAACATTCAGGTGTATCCAGAATAAAGGATCTTCGGTAAACGGATAAAGCTCTTTATAAAAAGCTAAGTAATCTTCGTCCTTCAGGTCGGCAGGGGCTTTTGTCCATATCGGGTTGGTATCGTTGATGATGTTATCAACCTCAACCGATGTGTATTTAGTTTTGCCTTCTTCATCAACACCATCCTCAACCGAATCTGTTTTTGTGCCGAATTTAATAGGCACCGGTAAAAATTTACAGTATTTATCTAATATTTCCTGCAAACGGTGCTGGCTCAAAAACTCTTCCGATTCACTGTTAATATGCAGTGTGATCTCGGTACCGCGTTCTGCCAAATTGCCTTCGCTTATTTCAAATTCGGTACTTCCGTCACATGTCCAATGAGCGGGTTCAGCGCCTTCCTGGTACGATAGGGTTTGTATTTCAACCTTATCAGCCACCATAAATGAAGAATAAAAGCCCAAACCAAAGCGGCCGATGATCTCATTGGCATCTTTAGCTTCTTTAAACTTCTCCATAAATTCGGTAGCGCCCGAAAATGCGATCTGGTTAATATATTTTTTAATTTCTTCGGCGGTCATACCCAAACCGTTGTCAGAAATGGTGATGGTTTTCTTTTCTTCGTCAAAAGCCACTTCCACACGCAGCTGGCCCAGGTCGCCGTTGTATTGGCCCAATGAAGCCAGGCGTTTAATTTTTTGCGTAGCGTCAATAGCGTTTGATACCAGTTCGCGTAAAAATATCTCGGTATCAGAGTAGAGGAATTTCTTAATTATCGGAAAAATATTTTCAGTATGTATCGAAATGGTTCCTTTTTCTTCTTGCATAATCTATTTATCTAATTTTTTGAGGATTAATGTTAAGTATCAACCCCTGCCTATCAATGCCTGTTCCAAACGGGATTGTTTGTCAAATTGGCAGATGGATTAAGTGAGAATTTGGGAATTAGCCGGATTCAATTTATTTGTGGCCCCTGGTAAGACAAATTATATAATTACATATATTTGAGTTGATTAAACCTAAATACATATTGATTATGACCAAACACAATATCGAAATCATAAGGTTTTTCTTGTTTCATTGTATTTTCCTCATACTTTCTCTTAATGTAAATGCACAATTTCATAAAAAATTCATAAAAGAAAATGGAAGTATTGCAAAAGATTCAACCAAAGCGTATGGTTATATATTATATCAAAAAATAGGACAAGATCAGGACTCTGTTTGGTCGGTAATTCAATACAACAAGCGTCATATCCCCATATTAAAGGGTCATTACCTCGATGAAGATTTCACCATACCGCATGGCAAGTTTACTTTTTACCAGGAAGCGACACAGCAAAAAAAATCAGGTAATCATGCATCTACTATTGACACTATAATTTATATTTCTGAAGTTGGATTTTTTAATAATGGCGCAAAAGATGGTATTTGGATAGAGTTTTTTAGTGACGGGACGAAACATTTTATAAAAAATTTTGAAAATAACAAATTGAATGGATTGGTTGAAGAATATTCATTTAATGGGAAATTATATTCTCGCGGAACTTTCATAGACGGCACTATGGAAGGCCAAACTTATATTTTTAGACCAGACAGTTCAATACAAGCAATTACATATTTTAAAAATGGGAAACAGATTGCCAATGACTTTTATGGAGAGAATGATCAAATGTTTGGCGCATATCCTGGGTATAATTTCGAATATTATATTTATAAATATTTAAAAAAGTTAGCTATTCCATCTACCCCCGGAAATGTAATGATAGTTTTCACAATAGATGAGAATGGTAATTTGATCAAGCCCAAAATTGCATTAGGAATTAATCCGGCTATTGACAATGCAATACTTGAGTGCATAGTTACATGCCCCAAATGGGTTGCAGCAACGAAAAATAAAAAGCGAATTGCGCAAAATGTAACAATAGCATTTAATTATGAAAATAAAAGCTACGATTATGTGCTAAGTAAATAGTAATTATGATTTTATCGATTTAAAATCCACCAATATCATCACACAAAAAAAGCTCGAATCCATAAAGATCCGAGCTTTTAATATTATAAGCTTTGCTAATTACTCAGCTGCTGCTTCTTCAGTATCAGCGACTGCTTTCTTTTTAGGCGCTGCTGCTTTTTTTGCTTTTGGTGCTGCTGGTGCTTCTTCAGCCGGGCTTTCTGCTACTGCTTCTGCCACTGCAACTTTTTTCTCTGCAACTGGTTTTACTTCAGCTTTTGCAACCGGTTTCGGTGCTTCGGCTACTGCAACAGGTGCAACTTCAAACGGAATTACCGATACGTATGAGCGGTTATCTGCTTTCTTTTTGAAAACCACATTGCCTTCAATTAAAGCAAATAAAGTATGATCTCTTCCGATACCTACATTAAGGCCCGGATTGTGTTTTGTACCACGCTGACGTACGATGATATTGCCTGCAATTGCCGGCTGACCACCAAATATCTTGATACCTAAACGTTTGCTATGTGACTCGCGGCCGTTTCTGGAACTACCGGCCCCTTTTTTGTGTGCCATTTCTTATATCTTTATGACCCCGATTTTAGGCGGGCTCGATTTAAACTTAATTATAATGTGATCCCGGTGATCTCGATTTTGGTGAATTGCTGACGGTGACCGTTTTTCTTTTTGTAACCTTTTCTTCTTTTCTTTTTGAAGATAATTACTTTATCACCTTTTAAATGAGACACGATCTTAGCTGATACTTTAGCGCTTTTCAAATCAGTACCTAATTTGAACTTACCTTCGTTTTCTGCTAACAACACATTGTCAAATTCAATACTAGCGCCTTCATCTCCCTGTAATCTGTGTACAAAGATCTGCTGGTCTTTAGCAACTTTAAATTGCTGTCCGGCTATACTTACTATTGCGTACATGGTTTGTTAATTAATGTTTTAAATTTCGAGGTGCAAATATAGGAAATATCAATTTAATAAGCAACACTGCTTTTTATTTTTTCTCTCTCGCTTCGGCCTCATCCAATATCTTCTGAATTTCCTTGATCACCATTCCATCAGCTTCAACCAATTTTTGCGGGCCATTATACGCGGCGTCAAACATTACCTTTTTGCTTTTGCGCTTATAATTAAACGCAATGTAATAATGCAGGGGTTTATTCCCGGAGGCATCTGTGGTATCTTTTTCCATCACCTGGTTTGACGGAAAATCCCAAAAACCCAGGTCGGCCACTTTATGGTGCAGGTATGATAATTCAAGTTGGGTAAGGTGTATTTTCTCCTTTACCAACGAATCTTTGGCATTAACATATTGATAATCGCCTGTTCTTGAATCATACTTATTTACCATACTATCCCCTGGCCCGTATTGAAACTGTATTGATTCAAATTCGGCAAATTTATACGGGGCATTTTTAAATACCATACTGTAGTAGTATCCACAATACAACAAAAACGGTATTATGATACTTGATGCAAGGAATATTCTTTTAGAACGATCGGTCATTTTTAATTATTGAGTTATTGAATTACAGAATTATTGATTGAGTTATTAATTATTTAATTTTCTACTTATTAGCTGATACAGTTTTCCTGGAAGCTGATGCAATTTTAAGAATTTGACTTCCTTCATCTACTAAATATGTTAATGCTGATTGATTTACTACCTCTGCATCAATCAATACCTCCATCCAGAAAACAGATTCGTCGGCTTCTTCTACTACCGTCGAAAGTTTTGAATGAAATTCTGCTTTTGACCTTGCCCTACATGCCACCCGGTAATTGGCTCCTACGGAAGATGATGATCTTAATAATTGCCTTCCAATGATTTTGGCTTCTTCCGTTTTAGGTAATGTCCTGAAAAATTTAATATTATCTACAACAAATTTCTTAGTTCTTTTCTTAAAAACTTCAGCAAACTCTATTTTGTCATTTTCCATCTATTTGTATTTAAGTGATACTTCAATAAATTTAACCTTAAAAAATCAGTAATTCAATAAATCAATAATTCAGTAATTCAAACTTACTCCAGCTCTCCCTCCCACTTACTCACTACCCCCGTTGCGATTGCGTTCCCTAACACATTGGTTGCTGAGCGGCCCATATCTAATATAGGGTCAATACCGATCAGTAGCCCCAATCCGGCTTCGGGTATATTAAACATAGCCATGGTGCCTGCTATAACCACCAACGCGGCGCGGGGCACGCCCGCCACGCCTTTACTGGTGAGCATTAAGACCAGTAACATAGATAACTGGTGGGCAAGCGATAAATGCATACTGTATGATTGCGCTAAAAACAACAAAGCAAAGGTCATATACATCATCGACCCGGTGAGGTTAAACGAATAGCCCAGCGGCAATACAAAGCTCACAATTTTGTTGCTGCAGCCAAAACGCTCCATCTCCAGCAATACTTTTGGATAAGCCGCTTCGCTTGTTGAGGTGCCGAAAGCAATTAGTATGGCGTCCTTTATACTGCTTAGCAACGTAAACACCCGTTTGCGCAATACTACAAAACCAGCCAATATGATAATAGCCCACAGCAACAGTAGGGCAAAATAAAACTCGCCTATAAATATAGCGTAAGTTGAAAGTATGCCCAGGCCCTGTTTTGCCACAATAGCGGCAATGGCGCCAAACACAGCTAATGGGGCCAGCTTTATTACATAGCCGGTTATTTTAAATATAACGTGGGCTATGGCATCCATGGCCTTAATTACAATTTCGCCCTTCTCGCCTATCGCGGCGGTGGCTACGCCAAAAAACAGGGCAAATACTACTATCTGCAATATCTCATTGTTAGCCATCGCCTCAAAAATACTCTTGGGGAAAACGTGTCCTATAAAATCTTTTAATGATAGCGATGCAGCCTTAATGCCGGTGCTTATATTGCTATCGGGCAGCATTAAGTGCATGGCCTTACCCGGTTCAAACAAGTTAACCAGCACCATTCCTAATAATAACGAAATGAGCGAAGCGATCAAAAACCAGGCTAATGTGCGGCCACCAATACGGCCAACCGCTTTTATATCGCCAACTTTGGCTACGCCCACAACCAGGGTGGTAAATACCAGCGGCGCTATGATCATTTTTATCAGGCGCAAAAATACGTCACTTAAAACATTGAAATACGATACTTTATCCTCCCGTATGGTGTCATTTACCTTGCGTATTTTAACTTCTGCCGCGCGCTCGGTTTTAAGCGATGTATAAGCCGTAGTAGTGGTATCGGTTAACTTTACCATGCGACTGTCAATAGCTTTTATATTTACTTCGGCAGCAGTAATTTTGTTATTAAAATCATTGATCACCCTAACATTATAAACATAGCCTGTTATTACGCCTACAACAAGCGCAATAAAAATATAAAGGGTTAGTCTGTTTTTTTGCATGATGAAGAATAAGGACGGCAAAACTACAACTATTTTTTTATGAGAACCATTGGTAGAGTCAAGAATCAAGAGCCAGGAACTAAGACTGATTATATGATAAACAAAAACAGGCAATGCTAAGTTGTATTATTTATTACCTTGGCTCTTGATTCTAAAAACAAAATGAGCACAATTACCCATGGCCTGCAGGACATCAAAAAGGAATTACAGCATCTCCCTAACGAGGAGTTAGTGGAATTGGTGCTACGCCTGGCCCGTCATAAAAAAGAGAATAAGGAGCTACTGGCTTATTTAATGTTTGAAGCCTATGACGAAACCGCTTTTATTGATAAAGTAAAAGCCGAAGCCGGCTTTATGTTTAGCCAGCTACCGGTTCAAAGCTACCATGCAGCTAAAAGCCTGCGCAAAATATTAAGGCTACTTAGTAAATACACCAAGTTTACGGCTTCAAAAGGCGCCGAGATAACTTTCCTAATTAACTTCTGCCACAACTACCTGCAATATGCCGACAGGCGCACATCATACAAACCATTGCGCCTGATATTGATAAGGCAATTAGAAAAAACACGCACCCTGATAGGTAAATTACATGAAGATCTGCAGTTTGATTACAGTAATGATTATAACGAACTGCTTACAGAAGCTGCCGGCAAACTGCCCTGGTTAAACAAGAACGACTATTTACTGTAACATAACGGTAGGTTTATTATCTAAATATTGTAATTTGGCTGGCCGGTGATTAACTCACCCCCGCCCCTCTCTAAATTAGAGAGGGGAACCCAACGCTCATTTTCTTTACCTCTTTTTCGGGTAGTGAAGATGATTTAAGGGGGTTTTAGAATGTGCTTTACAAATTAAAAACGATTTTCAATCCCCTCTTTTCTGCTTGTAGAAGAGAGGGTGGTCGAGCGAAGCAATGACCGGGTGAGTAATCGCCGATATGCTAATAAAACAAATAAAACCTATCTACTAAGTGGCCGAAAAAGAAGCAGCGTTTAAGAAAATATTTGAAGCTAATTCTAAAAAAATTTACCATTTATGCTATGGTTATACCGGCGATGATGATGCCGCTAATGACCTGTTGCAGGAAACGTTTTTAAAAGTTTGGCAAAACCTGGATAAGTTTCGAAACCAGGCTATGATATCAACCTGGATATACCGTATTGCTGTAAATACCTGTTTAACCTACCTGCGATCGGAAAAGCGGCAGGCGAAGGATGAACTTACCCCCGAAATTGCCGAAACAAAAAGAGAAGAATTTTCAGAAAAGAACGAGCAGGTGGCTCTGCTTTATAAATGTATATCCAAACTGGAAGAATCAGAAAGAATAATTATTACCATGGTGTTAGACGAAGTGCCATACCCCGAAATTGCAGAGATATCAGGGATATCTGAAGGTAATTTGAGGGTTAAAATTTATCGTATTAAACAAAGATTAACAGAATTATATAACCAGTATGAAAGACTTTGATCATTTGATTTCAGTTTGGCAGGGACAGCCAAAACAAGATCAGCTTTCAGTGGATGATGTGCTGAAACAGGTTAAAAAGGGAATGAGGAGCATGAGCAGGAAATTACTGTGGGGCATTGTCAGTATGGGCATATCATTAGCGGTAGTTTTAGGGGTAATGCTATTTTTTGTATTTAAATCGTGGGTAACCTATTTAGGTATCATTATAGTTTGCATAACCATACTTTTATATATTGTTATGCTGATACGTGATTATAAACTGATAAACAGCCGCGACGCTACTATTAACCCCAATGATTATCTGCAAAATTTAAAGGAATATCAAAAACACAGGGCCCAAATTTATGGCTGGATATATTATTTGTATGTATTTCTGCTAAGTATTGGCCTGGTGCTTTATTTTTTCGAGGTATTACAAAGCGCCACCGAAGCTTTTAAAATTGTTGCTTACAGTTTATCGGGCCTATGGTTATTGTTTTGCACAACCTATTTAAGAAAACGCTTTGTTAGGAACGAACAGGAAAAATTAGGCTTGATGATTGACCGGTTGATCAGATTGCAAAATCAGTTTGATTGATTAATGTAGAGACGCAATATTTTGCGTCTCCAACCATAAAGGCAGCTGCATGTATGAGACGCAAAATATTGCGTCTCTACGCTGAAACCATTACCCATTTTTTTATATTTTTGCGGTGGATTGGAAAATACACCATTATTATCGCCTCTCCATTTTTTAGCCAATGAATATATCAGTTGTAGTACCTCTTTATAACGAAGTTGAGTCATTGCCCGAATTAACTTCGTGGATAACCGAGGTAATGAATAAACATAAATTTACTTTTGAGATCATACTGGTTGACGACGGCAGCAAGGATGGATCATGGGAAATGATTGGCAAATTGCAGCAAAACAACCCTTTTATAAAAGGCATCAAATTCAGGCGCAATTATGGCAAATCAGCCGCGTTAAACACCGGCTTTGAAGCTGCACATGGCGATGTGGTGATAACCATGGATGCCGACCTGCAGGATAGTCCCGACGAAATACCCGAGCTTTACCGCCGCGTAACCGAGGAAAACTACGATCTCATATCAGGCTGGAAAGCTAAAAGGCATGATCCGTTAAGTAAAACCATACCTACCAAACTGTTTAACCTGGCTACCCGCCGCATGAGCGGCATACACAACCTGCACGATTTTAACTGCGGCTTGAAAGCCTACCGCAAAGCTGTTGTAAAAAACATAGAGGTTTATGGCGAAATGCACCGCTATATCCCGGTAATAGCCAAATGGGCCGGCTTTACCAAAATTGGCGAGCAGGTGGTTGAACACCGTCCGCGTAAATACGGCAAAACCAAATTTGGCATGAGCCGTTTTGTAAATGGCTTTTTAGATCTGCTATCTATCTTTTTTGTAGGGAAATTCGGCAAACGCCCGATGCACTTTTTTGGGAGTATGGGTGTACTGAGTTTTTTAGCAGGGACAGTCTGCGCTATATGGATCATAAGCGAAAAACTATATAACATAGCACACGGGCTCCCTCCCGGCAGGCAACCAACTCAAAACCCTTTATTTTACTTCGCGCTTGTGGCCGTAATATTAGGCTCGCAACTATTCCTGACCGGGTTTGTTGCCGAACTGGTAGCCAGAAGTGCAAGT
>Ga0206943_1092_pt1 | contig 23252 bp, 21 predicted proteins | sample Alteio_BWOrgHeat_7_FD_153243 | JGI IMG/M metagenome (GOLD analysis project Ga0206943, IMG submission 153243) | Enriched cells from forest soil in Barre Woods Harvard Forest LTER site, Petersham, Massachusetts, United States -... | ecosystem: Environmental > Terrestrial > Soil > Temperate forest > O... | reverse complement strand
CGCTCGGTTAAAAAGAGAAAAAGCATAACCGAAGATAACGATACGGTAACCAGGCAATTTAAAATAGGGCAAACCTATTTTTACCCACAAAAGCGACAGTTACTAACCGGAGATATAATTACCGGGTTAACAGCTAAAGAAAATAAACTGTTGCTGATTTTTGCCAATTCGCTGAACTCAATAGTGGAAAGAACCCGTCTTCAAAAAGAAATATGGGAAGATGACGGCGTTATTGTTGGGCGCAGCCTGGATATGTTTATATCCAAACTGCGCAAAAAACTGGAGAATGACCCGTCTATACAATTGATGAACATTCATGGGAAGGGGTACAAATTAAAAATCAATGATTAAGAAAAATAGTAAATCCTAATGGAAGGAAATCTGACCTGAGGGCTATCTAAGATAATATCAAAGGAATCGTTGGTTGTTCGCGATTATCAAACTAAATTCTTTCAGGATATTAAAAACGCCCTGCTCAGTTTGAGTTGGCGTTTTTTTTGATATAAAATGATTGACACGTGTTACGTAATACGTTACATTTGTATTAATGATTGAAAGCATTAAACATAAAGGCGTAAAACTGTTATGGGAAAAGGACGATGTATCTAAACTGCCTTCAGTTCAAATTTTAAAGATAAGGATGATCTTAACACTACTTGATAATGCGACAGATGTACAGGATATGAATTTTCCGGGTTCAGATCTACACGCACTTAAAGGTAATTTGTCAGGATTTTGGGCGGTGAAGATAAACGGTAATTATCGTTTGATATTCCGATTTGAAAAGGAAAATGCTTTCGATGTTGATTATATTGATTACCATTAAATAAATAAATTATGATAAAGCGAGGTATGGCCCCGGTGCATCCGGGAATAATATTAAAAGGACTTTACCTGGAGCCGATGGAGATAACCATAACCCAGGCGGCTACTCAATTGGGTATTGCCCGTAAAACATTATCCCAATTAGTTAACGGTCACATGGGTGTTAGCGCCGAAATGGCTATCCGTTTATCAAAAGCATTAAATACAACGCCGCAGCTATGGATGAATATGCAGCAGGGGTACGATTTGTGGGCGGCTGAGAAGAAAGCTGATCGTATTCATGTTGTGCCTTTTGCGATGGCTTCGTAAATGAATTGGATTTTAACATATTCTGATGAAAGTCTTTTATGAATTATTTATTTCATTTAGTCTATTAGTCTTTTCAATAACTAGTTATGGTCAATCAAAAGATGAGATAATAAAAGATATCAGGAGTTCATTTCAACAAATTAATAATGATAAATCACTTAAAATTATAAAACTTAAAAATGATGAATTTCAGCGCCAAACGACCGATGGCGGAGAGTCGTTAACAGGGTACTTTAAAGGTGATACAATTTGCAAAATGATAGTTTCGATAGGTTTGTCGTTTGGCGAGAGACAATTTGAATATTATTTAGAGAATGGCCAGTTATTTTTTATCTATGAGAAGGAAGCGGACTTTTCTGCTGACAATTCGGGAACATTAAACTTTAAAAAGCTTGATCTTGCATTTGAAGGAAGATATTATATAAATGAAGGAAAAGTGATTGAAGTAAAGATTAAAGGCCAAAAAAGGTTTGATGAGAAACCAATCATTGATTCTTTAAACAATGTTCTTTGGGATGTTAAGTTTTATAAAAAGATTCTTAAATCGCATTTGGAAAGACCGCGTAATTAATCTCTAATTAACCAATCTCTAATCACTATTTCCTGCCAACATGTCACCGTTTTAATACGGATTTCTGACGAAATATTACCTTTTACCTTTTACCTTTCAGCTTTTACCTTTTGTTTTCTGCCAAATCCACATTGGCACAAGGCTTGTTAAACAGGTTGTATAATAAAACAATCAATCAAGAAAAAAATAATCATATGTCTAAAATAATTGGAATCGACTTAGGAACAACAAACTCCTGCGTAGCTGTAATGGAAGGTAATGAACCGGTAGTTATTGCTAACAGCGAGGGCAAACGTACTACGCCGTCTGTAGTAGCTTTTATTGACAACGGCGAACGTAAAGTAGGAGATCCTGCAAAACGCCAGGCTATTACAAATCCTACAAGAACTATATCATCTATTAAGCGCTTTATGGGTAACCAGTTTAACGAGGTTACTAAAGAAGCTGCCCGTGTGCCATATAAAGTGGTTAAAGGCGACAATAACACACCTCGTGTGGAAATTGGCGACCGTAAATATACGCCACAGGAAATTTCGGCTATGATACTTCAGAAAATGAAGAAAACTGCTGAAGACTTTTTGGGCCATGAAGTTACCGAAGCGGTTATTACCGTTCCCGCATATTTTAATGACGCACAACGCCAGGCTACAAAAGAAGCCGGTGAAATTGCAGGTTTAAAAGTTCGCCGTATCATTAACGAGCCTACTGCTGCTGCCCTTGCCTATGGTTTGGACAAAGCACATAAGGACATGAAAATTGCTGTGTTTGACTGCGGTGGTGGTACACATGACGTTTCGGTACTTGAATTAGGTGACGGCGTATTTGAAGTAAAATCAACCGATGGTGATACACACTTGGGTGGTGACGACTTTGACCAGGTAATTATTGACTGGATGGCAGACGAATTTAAAAGTGATGAAGGTATTGACCTGCGTAAGGACCCAATGGCTTTGCAACGTTTAAAAGAATCGGCTGAAAAGGCTAAAATTGAATTATCAAGCTCGGCACAAACAGAAATTAACCTGCCATACATCACTGCTGCTGATGGTATGCCAAAGCACTTAGTTAAAACATTAACCCGTGCTAAATTTGAGCAATTGGCTGATAGCCTGATCAAACGTACTATTGAGCCTTGTAAAACCGCTTTGAAAAATGCAGGTTATACCACAGCAGATATTGATGAAGTTATTTTGGTAGGTGGTTCAACCCGTATCCCTGCTATACAGGAAGCTGTGCAAAAGTTCTTTGGTAAAGCGCCTTCAAAAGGTGTAAACCCCGATGAAGTGGTTGCTATTGGCGCTGCTATACAAGGTGGTGTATTAACCGGCGAAGTGAAGGATGTGTTGTTGTTGGATGTTACCCCGCTTTCATTAGGTATTGAAACCATGGGTGGTGTAATGACCAGGCTGATAGAAGCAAATACAACTATCCCTACCAAAAAAACAGAAACATTTTCTACTGCGTCTGATAACCAGCCTGAAGTACAGATACACGTTTTACAGGGCGAACGCCCAATGGCTGCGGGCAACCGTACTATAGGCCAGTTTAACCTGGCAGGCATACCACCGGCACCGCGCGGCGTACCACAGGTAGAAGTAACTTTTGATATTGACGCCAACGGTATATTGCATGTATCTGCTAAAGATAAAGCAACCGGTAAAGAACAAAAGATCCGTATTGAAGCTTCATCAGGTTTAAGTGATGCTGAGATCAAGAGGATGAAAGATGAAGCAGAAGCTAACGCTGATGCTGATAAAGCAGCAAAAGAAGAAGTTGAAAAACTGAACTCGGCTGATGCCCTGATCTTCTCGACCGAAAAACAACTGAAAGAGTACGGTGATAAGATACCTGCTGATAAAAAAGGATCTATCGAAGAAGGTTTAACTAAATTGAAAGCAGCTTATACGTCTAAAAACTTAGCGGATATTGAAGTTGCTCAAGAAGAGTTAAACACTGCCTGGACCGCAGCTTCTGAAGATATGTACAAAGCTTCGGCAGAACAAGGCCAGCCACAACCGGGAGCAGGTGATGCAGGTGCACAGGATCACGGCGATACCGTAACTGATGTTGACTTTGAAGAAGTTAAAGACGAGACTAAATAATAAATAGTTTTTATAATGGAAGCCCGATGCTGATTATTCAGAATCGGGCTTTTCTTGTTAATAGACCTCACCAAAAGCAACGACGATTTTTATAAATTAATATTTTACGCGGATAACTTTATTATCATTCACAAACTCATCAACTAATTGAACATCACCCTCAAAACCATGTAGTTTAAGTTTGATCAATGAATATTTAGATATAAAATGGCCCTCAACTTCTGAAAGCATAACCATCCTTTTCTGCGGATCAAACCTTATAATCCGCTTACAATAACTGCCACTTTGGTAGTCATAAGTCACCCCGTCATCTTCATAATAAACAAACTCAGTGGTTTTAGTTCCGTTCCATATATGCAGCTCTAAGATACCATCGCCATCATCATTGGTGCTTTGTATCACGTTTTGCATAGGGATTATAGCACCGGCTTTGATAAATACCGGGAGGTTTGTTAGTGGCGCATCGGCTATTATAAACTGGTTGCCTTTAAATTTTTGATGCGAACCAAAGCGGTACCAGTCGCCTTTTGGTAAATAAACTTCAGCAAATAGCTGTGTACTTATCACAGGTGCCACCAGCATGTTATCGCCAAACATAAACTGGTTTTGGAACTTAGTATCGAATACATTTTCGTCATTGGTATAATCAATAGCCAAGGTGCGGCTTAACGGTAGCCCTGTTTGTGCAGACTGGTAAAATCCGGAATAGATATAAGGCAGCAGCCGGTAGCGCAACTCAATATCCTTTTTAATAATGGCTTCATTTTCCTGGCCCCATTGCCAGGGTTCGCGCATAATGGTGCCTTCGGCAGCATGGTTACGGAACATAGGGGTATATACACCCAATGAGTTCCAGCGCACCATTAATTCCGGCGTAGGCGTACCGGTGAAGCCGCCAATATCCACTCCAATTAACGACATGCCGGTTAAGCCCAAGCTATTCACCAAACGCTGGCCTAACAACAGATGTTCGTCGGTAGCCGAGTTGTCACCCGTCCACACAGCCGAATAACGCTGTGTGCCACAATAGGCAGCACGGGTGAGTACAAACGGGCGTTTATTGCCTAATAACTTCCTGGTGCCGTTGTAAGTGCCTTTGGCCATTTCCATGCCATATACATTGCGCACTTCCGTCATATATTTATCGCCGAATTTTACCAGCCACGGAATATTTTGCCCCCAGGCGGCAGGCTCGTTCATATCGTTCCAAAAGCCTTCAACACCCGGTTCGGTTAAGGCGGTAAAAGCAGCGCCCCACCATTGGCCAACTTGCTCATTTAAAAAATCAGGAAAATGGCAGTGGCCCGGCCATACGCTGGCAGTATAAAGTTCGCCATTGGGGTAGGTGGCAAAGTAATTGTTTTTGATACCCTCATCATATTGCGGGTAACCTTCCTCAATTTTAATACCGGGGTCAACAATGGTTACCAGGTGAAAGTTCATCGCCTTCAATCGGTTTATCATTGCTTTAGGATCGGGAAAGGCCTTTTTGTTCCAGGTAAATATTTTAAATCCGTCCATATAGTCAATATCGCAATAGATCACATCGGCAGGTATTTGTTTGTCGCGAAATGTTTGGGCAATGTCCAATACCTCATCAGCGCTCATATAACTCCACCGGCATTGCTGGTAGCCCAGGCTCCACAATGGCGGCATTTCCATGCGCCCAATTAGCCAGGTATAATCTCTAAGAATTTCCCGAACACTTTGCGCGCCGAAAAAGTAATAGTTCATGTCGCCACCATCAGCACCAAACCAGCTCATTTCATCATCGGTTGTAGCGCCAAAATCGAAATAGCTTTTATGTGTATTATCAAAAAACAACCCATAAGTTAATCCGCTGTGCAGGCCAATAAAAAACGGAAAGGTTTTATAAAGCGGGTCAGCATCAATGTCATGTAAAGCGGCATCCGTGTTCCAGTTTACATAATGACTGCCGCGGCGGTTCAAGTTGCCTGTTTTTTCGCCCAAACCAATAAATTTTTCATCAGGATATAATTTGCGGTAGTTAACTATCCTTGAATCCTGCCAGTTGGTGCCAAATCGTTTATCGTCCTCGCTTAATGGGTTTCCGTCGGCAGTATAAAAATTAAAGCGTAGCGGAGATTTAGTAATGCGGAGTATTAGAGCGGATGTGTTTATTTCAATTTCAGTTGGTGATTCGGTATAAGCCGGCAAATCAATCGGGTTTTGAATTACAGCGAATGAGCTGTCTGTTTTATCAAAATTCTTGCTAATACATACCCTAATTACTGATGGGGTATAAACCATTACACGTGCTTCCGCTTCGGCGGTTTTAATAATTAGCGTACTGTTTTGTTGCGTAGTGCTTTTGATGTTGCCTAATATTTCGGTTTGCATATCTAAAACAACAGCAGTAGTGGTTTATTAGTTTGGGAAAGATTTGATTATTCCGTCCCCGCAGGGTCTCTCGTAGAGGACCCTGCGGCATGGATCAGAACCAATATTGACGATAATCAGCGATGTTAGCCAATGGATGCTGCCGGTCAAATTCATAAAATGCCGCGCTGCTATGTGGATAATCTGTAAAATCTTCACATAAACGCCACTTTCCCATAACAGGGTTATGATGAATATAATCCATCTTTTGATTTAAAAACTTTATCGAGGAAATCACTTTGGCATCAAATGATGGTTCAAAAGCCTTATGAAGCTGCCCTTTTTCTTTTTCCTTTTCAGAACAGGCCAAAGCGAGTGTATCTAAGAGCGATTGGTTATTCATACGCTTTAACCTTTCAACCAATTCGTATGCCATGAACCGTTTTCCGTTGCTGATAACTTTATTTAAATTAACAGAATCGTCCGTCAAATATAATAGCACATGCACATGATTGGGCATGATCACAAAAGCCAGTGTTTTTATTTTGTATTTATCGTCGATAAGTTTTATCCAGTTGTAAATCAGGTCATACGACTTTGTTATTTCGAATAACGGTATCCAGTTAAAGCAGGTGAACGTGACAAACCAGGTACCATCGGTTATTTCATGTTGTTTACGAATTGCCATGAAGTAAATGTAATATTTCTCCTGCTACTCCGCAGGGTCCTCTACGAGAGACCCTGCGGGGACATCAAGTCTGAAATAACTATGCCCAAAGATTAGCTGGATAAGTACCGTTATCCACTAACGCTGATATACATTTTTGTACGATAGGTTTATCTTCTTTATAAGTAACACCAAACCATTTAGAGGCAGTTGGGATAACTTTAAATGATGCTGTACCGTTTTTTATCAGCCCATCAGCAACCAATGGGATAAAGAATTCTGCTTTCGGGTTGTTTTCATTAGCGTCAACAAACTGCCTGAACATTTCTTCGCTTTGTTTAAAAACGGCGGGGGTAAACCCCCAAAAGTTCATGGATACACGAGTGTCGTTAGGCAGCGGGTGTTCGCCGGTAGCGTCTTTATAAGCTACTTTGCCGCCATCGGTAAAGTAAACTTCGGTACGCTCGTTTACTTCGGTCATGTTGCCATTAGTATCAACTTCGCATACGCCGCGCGATACAGAACCGTAATCAGATAACGTTTTATCTATCTGGTAACCTACCAATGAATAGGTGTCATCAGTAGCTTCGGTAGTTAAAAACTTAGCCATTTTTTCAAATGAGTCGTAACCATAAAAATCATCTGCGTTAATAACGCAAAAGGGCTCATGTATTTGGTTGCGGGCCGCTAATACGGCATGTGCTGTTCCCCAGGGTTTAGCGCGCTCAATGGTTTTATCAATACCAAAAGGTTTAAGGTCATAGCTTTGAAAAACATAATCGGTTTCAATACGCCCTTTTAGTTTTGGTTCAAAAATGGCTTTAAAAGGTTCGGCAAATTCTTCGCGTATAATAAAGCTTACTTTACCGAAACCTGCTTTAATGGCATCGTAAATAGAATAATCAATAATGGTTTCGCCATGCGGGCCGAAGCCGTCAATTTGTTTCATGCTGCCATAGCGACTGGCCATACCTGCGGCTAAAATGAGTAGTGTTGGTTTTTTCATTATAATTGAAAAGGAGGATTGTTATAAATTGTTAAAGTTAAGCTTTTATGTAAAATGCTTAGATTAATTTATTGTTTAGGCAGGGTTATTTAATGTACCTGAAATCTTGTCCGGCTTTGATATTCAACAGTACTTCATAAATAAGCCTGATCACATTGTCCACATCTTGTTTATGTATCATTTCAACCGTGGTATGCATATAGCGTAATGGCAGCGATATTAATGCAGACGGTACGCCGTCATTTGAATAAGCGAAAGCATCTGTATCCGTACCTGTTGAACGTGATGATGCCTGGCGCTGAAAAGGGATCTTCTCTTTTTCGGCAGTTTCTATCAGTAATTTGTTCAGGTTGTTTTGAACCGCAGGAGCGTAAGATACTACCGGGCCTTTGCCGCAAGCCAGGTCGCCCTGTGTTATTTTGCTGATCATCGGCGTTTGGGTATCATGCGTAACATCGGTAACAATAGCTACGTTAGGCTTAATGCGGTGGGCTATCATTTCGGCGCCACGTAAACCGATCTCTTCCTGCACGGCGTTAACGATATAGAGGCCGAACGGCAATTTCTTTTTGTTTTCTTTCAGCATACGGGCGACCTCGGCAATCATAAAACCACCCGCACGGTTATCCAACGCCCTGCCAACATAGTAGCGGTCGTTCAGCACCATAAACTCATCTTCATAAGTAATTACGCAGCCTACGTGTATGCCTAACTTTTCAACCTCGTCTTTTGTGGTGCAGCCACAATCAAGGAAAATATTTTTAAGTGACGGTGCTTCTTCTTTTTCACCAGCGCCACGGGTATGGATAGCCGGCCAGCCGAAAACGGCTTTTACTATACCCTTATCGGTATGAATATTTACCCGTTTTGAGGGGGCTATCTGGTGGTCAGACCCACCATTGCGGATAACATAGATCAGGCCATCGCTGGTGATATAGTTTACAAACCATGATATTTCATCGGCATGTGCCTCAATAACTACTTTATATTCGGCTTTGGGGTTGATAATACCAACCGCGGTGCCGTAGTTATCTACATAATGTTCGTCAATGTAAGGCTTAATGTACTCCAGCCATAATTCCTGCCCTTTCCATTCAAAACCGGTAGGAGAGGCGTTGTTGATATATTTTTCAAAAAAAGATAAGGACTTGTCGTTTACTATAGCGATGTGCTTTTGCTCATCAGTTTTTTTCTTAGACATACGTATTTATTAAGTGGCTTTTTATCAGCGGCTACAAATATAATGATTAAGGTGAAAGTGTAAAGCCGAAAGCCAAAAGCGGAGAATAGTATGTTAAAAAAAGAACTACAATCAACGAAATCAATAAATCATTAAAATCAACGGTTCAGACAATTACTTTCTCCATTACCTCGTAATCAAGGCCGTTTTTTGAGAAGATTTTACCGGTTTTAAAAAACCCAAATTTCATATAAAACCCAATTGCTGATACCCGCGCGTTACACCATATCCGTTCGGCACCCTCGTTTAAGGCAAAATCTTCCATGTATTTTAATAATGCGTTGCCAATGCCTTTGTTTTGCATACCGGTATCTACGGCAAACTTTCTGAACTGGAAATCTTTTCCTTGTTGAAACAGGGAAACCACGCCTACCAATGCATTATCCTCAAACGCACCAAAGTGGATACCGTCATTATCCTCCTCCATTTCCATCTCGTACAGCTTGCTTTGCGGGTACATTACCCGTTGCCGTAGTCGCCATGTTAGTTCGGGACGTATCTGCTCAATATCGAATTTCGAATTTTCAATTTCGAATTTTGGCATAATAATATTGTTTGATCCGGCGCTATTTAAATTCGAAATCACAAATCCGACATCCGAAATCACAACGGTATATTCCCATGCTTTTTCCTTGGGTTATTAACCACTTTGTTCTCCAGCATTTTAAAGGCGAAGATGAGTTTTTGGCGGGTTTCGGCGGGTTCAATTACTTCGTCAATAAAACCGCGTTCGGCAGCGCGGTAGGGGTTGGCAAAGGTTTCTGAATAGAGCTGCTCCATTTCTTTCCACTTAGCCTCTTTATCTTCTGCCGAGGTTATTTCGCGTTTAAAAATGATTTCGGCAGCTCCTTTGGCACCCATTACGGCAATCTCTGCGGAAGGCCATGCAAAATTCATGTCAGCGCCAATGTGTTTGGAGTTCATTACGTCATAAGCGCCGCCATAAGCCTTGCGGGTAATTACCGTAATACGCGGAACGGTAGCCTCGCAAAAAGCGTAAAGCAGTTTTGCGCCATTAGTGATGATGGCGTTCCACTCCTGGTCGGTGCCCGGTAAAAAGCCCGGCACATCTTCAAAAACCAATAAGGGGATGTTAAAGCTATCGCAAAAGCGTACAAAACGCGCGCCTTTAGTGGATGAATTAATATCCAATACCCCTGCCAAAAAAGCAGGCTGGTTGGCTATAATGCCAATGCTGCGGCCTGCCAAACGGGCAAAGCCTACCACAATATTTTCGGCAAAATCTTTATGTACTTCTAAAAACGAATCCGCATCAATTACATGGGTAATCACTTCGCGCATGTCATAGGGCTGTGCGGCGTTTTCGGGCATTATGGTATTCAATTCGGCACGGTATTCTTTTTTTGCCTCGTAAGCCACGGCCGGTGCTTTGTCCTCACAATTTTGCGGCATATAGCTCAGCAGTTTTTTAACGTGCTGGATAGCTTCTATCTCATTAGCACAGGCAAAATGGGTTACGCCCGATTTGGTGGCATGGGTATTAGCCCCACCCAATTCTTCGGAGGTTACTACCTCATGCGTAACTGTTTTTACCACATTTGGCCCGGTAACAAACATATACGAGGTGTTTTCTACCATCAATATAAAATCGGTAATAGCGGGCGAATACACCGCGCCGCCCGCGCATGGGCCCATAATGGCCGATATCTGCGGGATAACGCCCGATGCCATGGTATTGCGGTAAAAAATATCGGCATAACCGCCTAATGAAACTACACCTTCCTGTATCCGCGCGCCGCCCGAATCGTTAAGGCCAACCAGTGGAACGCCATTTTTCATAGCCAGCTCCATTATTTTGCAGATCTTTTCGGCTTGGGTTTCTGAAAGCGAGCCGCCAAAAACGGTAAAGTCCTGAGAAAAAACATAAGTCATTCGTCCGTTTATGGTGCCGTAGCCGGTTATTACCCCATCGCCGGGATATTTTTCCTTTTCCATACCAAAGTCCGTCGAACGATGCGAAACCAGCATACCTATTTCCTGGAAAGAACCTTCATCCATTAAAAAATGCAGCCGCTCGCGTGCGGTAAGTTTCCCTTTTTTATGCTGACTTTCAATGCGCGTATGCCCGCCCCCTAAAAGCGCCTTCTCGCGTTTTTGGTTTAATAGCTTTATTTTGTTATTCACAATTTGGTTTTATAATATGACTGAGGCTAAAAATAGTAATTATACATCAAATATTGGTGAATAGTTGATTGGGTTAGATTAGGTTGATTGAGTTGATTAAGTTAGATTGGGTTGATCAAGTTAATTGAACTCCTTAAAAGCGATTCCTCTGCGTAAACCCCACCATGATATTAACTAAACATCCATTTACTATATTTGCACCATAACGCTGCTTTAACTTTAACCTATGTGTGCTAAAATTGAAAATAACGATCCACGCGACAACGACCTGTACCTAAGTTTACTAGAGGGGAACAAACAGTTTGTAGCCGACACCATAAATATCGACCCCGATTATTTTACAAACCTGGCAAAAGGGCAAAACCCGCCGGTTTTATGGATAGGGTGTGCCGATAGCCGCGTACCTGCCAACCAGATAACCAATACCAAGCCCGGCGAAATATTTGTTCACCGCAATATCGCTAATATGGTTATCCACTCAGATATGAACATGCTTTCGGTACTGGATTATGCCGTTAATATTTTGAAGGTAAAGCACGTAGTGGTTACCGGTCATTATGGTTGCGGCGGCATTATCGCGGCTATGAGCAACCAACAATTTGGCTTAATTGATAACTGGCTGAGCCATATTAAAGACGTTTACCGCCTACATGCCAAAGAGCTTGACCAGATAGCCGACGAACAGGAACGTACCGACCGGCTGGTAGAATTTAATGTGATTGAAGCGGTATATAATTTATGCAAAACCTCCATTGTGCAAAATGCCTGGCTCGAAGGGCAATCATTGGGCGTGCATGGCTGGGTTTATAGCTTAAATACCGGTATAATAACCGATATGAAAGTTAGCGCACATGACAGCGCCAACCTTGAACAGATATTTAAATTTAGTAACAGGATTTAAAAACAGAGTAGATAATATAAAACCAAGAGCCAGGAATCAAGAACCAAATTGGTCTTGGCTCTTGATTCTTGGTTCTTGATTCTGCTTCTTAAACTAATCCTTACTCAAAAACGGGTACCTGTAATCCTTTGGCGGATCAAAAGTTTCTTTAATAGTGCGTGGCGATACCCAACGTAACAGGTTGATCATCGATCCCGCTTTATCATTTGTTCCCGACCCCCTGGCGCCGCCAAATGGCTGCTGACCAACTACCGCGCCTGTTGGCTTATCGTTAATATAAAAATTACCTGCCGCGTTGCGTAAATGGTGCGTGGCTTTTGCGATGGCATACCTGTCCTGCGAAATGATGGAACCGGTTAACGCGTAAATGGATGTTTTATCTACAATATCCAGCACCTCGTCAAATTTACCGTCTTCGTAAACATAAATGGTTAGTACCGGACCAAACAGCTCCTCGCACATGGTTACATAATACGGATCATCTACCTTCAATACCGTAGGCTCAATAAACCAGCCTTTGCTTTTATCGTAATTGCCGCCGGCTACCAGCTCTACACTTTTGTCTTTTTTGGCTTCATCAATATATTTGGCCAGTTTATCAAATGAGGCTTCGGTGATCACCGCGTTGATAAAGTTTTCAAAATCTTCTACCGGGCCCATTTTAAATGAGGCTATATCGCGCTGCATATTAGCTTTAACCGCGGGCCATAATGATGCCGGTACATAAGCCCTTGAAGCCGCCGAACATTTTTGCCCCTGGTATTCAAACGCGCCGCGTACTAATGCAGTACTTACCACATCGGCATCAGCGCTTGGGTGGGCCAGCACAAAATCTTTGCCACCGGTTTCGCCAACAATACGTGGGTAAGTTTTGTATTTATGAATGTTGTTGCCTATAGTTTGCCACATACCCTGAAACACACCTGTAGAGCCGGTGAAGTGGATGCCTGCAAAATCGGGGTGATTAAATATTACGTCGCCTGCAACGGGCCCGCTAACATATACCAGGTTGATAACCCCTGCCGGTACTCCCGCTTCGCGGAAAACCTGCATCAGTACATTAGCCGCATAAATTTGGGTATAAGCGGGTTTCCAAACCACCACGTTACCCATCATAGCTGCCGACGTTGGCAAATTACCTGCAATAGCTGTAAAGTTAAATGGTGTAAGCGCAAACACAAACCCTTCTAACGGGCGTTGCTCCACACGGTTCCAAACACCTTTGCTGTTTGCAGGTGGCTGCTGCTGGTAAATCTCGGTCATGTAATGCACGTTAAAGCGCAAAAAGTCTATCAGCTCGCAAGCCGAATCGATCTCGGCCTGGTAAGCGTTTTTCGACTGGCCCAGCATCGTTGCCGCGTTTACCTTAGCGCGGTATGGCCCGGCCAGTAGGTCGGCGGTTTTTAAAAATATAGCTGCGCGATGTTCCCATGGCAGGTTTTCCCAATCGGCTTTGGCTGCCAATGCCGCGTTTATAGCTGCTTCAACGTGGCTTTTATCGCCTTCATGAAAAGTAGCTAAAACGTGCTGATGGTCATGCGGCGGACGTATTTCGCGCGTTTTACCGGTTTGTACTTCTTTACCGCCAATGTACATGGGGATGTCTGTCTTTTTTGAGCGTGCTTCTTCTAAAGCAACTTTTAGCGCTGCCCTTTCTAAACTTCGTGGCCCGTAATTTAATACCGGCTCATTTTGAGGGGCAGGCACATTGAAAAATCCTTTAAGCATAGGAATGGTTTTTAGTTCTGGAGCACAAAGATAAGGTTAATGTGCAAATATGCAGATGTGCGGATGTGCAAATTACGAGGGGGTGACAGTTTAGATGTGCAGGTAGGTAGATGTGCAGATGTGCAAATTACAAGGGGCGACTGTGTGGTGTTATTACAGCTTAGTTAACTTAAAATACCCCAAATGTATCTCATCATCGGGCAGGCCGGGTACTTGGGTAATTTGCAGCGCGTATTTTTCCTTTTGGATGGGCATTAATATGTCTTCTACCTCGTACAAGTCATCCACGTCAATAGCGTATTTATCATCAATATGTGAGGGTGCCCCGGCAAAGCCATTTTGCTGATAAAACAAGGTTTGTTTAGCCGCTGCAATGGCCGACGCGCTATCGGGATTTACGGATAAAACGATATAATGCTGCTCATCAAACTGGTTTTTGAGGTAGCCGCCCAGGTTAATGAAAAATAGTTTATTGCCGTTGTTTTGACTTATATCGGCCGCGGCTTTTTCAACTACAGTAATTTGGTAGCCATCAACAGCAATTACCTCGCGCCAGGCATCCAAATGTAGCCTGCCCATTGCTTCGGGCCAAAAGGTGTTAATTTGTTCAATCAGGTCCTTTGGTGTTTGGCCAATGGCAAATAATACATCGTGCTGTTCTGTATGCCTCCCCGGCGGTTTGCAGCCGAGCAGGAGCATGAAGAGTTTTTGTTGCAGATACACGTTAGTTTAAAAGTAAAATTTAAAGCCAAAAACTGTGATTTGCTATTATCCCGTTGTTTTATTTCTTTTAAAAACAAGCAAAAGGAATAAACTAAAGCAAACTAATATAGTAACGGAAAGTATCCAATCTTTAAGCATGTGTGGTCTAAATTTCATATGTCCATTGGAGCCAACTATCCAAACCCATAAGCCGAAAATGCCTATTGAAAGAAAAACAAAAGCTATGATTTTGCTCATGATTAACTGCCAACTGCTAACTTAAAACTGCAAACTACTTAGCCCCCAGCATAGCCTGTTTAATATACCTAACCGGGGCGCCGCCGTAGCTTAAAAACTTTTCATTAAACTCTTTCAGTTTATATTTATCGCCCATTTTGGTTTTGTAGGCATCGCGCAGGTCCATAATTTCTTTGTAGCCGGTATAGTAGCTGTCTAATTGTACGCTGCTTACGGTTAAACGTTTCCATTTACCTTCGGCTTCAGCCAACTCCTGGAAGGCGTCATGAGTAAGCAGTTTAATAGCCTGGTCCTTTTGCATATTGGAGGTGTGTACACCATAATCTAAAATGGTATTGCAAACCGAGCGTAAGTGCCATTTGTACCACATTAGCTTCATTTCGGGCGAATCGTCATAGCCATTATCCAGCATCATTTGCTCGCTATACACGGCCCAGCCCTCAACCATAGCCGTACTGCCAAAAATAGATTTTATTAAACTTGGCGATTTTTGCGCATATACCTGTTGTACATAATGCCCCGGTACGCCTTCGTGAATGCACAATAACTGCAGGGTATATTGGTTGTACTCGCGCAAAAGGCTTTCTGTTTTACCCGGCGATAACTCTGCCGGGTTGCTTACATCAAAATAAAAGTTACCTTTTTTATCATACGGCCCGGGGCTGCTTTCGGAAGCGATAGTTACGCCCGACATATAGCCCGGCTGTTTGCGTATAACCAATGGTTTGGTAGGGTCGAGCGTAAGCAGGTCCCTGTTTCTTACAAATGTTAACAGCTTTGGTATCAGCGCTTCAATGGTTGGCTGAAACTCATTGGTTTTAACATGCTTGCCTGATAGCGTATCTATCACCCTGGCGATTATATCAAGCGAATCGGCAGGCATTGATTTTTTGCCAAAATATTTAGGCCATAACTGGCGACTTATTTTAGCCATTTCGCGGTGGATGAATTTTTTACGTTCAACCGCCGCGTTATTTATTTGCCGGGCGTTGTATGATGATTGAATTTCGTACTTAAACTTATCTTCATAAAACTCGCCAGTAAGCCTAAAATTGCGCGGGTGGTCGTTCTTCATGGTTTTTAACCACGCTGTAAAAGTTTTGATAGCCGCAACCGAAGTTTGAATCCTCTCCTGCATTTTCTTTTGCTCAGCTTCAGGGATATTTGATTTTTTCAACGAATCGCCAAAGTCTTTTTCTATTACACTCAACCCGTTGGTATGCTGTTCAATGGAAAGATCAGTTAACTCCTGTACGGGGTTTTTGATCTCCTTTTCGGCCTGTTTATAATAAGCCGGAACGTTTGACATCTTTTCATAAAAGTTGCGCAAACGTTTGGCTAAAGGTGCGTAATGCTCATTAAGTATATAAGCAAATGTGCCGATAATGTTATACTCGGATGGGTCCCATTCATACTGTTTAAGCACGATGATGCGCCAGTTGATATATTCAAGCTGATTTTGGAGTATATGGTAATCTATCTGGTTTACTGCATTTAGTTTGTTAACGTCAAACCGCGCCAGCGAGTCATCCTGTAGTTTTACAAAATTGAGCATGGCATCTCGGCTTTTGTTGCCAGGCACCACCAATAAACTATCGTATTTATGATAGCCGTTCATGGTAGCCTCGTCCGGGTTAATTTTCCAAAGCGTTTCTAAAAAATGATCTTCGTAAGTATTAAACGCGGCATCATCTATTGCCAGTGTGGGTGGCGCGCCCCCCTCTTTTTTACAACCAATAAAAAGGGTAACCGCAAAAAGCGCCGCAATAAGAATCTTTTTGATCATCAGGTAATACGTTTAACTTTATTGGATAAACTTATAACATTTAGCGCAAAAAAGCTATTAGTATTTAAAAACGACAAACAAAGATGTGCTAAATTAAATCTGTAGCCGGTATAGTGAACAATGCTATAATAAGGATATTAAAACAGCCACTTATCGCACTGCTATTACTTCATCATTCGATATTCAAAATTCGGTGTTCGATATTTTTTAACTTACGGCACTCTATTTATAAAATCAACCAAAGTAGTTACCAACTCGGGTTTTAATGGCAGGTCGGGTTTGGTATAAGTGGCCATGTTTGGTTCTTTATCAATCGGAGCGTCTTTCAGCACGTAGTTCATGCCGGGTATAATAGCTACCACGGGTAATTTTCCTTTCTTTAGTTTTTCGGCATTTATAACATCCACATCAAGGTCGGTACTTCCCTGCACAATCAATATCGGTTTTTTTACCTTTTTGATCTCAGTCTGAGGGTCAAACCGCCACCAGGTTAATATAAACGTTTGTATATCCGGGCGGGCCACGGGGTACAGCGCCGGGTCAACCTTATTGTTTATTTTGCCGCGTCGGAGGGTGTCCAAAACATTTTTAAATCCGTCTGCTATATATTGGGGATAAGTTTTTTTGATCATTTCGGTCAAAACTTTATCGGCAGTTAAAGCTGTGCCTTCTACTGATATAAATGCCTTTATCCGGTCATCCACAGCGGCTATCATACCCACTAATGAACCCTGCCCATGGCCAAGAATAATTATTTTCGAAAAGCGGCTGTCATCGCCCAGCATCCCCGTAAGGCTATATACGTCATCAAAATAATCGTCAAAACGCATATCCTTATCCTTGCCTGCTGATATACTTTGCCCTACTCCCCGTTTATCGTAACGTAACGATGCGATGCCGTTTTTACCTAATGCAATGGCCAATAATTTATAAACATTATTGTTCATTTTAGGGCCGTTGCCGTTGCGGTCAACCTGCCCGTAACCCGGTATTATGATAACTACCGGCACTTTGCCCGTAGCGTTTTTTGGCATAGCCAAAGTGCCCGAAATTGTGCCGGATAAAGTTTTTAATGCCACCGGCGATTCGGTTATCGGCTCGTCTTGTGCCGCAGTTTCCTGGTATGGGCTTAAAAGCAACCCGGTTAGCTGGTCTTTGCTATTTATTGAAACATTGAGCAAAAAAACGCCATTCCTAAAAATGGCTTTATAAACGGCTAACGGCGCTTCGTATTTAACAAACTCGGCAATAAGCAGGTCGCCCAACTGGTCTTTTAACTGTATGGTGGTAGCTTTAAATTTATCTTCAGGTAAAGCCGTTTTTAATTCGGGACTAAACTGGCTAAAAATACTGTCGGGTTTATTGCTATTATAGAACTTTTTAAACCGGGCCGTGGTCACTGTATATTTAGCAGGTTCGGCCTGGGCAAATAGCTTGGCTGCAAAAAGAAAGGTTATTAAAAAGAAAGATACTTTATTCATTTTTTAAAAAATCAGGTGGGATATTTAACCCCGAAAATAAGAAAAATCGGTGATTTTCATTTAAAAATCTATCAGACGCTCTTGCCCATACCATGCAAAATTGCTTAAACATTAATATTTGGTTAAAATTGATGACGGTCATTTACGGATTTTTTGTATAATTGCTGTTACATTAAACTGACCCTATAGCATATAATTCTACATTCCCTGTTTATGAGATTTTTGGCTGTGTGCTTATTCGCGGGAATATTTTTGGGGATGTATGGATATTCGTTTGCGCAAACAAAAAACGTAGTTATCCGGGGTAAGGTTATTACCGAAAACAATGCTTCGCCTAATTTAGCTACCGTTATATTATTAGCCGCTGCCGACTCCTCTATTCTTAAATCAACTACTTGCGATAATACCGGCGCGTTTGCATTTACAGCGGTCGAACCGGGCAATTACCTGGTTTTGGGCAGTAAAATAGGGTATAGCCAATCGTTGGCCGGCCCGTATGCTATAAAAGACGCGGATGTTTTAAACGTGGCCATCACCTTAACACTTTCATACCCTCAACTAAAGGAAGTGTCCGTTACTGCTAAAAAACCTTATATAGAGGTAAAACCCGGCAGGGTGGTATTAAATGTACAAAGCAGTATAATAGCCGAAGGTAATTCGGCATTTGATATTTTGAGGCAGGCGCCGGGGGTACACATCGACAACCAGGGCAACGTAAGTATTATTGGCCGGCAAAACGCATTGATAACTATCGACGGCCGGCCAACTAACCTGACGGCCGAAAACCTGGCCGGTTTTTTACAGGGGATGCAAAGCGGCTCCATACAGCAAATAGAGCTCATCACCAGTCCATCGGCTAAATATGATGCCGCCGGGGCAGGGATCATAAACATTGTATCAAAAAAAGGCACTAACACAGGCACCAACGGCACTTTTACTGCCGGCGCGGGTTACGGTACGTTTTATAAATCAAACGCGGGCCTGGTTTTTAATAGCCGAACTGATAAAGTGAATATTTATGGCACGTATTCGTACTCGGGCGGCGAAACTTTTCATAGCATTATTACCGACCGGCTAATTAATTATAACGGCATTGCCAGCGATTATAGTACCGATTATTACGCCACACAAGAGAAATATACACACAATTACAGGTTCGGGACGGATTACTTTATATCAGCTAATAACACCCTGGGCTTTTTAATTTACGGTAGCGTTGATGACAATAATTTTGTAAAAAGCAATAATCTTAAAATAGCCAACAACGGCGTGCCTGATTCAACTATTACAGCCAACTCCAAATTAACCCGCGATTTAAGTAATATTAATTATGATATTAATTACAATGGCGTGTTAGACAAGTCGGGCAAAACACTGTCAGCAGATGTGCTTTATAACGACATTGAACGCCACTCGACAGAGTATATAACCAATAATTTTTATACTGCAGCAGGTAATATTTACAGGCCGGCGTTATTACAACAAAACTTATCCCCGTCAGTAATACATAACTGGGTGGTTAAAATTGATTATGTTGACCCGATGTCGAAAACGTCGAAATTAGAGGCCGGTATAAAATACAGCTGGGCCAAGAGTAATAATGATTTAATTTTTGGCCCCCTGGTTAACGGGCAGTATCAAAGCGACCCTAATTTTAGCAATACTTTTATTTATACCGAAAACATCAATTCGGGTTATGTAAGCTATACAAACAATTTTGGGAAATGGAACCTGGTTGCCGGGTTGCGTGCCGATCAAACCAATGCAAACGGCAACTCGCTTACCTTAATGCAGGATGTAAATAAAAGTTATTTGGATGTATTTCCACATCTTCAGCTCACCTATCAATATAACGACAAAAATGACCTTACATTCAGTTTTAGCCGGGGCATTGAAAGGCCTTTGTATTCGGATATAAACCCTTTTTTATACTATGTTGATTTGTATGATTACCGCTCGGGCAATCCCAACCTGCTTCCGGAGTATTCAAACAATGTTGAGTTGACGCATAGCTATAATAAAACATTGGTAACTACGCTTTACGCACATATTACAACCAATTTTTATGGTTTTAATGACTTTGAGCAAAATGATGCTACTAAAGTAAATATTACCACCAAGAAAAACTTTGGCACCTTTGCCGCTTATGGGCTTAAATTTTCGGCACCTGTACAGTTTACAAATTGGTGGGGTGCCAGCTTTGCAGCGGATGCCGCTTATGAGCGTACACAGGCATACGCGATAAATGGCAATTTGAATAAAGGTACACAGGACATTCAGCTTTCAACTATACAGAGTTTTACGATAAGTAATACGATAAGTGCCGAACTTTCGGGCAAATATGATTCGCCCTCTTTTTATGGGACAACTCAATTAAAATCATATTATAGGGTTGATGCCAGCCTAAGCAAACAATTGTTTGATAAAAGGGCAAGTTTGAAATTAAACCTAAATGACCTGTTTAATACGTGGCGCGATAGGGCTTACTCTAATTATCAGAACCTTGACCTGCATCTAATAGATAAGGCCGAAACGCGGTTTGTAAAGCTTAATTTTACGTACCGCTTTGGGCAAACTTCCATAAAAAGCGTTAAACATCAAAACGCCAATGAGGAAGAGCAAAAAAGGGCCGCTGCTGCCGGAAATTAACCGGTTACCTGTTCTTCGTGGTATTTGTTTCGCACCCTGGTGTTAAAGAAATCGCCAGGTGATGGGGAGTTGATAAATTTTTTGTAAGCCATTGGTGGAAATGAATAATACCGCCATATTTCACCGGTGTCTCTGAATTCCAGCTCCAGTATCTTTGCATCCCGGTCATACCCTGCACTTTTTATAATAGCTGATTGTACATTGATCCTGCGCATAACTTATATACGTGCATTATGTACAGTATGTTTTAAAAATTATCAGCCGGCGTGGCCGCTAAGCATACTGATGAAGATGATCAGCAAAACCAATAAGGTTATACCTATATATAAATAGTCTTTTTCAACCACAAAACCTATCGCCGAAAATATCACCCTCACAATAGGCGTGGCAATTAATAAAATTATACCTGCCTGTATTATGGCCTGGCCCCGTAGCGTAATTATGCCATTTACAATACCATCGGCACTTTGCAAAAATACCGGGATACCTTTAAATACGTGATGATCGGCCATCGAATGGCCGTGCCTGTACAGGTAAATGATACCGCCAAAAAACACTACGGTCATGGAGATAAATACCCCCAGCCGCAATACCCATCCAATTACCACCTGCATATCGGTGTCTTTAAATTTGCTCATTGGTTTATTTGTTCATTAGTTCAATGGTCCATTAGTTTATTGGTATCGATTCATTAGGCATTTGCTTACGTAAGGTTCGAGCACAGCTTGAACTGCAAACTGCTCACATCTTCCCGGTAACCCCATGATAGATCATTTGTATAGCTAAAGCAGTTACTACTATTGTAAATACCCAGCGCAGCCAGCCGGATGAAGTGCTGTTCACCAAAATTTTTGAGCCGGTTAGCGCGCCCAGCAATACACCAATTACTACCGGCATGGATATCCCCGGATCAATATAGCCGCGCTGCAAGTAAACCACCGCGCTTGCCGCCGCTGTAACACCTATCATAAAATTACTGGTGGTAGTTGATACTTTAAAAGGGATGCGCATAATACCATCCATTGCTATAACCTTTAACGCGCCCGACCCTATGCCCAACAACCCGGATATGACCCCGGCAAATATCATCATGAAAAAGCCGCCAACTACATTGCTTACACCGTATTCAACCGTTCCGCTTGTGGTAGGATAACTTCCGTTAAGCTTTAATTTTGCCGCTAAATAACTTTTGTCGGTAGTAATATTTTCTGCTTTTTTACGGAGCGACATGATAGATGATAAAATTAAAATGCAGCCAAATATGATAGCGATATAGTTTCCGGGGATATATATAGCCACTATTGCGCCAACCATAGCGCCCGCAGTTGTGGCTATCTCTAAAAACATGCCTAAACGCATGTTGGTGATCCCCTCTTTAACATAAGCCGCTGCCGACCCCGAAGAGGTGGCTATTACAGATACCAGCGATGCGCCAATTGCATAATGAATGTCAACATGCAGTAGCAGGTAAAGTAGGGGTATAATTACAAACCCGCCGCCAAGGCCGGTTAATGAACCCAGCAGGCCGGCAAAATAGGAGCCTATAAGTATAATAAGCGTAAATACAATTATCGACATGGATCAGTAACAATGTATAAGCCCTAAAAGTAATAATAACTTTTTTTAACAACATTGTTTAATGTTTGTCTATAGATTTTGTAGAGAGGTAATGTGTTGTTTATCAATTATTAAGAAATAATAGCATTGCCGGAAGCCCTTAAAAATATTAGGAGAATAATTAAAAAGAGGCGGAGATTAACTGCTTTTTAGTTTTGAAGTAACTTCTTCTTTTAACGGAACCAAATGCTTTTTTATAATAGCTCAAACCATTTCATCATCAATGCTATCATACGAATGGACTAAGATATTTCTAAACCCAATTATGCTTGAATGATGATTGATCAATTCGTTTGCATCGATCTCCTTGACCTTTTTAATAGCTTCACCAATAATAGCCAATTGTCTTTCAACCGCGCTTTTTGTTTTGCGGTCGACTTTATACTGCGCAAATAGATTAATATCTCCCAAAAACTCGTCAATTAATGCAATTGCATTAATAATATCATCATAATACTTCTTCTTTCGATCCATCGTAAATCAATCGCTTCGTATTGTTAACGCTATCTTTCAAATAAGGGTTCCTTAAAGAATTGAAAGTTAAAAGGTCAACCTTCCTGTTAAAGTATTGCTCAAACTCATTCCATAGTGAAAGCAGTAATTCGCCCCTGGTTAATGGATCGGTATCATTTATTTCAACTAAAAGGTCTAAATCACTTTTATCTGTAAAATTTCCGGTTACAGCTGATCCAAATATATATAACTCTTTAACCTTGTGCGATTTGCACAGGGCAATAAAGTTTTTTGAATGTAAATCCACCTTATCGTAAATCATAACATAAAGTTAGCTATAATTTAAATTACTTAACTACATTTCAATTGGTAAGTTTTAAATCGCAGAAATTGATTATGCAATTGTGGAAATACCCGTACTTGTTCATAATATAGCCCCAGCCAATTTGTACATTTGTTGCCATCAGCTAAT